>Ga0209727_1003258_pt1 | contig 10612 bp, 10 predicted proteins | sample RifGroC1_FD_183995 | JGI IMG/M metagenome (GOLD analysis project Ga0209727, IMG submission 183995) | Groundwater microbial communities from Rifle, Colorado, USA - Groundwater C1 (SPAdes) (version 2) | ecosystem: Environmental > Aquatic > Deep subsurface > Groundwater | place: Rifle, Colorado...
CTCCTATAGAATATTCGTATCCCAATGAACGGGCGACATCTCGAACTGCGCCACGGGCCATCATCGTTCCGAATGTTCCTATCTGCGCCACTTTATCTTCGCCATATTTTCTCTTCGCATATTCAATCATTTCATCTCGGCGATTGTCGGCATAGTCCATATCTATATCTGGTGGTGAGGGACGAAAAGGGTTTAAAAATCTTTCAAAGGGGAGTTTGTAAGCGATAGGGTCCACGTTGGTGATGCCGAGAAGGTAAGTGACCATTGAGCCTGCGACCGAGCCTCTGATTGTAGTCAATATTCCGTTTTCTTTTGCAAATTTTAAAAGGTCTCCAACGACCAAGAAATACGGGGAGTATCCCTTATCAAAAATAATCTTTAGTTCGTACTCAACCCGTTCTTTAATTTCAGGAGTTTCTTTTAATTCCAAGCGCTCAAATCCAGAGTAAGTGAGCTCGCGAAGTTTCTCATCGTAAGTTTTGCCCGGTTCAATTTTAAAATCAGGGAAAACCCATTTACCTAGTTCTAACTCTAGATTACACATATCAGCAATTTTTACTGTATTTGTCACTGCCTCGGGTGTGTCTTTAAAAACTTCAGATGCTTTTTCCGGACTCATAAACGAAAAATCATCATCCGAAAATTCAAATTTGCCGTTTTCCTTGCCGTCTCCCTGAGTATTTATCTGTAGCAGAGTATGGTGTGCTTCGTGGTCTTCAGTGCAAGGATAATGAGAATCTTGAGTTGCTACTACTGGAATATTAAATTTTTGAGAAAGCCCAACAAGAGTGTCGCGAACCTTTTTATCATTTTCTACCGATGGATGAGATTGGATTTCAATAAAATAATTTTCTTTTCCAAAAATATCTTGATACTCAGAAATAATTTCTTCTGCTTTTTTTATATCATCTCGGACAATACTTTGTGATAGTTCGCCACTAAGACATCCTGAAAGGGCGATAATTCCAGCTGAATATTTTCTCCATATTTCTTTATCCATTCTGGGTTTGTAATAATATCCTTCCAAGTTTGCGATACTGACGAGTTTGATTAAGTTTTTATACCCTTCTAGATTTTTCGCGAGTAATGTCAGATGGTAATAACGTTTCGTGCCACCTTTTTCTGCTGTTCTATCCAATCGTGATCCAGCAGTCATATATGCTTCCACTCCGATGATGGGTTTAATTCCAGCTTTTTTGGCTAGTTTATAAAATTCAATGGCTCCATACATATTGCCGTGGTCAGTGATGGCTATGGCTGGCATTTTAAACTTTTTAGCCAAAGCCACCAAATCTTCAAGCTTAGAAAGCCCGTCTAGGAGAGAATAGTGCGAGTGGGTATGGAGGTGTACGAATTTATTTTCCATGTTAGAATAATAGCATGAAAACAATTAAGGTGGGCATCAATGGTTTTGGTAGAATTGGCAGGGCTTTTTTGAAACTTGCGTGGGAACGTTCGGAAATTGAAATTGTGGCGGTGAATGATTTAGGTGACGTTGCCAATATGGCCTATTTGCTTAAATACGATACGGTTTACAGAGAATGGGGACACGATATAAAAGTTGAAGGGGATAGTCTGATAATTGACGGCAAGAAAGTAAAAGTTTTAGCAGAAAAGGAACCAAGTAAACTTCCTTGGAAGGATTTGGGGGTTGATGTAGTGGTGGAGTCTACTGGTCTTTTCACGACTTATGATAAAGCAAAAATACACTTAGATGCTGGTGCTAAAAAAGTAGTAATTTCTGCCCCAGCAAAAGAAGGGGATGGAAGTGTGAAGGGTGAAACCATTCTTTTGGGCGTGAATGAAGAAAAATTCGGCACTTGTGATATTACTTCAAATGCATCTTGTACTACAAATGCAGCTTCACCACTTATCGCTATTTTAGATGAAGCTTTAGGAATAGAAAAAGCAATTTTAAATACTGTGCATGGATATACTGCATCTCAATCCATCGTCGATGGACCCGTAAAAACAAACGGTAAGCAAAAAGATTTTCGTGAAGGTCGTGCTGCTGCACAAAATATCGTACCTAGTTCGACTGGAGCAGCGATAGCAGTGACAAAAGCATTTACAAAACTAGAAGGTCTTTTTGATGGAATTTCAATGCGAGTGCCTGTAGTGGCAGGATCAATGGTGGATGTGACTTTTATTTCAAAGAAAAATACTACCGCCGAAGAAGTGAATAATATTCTTAAAAAAGCATCACAAGAAAAAAGATGGGAAAATATTTTTAGTGTCACCGAAGAAGAGCTTGTCTCCAGCGATATTTTAGGAAGCAAATATGGTTCTATCGCCGACCTAAAAATGACTCGTGTCGTCGGAGGAAATCTCGTAAAAGTGATGGGCTGGTATGACAACGAAATGGGGTATACCTATACTCTCGTAGACCATGTTATTAAAACAGGAAATACGATAAAATAAACTAAATATAAAAAGAAGATAACTTCTCTCCAATTGCATCGTCTAAAAGTTCATTTTCTATCATCCAAGTATCTGAAAAAGCATGAGTCAAATAACTTTCCCCGCTGTCTCCTATCATTAAAACCATTTTTTTAATGTCAGAGTCTTCTCTACTATTTTGAATAAATTTCATAGCATAATAAAGGACCATACCGCTTGAGTCTCCGATCAATAGCCCCTTCTTGCGCGCAAAAAATCGCATTGTATTAAAAGCTTCAGCATCAGATACATAATCATGTAGGTCAAAAAGTGAAGAGTCAATATTTTTGGGTAAGACAGCTCCGGCAGGGTATCCTGGACCGGAGATAAAAAATCCATGGCCTACGGGGGAGAAATGGCTGGAACCCTCCGGCTCTAGGGCGATTATCTTTACTTTGCTATTTTCTTTCAGATATTTGCCTGTGCCAGATAGGGAACTGCCGGTGCCAATGGTTCCTATTAAATAATCAACGTCGGGTACTTGGTTAAAAATTTCTTTGCCTAAAGTTTTATAAAAGCCGAGGGGATTTTCTGGATTGTCGTATTGGTCTAGGTTGATGCCGTTATAATCTTGCGCTAATTTTTTCGCTATATTACGACGGACATCCACTAGGTGACCACCCAGGTCACCTTCTTTTTCCGCGCAAAAATGAAGTTTGGCGCCGTAAGCTAAAATGGAATTAAGCTTGTCTGCCGGAGCGTGTTTATCAACGACCGCGACAAATTTATATCCTCTCTCTGCGGAGAGCATGGCCAAGGCCTTTGCGGTATTGCCCGAAGAAGATTCATATAGAGTCATCCCCTTTTTTAATTTTCCGGATTTTTCCGCTGCTTCTATCAAGGCCATCCCAGTACGGTCCTTAAAACTTCCGCCAGGGTTAAAATATTCCAACTTTAAATAAATTTTCCAATCAGGTCTTATGGTCTTTATTTCCAGCATTGGAGTTTCTCCAATTAGGTCGCGTAGGTTGTTTTTTACATTATGCATATAATTTTAAGTGAAAAGCCGGCGTGCGGGGCGCACCGGCTCGGGGGATGGGGGCTTTCTATCCTTTGGGTTTCCACCCCAAGGATCTCCAAAAGCGGTCTTCTCGAGCCTTATCTTCTCGCTCGACCAGCCTTTGGATCTCTACCAATGTCATCTCGCCATATTTTTTTTCGATTTCTTCGACCCAGTCGAATCTCTGGTTTTTTGGCATTTTGTTGCACACGGCGCGTACTCCCTTCCTCTAAATGATATCTTTTGTTCTTTTTGAAGTGAATTTTTTTAACATTAATGTAATAATTTGGACTTTTTGTAAAATCTGTTAGAATATCAGTATGATTAAAATACAGCCGATTGTGCGGGAAATAGTGATGCGGGAGCTAGAGGCATACTTTGCCCTTACCAATAACTATATGAATATGAGCAGTTATGCCCACCGTATCCGTCCTATGGTTGAAGCGCTTACCAAGAAACAGGTAACTATCACAAGCTTGGTGGTTTCTCTTTCTCGCTTGCGGAAAGAATTCAAGAGAGAAAAACCCCTTATCCATGACGTGGCAATAAGGAACATCACCACCAAGTTGCCTCTTTCTGAAATAATTTATGAAAATAGCGATAAATTTATAAAAAAGCTGGATTCTCTTTATAAAAACATCTCCGTGTCCCAGGATGATTTCTTTACGACTACCATCGGCACAAAAGAAATAGATATCATTTGTTCTTCCAATCTGGAAAATAAAGTATTAAAACATTTTAAAATAAAACCCAAAATTATTAACCATAATTTCGCGGCGGTCGGTGTGTCCTATGGGCCAGAGGTTTTCGGTACTCCAAATGTATTTTTTTCTTTGCTTTCTGTCACGGCTCGCGCTCGTATCAATATAGAGGAATTGGTTTCCACTCCCACGGAGCTTATTTTTATAGTGGCGGAAAAAGATTTTGGTAAGACGGTAGCCCTGTTCTCGGAATTACACAGAAAGACCAATAAAGAGTAATAAGGGGGTATACTCTATTTTAGAAAATGTTATATAATAATACTATATGAGAATATATATTGGTACGGACCATGCAGGGTATGTATTAAAAGAAAAACTTGTTACCGTTTTAAAGGCTCAAGGGCATGAGGTAGTAGATGAAGGCGCCTACACTTACGAAGAAGAAGATGATTATCCTGATTTTGTTTCCAAAGTTGCCAGGGCTGTTTCCAAAGATTTACACGACTCTACAAAAGTGAGGGGTATTCTCCTTGGTGGTTCTGGAGAGGGAGAAGCTATTACAGCCAACAGATTTCCGTATGTCAGAGCTATTGTTTATTATGGCAAGGTTACTCCCGTGGTAGAAGACGAGTCGGGTATTCTGTTTAGATCAAGGGCGCATAACGATGCAAACGTTCTTTCTCTGGGAGCTCGCTATTTTACCGAAGATGATGTAGTGGAGATTGTTAATTTCTGGCTCAATGCTCCCTACAGTGGAGAAGAGAGGCATGTCCGTCGATTGGCAAAAATTGATGCAATAAAAATAAACTAATATGGCTGAAATAATTCCTGCAATATTAGAGAAAAATTTTAGTGAAATAAAAAACAAGCTAACCTTTTTGCGTGGACGAGCGAGATGTGTACAGTTGGATTTCTGCGATGGTAATTTTGTGCACAACCAGACTTGGCCTTTCGCCACTGGCGGATTCAATGATTATGATTTCCAGAAAATTCTAAATGAGGAAGAGGGGATGCCGTTCTGGGACGAATTTGATTTTGAGTTTGATATGATGGCAGAGGGAGTGGCGGAGAATTTTGATATTTATATGAAACTTGGGCCGAAGAGAATTATCTTCCACCTTGGGGCGCAGAGAAGCATCAAGGATTTTGAACATTTTTTGGATGGTTTAGATATGTACACGAGAGATAACGTGGAGATAGGATTGGCTTTTAAGCCGAATGATGATTTAAGTATCGTTTCGCGGTTGGCAGAGAAGGTTGATTTTCTGCATTGTATGGGAATAGATAAAATTGGTTTCCAGGATCAAAAATTTGATGAGAAAGTCATAGAGAATGTGAAATTTTTAAAAAATAATTTACCAGGGATAGTAATATCAGTAGATGGCGGTATTAATTTAGAGAATATAGAAATGTTGTTGGAGGCTGGCGCGGATAGACTCGCAGTGGGTTCTGGTATTTGGAAGAATCCTGACCCCATCGGCGCGTTCCAAACATTTCAAAGTTTGGTATAAATACTAAATACACAGGCGTTGCCTGTGCGATAACAAAATTATGACTTTAAGAAAAGACTCATTTGCATCTGGAGAATTTTATCATTTATACAATCGTGGTACTGAAAAAAGAGTTATCTTTCTAGATAAAGCAGACTACGATTATTTTTTATTTCTAATGTATATTTGCAATACGACAAAAAGTATTAAATTAAGAGACGTTGGAGAAAATTTTGATCGAGAAGAAACCATAGTTGATATAGGAGCATATTGTCTCATGCCGAATCATTTTCATATATTAGTTCATGAAAAAAAAGAAGGTGGAATTTCTAAATATATGCTCAAATTGATGACTGGATATTCAATGTATTTTAATAAAAAATATAAGCGTATTGGAAAATTATATGAAGGAGTATTTAAATCAACATATGCAAATGCAGATGTATATTTAAAGTATCTATATTCATATATACATCTTAATCCAGCGAAACTTATAGATAAAAATTGGAAAGAAAACAAAAACAAAAATATTACAAATTTGTTAAATTATGTTTTTGCTTACAAGTGCTCAAGTTTAAAGGAATATACGATTTCTAAATTTATAATAGTAAACCCCGTGCCATTTCCCAATTATTTTAGAAAACCAATGGATCACAAAAAAGAATTATTTGAGTGGCTTAGTTTTGGAAATGATAATAAGCAAAATACACAGGCGTTGCCTGTGTATTGACTATATTGTAACGTATTTTTCCAATTCCTTTGTTAACTCAAATACGATATTTTTTGCGCTTGAATCTGGGCAATTTTGTAAGAAGTCTCTAATCCAGAGAATGTATTGGTTGTGATAAGGTAATTCTTTGTTTGCTTTTCTCTGGTTTGTTATATTTCTTAAATTATCAGCGAAGTCCGCTAATTTTACCATCTTCGCTTTTGGTGAAATTGTATTTAATTTCTGATAGTATTCAATTTTCTGTGCATGATTGTAATTTTTTGAATGAGATACTTCTTCAACTAAATCTGCTATATTTTTAGAAAATGCTTCTTCTAATTCTTCACATGTGGTATTAGTATCTTCCAGTGTATCATGCAGAATTGCTGCGATTAGAATATCCGGATCCGCAATATTAAATTCATCTTGAAGAATCATTAGCACGCGTGGAAAATGGTTTATAAAGCCAACTCCTTTAAATTTTTTAGTTGCGAACTCTATAGCTAAATCGATGCTACTTTTTTCCGGTTTTGGTTCGGTTTCCATATGGTGTTTATTGTAACATATTCGCTTGGAGAAAATTTTATGATGAGGTATAATTATCTCAATGCTTTTGACTGAACAAAAAATTTTAGAACTGGAAGAAAAAGCGAACGATATTCGGGAGAGCATTATTGAAATGCTGGTAGAAGCGGGGAGCGGACACACAGCCGGACCGCTCGGGATGGCGGATATCTTCACGCTTTTTTATTTTCATATTTTAAAACACGACCCCAAAAATCCAACCTTAGAAGATAGAGACAGAGTGGTTCTTTCCAATGGTCATATTGCCCCAGTACTTTATGCGACGATGGCGCATGCTGGATATTTCCCCGTAGAAGAATTGAAAACTTTGCGAAAGTTTGGTACACGTCTGCAAGGGCATCCACATCGGGAATATATGCCATGGCTTGAAAATAGTTCTGGGCCTCTTGGCTCTGGGCTCTCACAGGCTGTCGGCATGGCGCTAGCTGATAGAATGCCTGCCCGCCCTTCGGGAGCAGGCGAGGATAATAAAGACAAAAGCAGATTTATTTATTGTTTTATGTCTGATGGAGAAATGGATGAGGGTAATACTTGGGAAGCGATAATGCTTGCAGGAAAACATAAATTAAGAAACTTAATTGCGATTGTTGATAGAAACAATATTCAAATTGAAGGATATACCGAAGATGTGATGCCACTTGAGCCATTTCATGCAAAGTGGAAGGCTTTTAATTGGCATGTGATAGAAGTTTCCGGGCATGATTTTAGATCTTTGAATGAAGTGGTGGAAGAAGCGCAAGCGATTTATGAAAAGCCGACCGTCATCATCGCGCACACAATACCGGGCAAGGGAGTAAAAGAATTTGAAAGAAATTATGAGTGGCATGGTAAACCACCAACCAAAGAGGAAGCTAAAATGGCACTAGTCGAACTGCGAACCCTGGGCGGTAAAATTAAAAGCGAACATCAGTAAAAATGTTAAATCCAAAATTAAAATTAAATCCGAAGATTTTCAGCACAGATGTGGAACAGGTGCCCATCCGAAAAGGTTTCGGACAAGGTTTACTACTTGCGGGGGAGAGAGATGAACGGGTGGTGGGGCTCTGTGCGGATTTGACGGAAAGCACCCAGATGAATTTATTTGCCGACAAATTTCCGGACAGATTTGTGCAAATTGGAGTTGCTGAACAAAATTTAGTAACGGTTGCTTCTGGGATGAGTGCGATGGGGAAGATCCCATTCTGCTCTTCTTACGCGATGTTCTCTCCTGGAAGAAATTGGGAACAAATTCGTACAACAATAGCCTACAATGACAGAAAAGTTGTAATAGTCGGTTCGCATTCCGGTATTTCTGTGGGCCCAGATGGCGGGACGCATCAAGCGCTGGAAGACATTGCCTTAATGCGAGTAATGCCCAATATGGATGTAATCTCTCCTTGTGATGCAATAGAGGCGAAAAGGGCGACTCTAGCGCTTGCGGAGACTCCTAGGCCAGCGTATTTGCGTCTAGTCCGTGAAAAAACACCAATAATCACCACAGAGGAAACTCCTTTTGATATAAAAAAGGCGGAAATTTTTTGGATGCCCGAAGTAGGATTGGCGCAAGTGGGGATAATAGTGACTGGAGGACTGATGCATCGTGCTTTACTTGCCGCGAAAGAATTAGAGGCAGAAGGTATTAAAACAAAAGTGATGAATTTAGCGACTATAAAACCGCTAGATACTGAAGCTATTTTGGCTTTAGCGAAAGAAACTAAAGCAATAGTGACAGTAGAAGAACATCAGATTGCCGGAGGAATGGGTTCTGCAGTGGCAGAAGTTCTCGCACAAAATTACCCAGTACCGATAGAATTTATCGGAATACGCGACTTGTTTGGCCAGTCAGGCACCCCCGACGAACTCATAGAACATTATGGTATGGGTAGAGATGCTATCAAAGAAGCGGTAAAAAAAGTTCTAAAAAGAAAAGTTTAAATCTGTTTTGCTTTATAATTCTCTGGCGCTTTGGATAAATATTCTTCTATTTTTTCTCGGGAGAGGAGGCCTTTTTGGGCTCCGACTTCTTGAACGACGGACATTGAGTTAATGCCTGCCCAAGCGAGGGCTTCGGGTAAAGTTTTTCCTAAAATAATGGCTGACACGACGGTAGAAGAGAAAGCGTCCCCGGCTCCTGTGCGGTCGTAGGGAGGTTTGGAGTCAGGGTAGGGAGGCATAAACAAATATTCATTGCCATCATACGCGTAAGCGCCTTTCGGCCCGTCTGTCACCACTACAATCTCCGGTCCGAGGTCGTGAACCTTTGTAAGTAAATCTTTTATTTCCAAACTATCCAACCCCAATACTTTTTTCGCTTCTTCCACGTTGCAGAAAAATATTTTTGCATGCTTGTAGAGTCTTTGCAGTTTTTCTTTTCCCAATTTGATTTCATTTTTCCCGGGCTGGAAAGCCAGTTTTGTTTCCGGATGATTATCCAAGTAGTCCGCAACGGCATAATGAAAAGGAAAAGCAGACTCGCTTACCGAACTGAAATATATCCAATCTGGATTATTTATTTCCGGCAGAGAGTATGAATAAAGTTCGTGTTTGATTAAAATAGTTCTGTCTGCTTCATACCACAATATGTAATGGTAATTTGTTTTCATCCCCGGATTTATTTTTATTAAATCCGTATTTATTCTCGCTTTTTTGAGAGCATTTAAACAATCTTCTCCCTCTTTATCGTCTCCAATATTTGAAAGTAGAGCGGGCTTGAGTCCGAGTAGCGAGGCGGAAACAGCGGCATTGGCGGCATTGCCCACTGCGGGCACGACGATTACTTCTTCGTATGGCACTTTGTCGGCAAAGGGCACACATATTTCATAATCCGCGCTGTCTGGAGTACCGTGGACGCTCGCTTGTTTTAATTTTATAAATGCATCGGTGACGATATCCCCAATTGATAAGAAATTTATTTTATTATTGTTTTCGCTCATGATATTATTGTAGCATAAAATAATATTAAAAATAACATGTCTAAAAAACTAATTTTAGCGTTAGTGGTACTTGTTTCTTTGTTTAAGTTTGGTTTAGCGGAAGCGCAAGTGGTAATAAATGAAATAATGTATGCCCCAGCGAATGGAGAAAGTGAATGGGTAGAAATTTTAAATTCCGGGAGTGATTCTATAGATTTAAGTGATTGGAGATTCTTTAATAATAAAGAGAGTTCTGCTCCACTTAGATTACAGAAAGGGTCTGCTGTTTTATTAGCAGGTGGCTACGCGACAATAACAACTACCGCGGGTTGGAGTTCTTTTTCCGGAACAGTTTTTAGTTCTTCTCAATTTTCTTTACCAAATGACAGCTCTAAATATAGTACCTATAAGGCTATTTCTAATTCAGAAAAACAAATTATTGATTCTGTAACTTATGCAACCTCTACAAGTACTTCAGGTACCGGAAATTCTCTTTCAAAAATATCAGGCTCCTGGGTATCTGCAATTTCAACCCCAGGGGCAGCTAATCAAAATTCTTCCGGTTCAAGCAACGAAGAAGAGAACTTAGATAGCAACGATGATGAGGAAGAAGATACTCTCGCTACTTCAGAAATGGCCCCCAAACTTCAAAAACCCAAAGTGCAGATAGTTTCTCCGAAGATTGTTCATATTGGTGTTCCTTTTACCATAGAGGGGAAGGGTACGGGCACCCTAGGAGAAAAGTTGACCCGTGGCAGATATTATTGGAACTTTGACGATGGAGATTTTAGAGAAGT
>Ga0209727_1003259_pt1 | contig 10608 bp, 15 predicted proteins | sample RifGroC1_FD_183995 | JGI IMG/M metagenome (GOLD analysis project Ga0209727, IMG submission 183995) | Groundwater microbial communities from Rifle, Colorado, USA - Groundwater C1 (SPAdes) (version 2) | ecosystem: Environmental > Aquatic > Deep subsurface > Groundwater | place: Rifle, Colorado...
CCCCGTGCCCCCCTTCGCACAGGCCGTCGCCGCCGGCCTCGTGGCGGTCGGGACGGCCCTCTCGCTCGCGGCGGCCCTGTCCGCGCGCGGCTCGAAGGCGCTGGCTGGGGACAAGTCGGTGGTGCGCCGCTTCGCGAAGCGGGCCGCGAAGTGGAAGTCGAAGCGACGGGCCAAGGCCGTGAGCAGGCTCTTGAAGGACGCCGAGAAGTTCACCGGTCGGAAGGAGAAGCGGCGCGCCCGCGGGCGCAAGCGAACCACGCTTCGGAGCGAGAAGAAGCTCGCGCTGATCCAGATGAAGTTGGAGGTGCTCTACGCACTGGAGGCCCAGGCCCGCGCGAACCCGAAGGGCCAGGTGCTCGCGGACGATCCCGGGTCCGTACCCTCGCAGGTCGAGCAGCAGGCTCAGGTCTACGACGATAGCGACATCGAGGAGAGCGCGGAGGAGAGCATGTGGACCGGCGGCGGAGCCCTGCTGGGGATCGGAGTCGCGGCGGCGCTGGCTGTCGTGCTGGGCCTCGTGCTGACTCGGGGTGGTGGCCAGAAGCCGGCGGCTTGATCGTGCGCGCCGTGCTATCCTCACCTCTCAGACGGGCGTCGATCCGCGAGGTCGTCTCGTGAACGTGCGCCGGCCCTTCGGACAGCCCCGCCTTCGAGTGCTCGGTGGCGGCTTGAGCCCGGCTTCGACGCTGAACGCGGCGGCTGAGCCCGCTGCTGAACCGGCCGCCGAGACTCCCGCGACCACGCCGGACTACGTCACGCAGCTCCTGCCGATCGCCACGGCGCTGATCGACTCCAGCCAGACGCCAGAGGTCGTCGCCGCGAAGGTTGCGAACTACCGCAAGCTGCGTGACAGGCTCCCGAAGGGCAGCGCGGGGTGGCAGGCGCTGGACAACCGGATCCGCGTGCTCCAGGCGAAGTACAAGGCGTCGTCGAAGTCGAAGGCCAGCGAGCGCGAGTGGTCCACGCTGGGCAAGACGGGCCTCGTCGTCGGCATCGGTGTGGGCGCGGCGCTGCTCGCGTTTCTGATCGCCGCGACCATGCGCCAGCAGCGCGCGGACCGCCGCCCGGAGGCTGCATGAACAGGCGTCGAGGCGGGTTGGGATTCTCGGGTCACCCCCGGCAAGGCGCGCTGGGCGACACCTGGCGTGTCTACGCTGGGAGTCGTGCGGGGATCCAGATCGCGCGCGTCGGCGGCAAGGGCGTCGATCCGGCGAAGATCCGGACGAGCTGGACGAGCGCCCCCGACGAGCGGAGGTCGAACCTGGGCGAGAGGGTCTGGGGCGCCCTGAGCGACGCGGTGCGACACGCGGTGCGCGTCGAGACCAGCAGCGACGGGACTTCGACCGTCGTGGCGTCGGGCATGCCCGGCGGCGAGAAGTACAGCGGCTACTACACGGAGGGCGGCTACATCTACCAGTACACGGCGTCTACGAAGGCGATCCGCATTGTGCTCTCGCCGACCAGCCTTGAGCAGCGCATCGTCGCGAAGGGAACGAGGGCTTACGACGCCATCTTCAACGTGATCAAGCAGGGGAAGGCCGTCCGCGTAGACGCGACCTGGCTCAAGAGCCAGAAGGAGCGGCTGCGCTCGCAGAAGGTCGAGAAGGCCAACCCCCGGTCGAGCGGAGGGGGCGCCGCGCCGGAAGTGGGGCCCGAAACCCCTCCGGCGCAGTCGGAGGGCTTCGACGTCGGCGCCGCGTTGATGAAGTGGGGCCCCTGGGCAGCCGGTGGCCTGCTGCTGATCGTCGGGGCGGTCGTCCTGCTCAAGCCCCCGAAGCGTGCGGCGCCTGCCATCTCGGGGGGTGCGTGATGGCGACTCGCAAGCCCCGCAAGCAGTCCACTCGTGGCTACCACCCCGAAGGCGAGCCGGAGGGCTACCAGCCACCTCGGCGCACCCGCAAAGGGCCCCGCGCGTACTGGCGGCGGAATCCCTACCCCGACAACTGGCCCAACGTGAACGCTCGGGCGCCTCAGCCCGTGCCGAGCGACAAGATCGCCTGGTTCGATCTGGACCCGTGGGCCGATCCCGACTTTTGGAGGACGAAGTGAAGAAGAACCCCACGTTCATTGGTACTGCGCAGCCGTCGGAGCTGAACGCCGAGCGCATCGACGACGGAGTCTACCGCGTGCCCAGCTTCACCCGAGTTCGGGTTGCCCAGGCACAGCTCGTTCGTGCGCATGCGCCTGGTGCACAGATCCTCGCGTCCTTGGACACTCGCGACAAGGGTTCGCGGGGCAGGAAGGCCAAGCGGTGGTACAATTGGTTCGTGCCCAGTGCGCTGGCTACACAGTCGTGGGCGACACCCGGCCTGCGCAAGCGCGCATGGACGACCGAAGCAGCACGCAAGAACCCCAGCGGCGTCGCAAACTACGCGGCCTATCTTCGGCTCAAGGCGCGCATGGGCTACAAGAGCTACCAGTCCGACGTCGACTACGTGGCGACCGCGCGCCGGTACGCGCGCAAGAACCCCCTGGGCGATACCTGGGCGATCACGCACGCGAATCCCGCGAAGAGGTTGAAGAAGCGCAAGAACGTCCCGTCGAGCGGGCCCTCCTGGTCGCCCGCTGCCGCGGCTGCCGCCGCGGCGGGGCCGAAGGGGAATCCCGGGCAGAACCCCTCCAAGGCCCAGCGCCGCTACCACGCCCACGTCAAGGCGGGGCACTACGACGCGGCGGGCAAGCTCATCAAGCGCATCCGCGCGGGCAAGAAGGGCGCGCTCAAGCAGGGCAAGAAGCTGCACAAGAACCCGCTGCTCGCGAACCCCGCCTACCGCGTCACCTTCGACTCGCCCTCGGACACGGCGGGTGTGCGCTCGGCCCTCAAGGCGGCCGGTTTCGACGGGATCAAGGTGAAGGGCGGGAAGAAGCGCGCCCCCGGCCCCTACGCGCTCTTCGTCAAGGCGAAGATGCCCGGCCTGATGGCGCGGGGTCTGAGCGCGGGCAACGCCATGAAGCAGGTCGCCGTGCTGTGGCGCGAGAAGAAGGGAGGGCGGGCGAATCCCAAGAAGCGCCGCAGCTCGCGCGGACGCCGCTGACCCCAGTGGGCAAGCTGGTCACATACGGCGGCGCCGCAACGGGGATCCTCCTGATCGGCTACTACCTCGGGCGCCGGTCTCGCTCCAAGACGGTCCAGCTCGGCGGTTCGGGCGTCGCGGGGATCGACTACGCCGTCGCCATGCCCCGGCTGGGCGTGAAGGTCGCGAGCCAGGTGGCTCAGGCGCAGGCGGGTAGCTGGATCGACGACTACCGCAAGGTGTCGGACATCAGCGTGTTCTCGAACACCCCCGCCTTCAACGTGGCGGCCTACTACACGGCCGCCTGGTGGACGGCCGTCGCGGCCAGGCTCCTCCGCTCCCGCACCCTCGGAGCGAGAGCGGCCTCGCTCGCGGCGAAGGGGAGCGCCACCTACGGCATTCCCGGCTCCAGCTTCTTCACCGGGTCCGTCAGCGACATCATGAAGGACGGCGCCGACGCCGTGTCGAAGGCCGCGGGATCCGCCGCAACCGAGGCGACGCGGAAGCTGGTGAAGGGGATCGCGGGGCGGCTCAAGGCCATGGCCGATCCCGGTTCGGTCGCGACTGCGCGCGAGGCCGTCGAGGATAAGGCCGCATTGACGCGGACGGTCGAGCAGACGGGTCGGGATGTCGCGGACCTCCCGGATGCCATCATCAAGAAGGGCAAGGACATGCTTCCCGGGGGCGGCCACGACTGGAAGTGGTGGGCACTCCGCGTCGGTGGCGCCGTGGGCGCCACGGTGGCCCTCGCGATCCTCGCCCGCTGGGGGTGGAAGAAGGCGCGAGCAAAGCAGGCCCCCAAGCAGATCGAGCAGAAACCCGCGGAGCCCGCCAAGGAGGCCGCTTGAGCAGGGGCTACATCCGCAACGACGGGTCTAGGCAGCGCGCCGACGGGTCCATTGTTCCGCACAACCCCCGCGGCGCCGAGGTGCCGCTCGTCAAGAGGATGGCGGGGGAGTACGTCGACTACCACTGGGGCATGCCGAGCACTCGGATCTTCAAGGTCCGCGACCCCATGGTGCCGCACGTCATCGCCTATGGCCCGCTGGAGGAGTTGCACCTCGCGAGCGGTGGCAACATCTCCCTCCAGAACGGGGACGAGGACTCGTGGATCGCCTGGGACTCGAAGCACCCGCGCAAGCGGCTGCACCTGGTTCTGAGTAAGCCGGCCCGTGAGGAGGTGAGGCAGTTCATGAAGCTGGCGAAGAAGACGGAGCCGATCCAGAACATCGCCGCCCGCGCGGGTGGCAAGAACGCCCGCTACAAGCTCCCGAGCGTGAAGGGGCTGGACCTGGGCGTCTGCGATGCCGTGGTCTACTGGGCGCAGAAGAAGGGCGAGCCGGACGAGGTGGAGGGCACGAGCTACATCCACGAATTCGGGGGCGACGGGCAGGGTGGGCACAAGCCCCGGCTCGCGGCCGACGTGTCGGGGCGGCTGTGGCTCTGCGGCGGGGACTGTATCAGCCGCGAGGCCGGGATCACCGGGTAGTCACTGCCTCTTGTCGAGGGGGTGCCGCCGCGGGTTTGGCTTCTTCTTGGGTGCCTTGGTCCACCGCGCGAACGCCGTGGCCTCTCGGGGATCCTCGGACGCCAGCAGGTCGTAGACCGCACGAGCTTCGACCACGCCGCGTTCCAGCATGAGACGGACATCCTGGCGGTGCTTCGTCTCACCCGACATGAACTTCACCGCCGCGAGGATGTTCGGGGGCATCGCGTCGAAGTCCTCGTCCCACGCGCGGACGGGCTGCGGGTGCCTGACTGCGAACTTCTCCAGTTCGGCGTTTGGGAACAGCACGTCGATGCGAATGCGCGGATCGTGGTCGGCGAGGCGCCACGCCTGGTAGTGGAAGGGCTCCATCGCACCGTCCACGATCAGCCCTGCCTTTCGGAGCGCCGAGAGGATCCTCGCGCGGTCCTTCGCGAGCGCGAAGACGTCCACGTCACTCGTCGAGCGGGCGACGCCGTGGACGATCAGCGCGATGCCGCCCCCGATCGCGTACTTCACCTTCAGGCGGCGGAGGACGCCCGTGGCGGTCTTCAGCAGCGCGATCACGCGGGGGTCGAGGGGGTGGTGCACCTCGGGATCGTAGCATTGAATGGCTTGACGTTCTACCCCGTAGAGGGTATAAGTAGAAAAGGAGCAACATCATGATCGCCAACGTCCCCAAAATCAAAGTCGAGTCCCTGAGTAGTCGAGAACGGTCCCGGGGCGTAAAGCCCCGTCGAGGCTGGATCAAGCTGGCGACCGGTACGGACCGCACGGCCAGGGGCGGCTACGCCGTCCTTGGCGACTTCCTGGACGGCGGCGAGCGCGAGCTGCCGCTGGGCGCGGTCCTGGTCGAGGCCGACATCGACCGGACGGCGCGGGTGCTGGTAGTGGGGCCCGACGGGGCCTGCTGGCCCATCGGCGACGGCCGGTGGTGGTCGCTGGACCGGGAGGTGGTGTCAATGGTCGAGGCCATCGAGGCCGCGATGGCCTCCACGCCCGCCGAGCAGATGGCGGTCGTCGTCGGGAGCCTGCGGATGGCGCCGACGACGACGAAGGAATGGCGAGATCCGGGGACCGGTGTCGCGACGGCGGTTGACGTCCCGGACCCCGCGGCGCTGGCGCTGCTGGCCCGCGCCGAGGCCGCCCTAGCGCTGCTCGCCCCCGCAGACCCGCGGGCCGAGCTGCGGGCCGAGCGCGAGCGCTTGGTCGCCCGCCTCGCCGAGATCGATGCGGCGCTCGGAGAAGACGCATGACCCCCGAAGCCCACGCCTGCTCCGAGCTGCGCGACGCCGCGCAGATCCTCTCTGCCCACCTGGACCTGGGCACGCGCCCCTCAGCGGAAGAGTTGGCCTTTGCGCTTGCTGCCATGAAGCGAGGAGCGGATCTGCTCGCTCGCGTCGACGAGGCGCTGCGCGAGAGCGAGCGGGTGCCCGCGCGGTTTCCACGGACCCGCGAGGAAGCCTGGGCGTGGTGTGCAGCCGCGCCGACCAGCAAGGAACGGCGTCATCGCGAGGCGTGGACTGTGAGCTTGCGCTACGGCGCGACTGCCGTCGACGTGGAGGGTGAGTGAACCGCGCCCTCCGCAGGCAGATGGCCCGCTTTGGGGCGCCACAGCAGGCTGAGGAACTTTCACCGGACGCTGTCCTTCAGGGTGGCCTCCTCGACGACACCCTCCTCGACGACTTTGGGCGCCTGCGCGTCCTACCCGTCACTGAGATCGACCGTCTCGACCGGCAGGCCGTTCGCGCGTGGTGTCACTTGCGTGGGGTCTATCTGCTTCCGACGGCGGAACTGATCGCGTGGCTGCATGAGCGCATTGGGGAGCGCAGCGCCATCGAGATCGGCAGCGGGAACGGGGCGTTGGGGCGGGCGCTCGGGATCCCGCGCACCGACTCTCGTGTTCAGGAGGGCGCGGCCAAGGCGTTCCACGAGGCAACGCGGCAACCTCCCGTTCGCTACGGCGACGATGTGGTGCGACTGGAGGCGGCTGAGGCCGTGCGTGTTCACCGCCCCCAGGTGGTCGTCGCGGCGTGGGTGACGCACAAGCTGCCCGACGATGCGCCTCGTCGCGCGGTCGGTTGCGCCTTCGGTGTTTGCGAGGACCAGATCGCGCGGCGAGTTGAGGAGTACATCATGATCGGCAACCTGCGGGTGCACGCTGAGAAGCCGCTGTTGCGGCAGCCACACGAGGAGTTCAGGCTCCCGTTCATCCGGTCGAGGGCACGCGATCCCGGAGCGGACCGCGCGTGGTCGTGGACGCGAGGATGAGTGCCGCCATGACGCTTCGGGATCGCGCACTTCCCGCCTTCATCTTCGCGGGCAACGCCACCTTCACGGTCGTGTCGAAGCGAACGGGCGCCCGGCACACGTTTCGCGTGCGCTGCGCTCGCGAAGGAAACCCGCGCTTCTACGCGAGCGTGCTGACCGGATCTGACAACGAGAAAGACTACACGTTCGTCGGCACCTGCTGGGCGGACGGCCGGATGAAGGCAGCGCCCAGCGCGCCCGAGAAGCCCGCCGCGGCGCTCGCGTGGCTCCTGCGGAACCTGGGCGCCCTCGCGCTCGACCAGGCCGAGGTCTACCACGAGGGGCGCTGCGGGCGCTGCGGCCGGCTGTTGACCGTCCCGGAATCGATCCGCAGCGGTCTGGGACCCAAATGCGCGCAGAGGGTCGGCCCCGGCTGATCAGGCCAGCTTCGCCAGCGCCTCGGCGCCCGCCGCGTACAACTCGGCAACAGCTCGCGCCTCATCGGCGAGCACGCCGCCCATGTCGTGCTGGCGCTCGCTGCCGTCCTTCTTGCGGGTCACGCGCTGGACCTTGAGCTTGGGCGCGCCGTCCTTGTAGCGCCAGATTGCGGCGCGCAGCAGGGTGCCGCCCACCTGCAGATCGCCGACCAGTTGCAGCATCTTGTAGTCGTCGGGGTTGAATTCGTCATGGGCCATCGGGGGCCTCCTGTTGTGGGTCGAATGGATGCTCGCCAGTCATGGCAGCGGCGAGGAGTTCGACCTCGTAAGGCATGCGCGCGTCCAGAATGCGCACGAGCAGCGTAGAAATTGGGATGTCCAACTCGGCCGCGAGCAGGCGGGCCTTTCGGTGGGTTGTCTCGCTCGTCGGGAGTTTGGAACACTTGAAGGGGCCGTGCGCTGTCTCGGGGAGTGGCCCCCGGTTCGCGTCGTCGAGCCACGTTCGGATGACGCGCTGGCACAGGGCGCCCGCGGTGACGTCCTGGGTGGCCGCGGCGAGCGCAATGCGTCTCCGTAGTTCTGGACTCGGGCGAACGAAGAACCACCGGGTAGGCACGGGTTCGGCATAGCACGGGTGCGCGTGGGGTGCAATCACGGCGCTGCTGTAGAAGTAGCTCTGCTAACAAGACGGTACTGCTTCCTATTTGTGCCGTAGCTACGCCGAAAGTCTTGGACAGGCTTCCGGCGATCTGCATACGATTCATCGTGACGGTCGAGGCAGTGTGGAGACGCACTGTCGGACACACCCCCCTCCTTTCTGGATCCGGCGCCCGCCCTCCTGATTTTCGACCGTCGCCCCCTTCGGAGAACCATCATGGCTCGCAAGTCCAAGGCCCGCAAGTCCCGCAGCGTGCACCGTCGTCGCAACCCGACCGGAACCCTGCTCGTGAACTCGGGCAAGAAGGGCAAGCGCAGCAGCCGCAAGCGCAACAAGAGCCTGAGCCTCAAGCGGTTCCTTCGCGGCATGCGGAACAACCCGCTGCTGGCCAACCCCGGCAAGAAGCGCCGTGGTGGCAAGAGCCGTCGTCGCAGTGGGTACCGCAGCAACTCGCTCCTGGCCAACCCGCTTCTGGCCAACCCGCACCGCAGCAAGCATCGCGGCGGCAAGCGCAGCCGCAGCCGTGGTCGGCACAACCCGATCACGATCAACCGGCGGCGCAACCCCGGCATGGTCACCAAGGTGTCGGGCACGATCCAGCGCATCCTCAACCGGATCCCCGTGATCGGCGGCCTGCTCGCCGGCGCAGTGGGCGTGTTGGGTGGTGCGGTCGGTGGTGCGATCGGCGTCTACCCGATCAGCTACGCCATGCCCTACGTCTCGAAGTGGGTACCCGACTGGCTCAAGCCCTTCGGTTACACCGTGGCGGGCGCCATCCTCTCCAGCATCGTGAAGATGTTGCCCCTGCCGATCCCCTACAAGGCCCAGCTCGCCATCGGGCTGGCGGCAGCCGGCGGCGCGGTGGACGCCTTCCGCTTCCGCACCGGCCAGAGCGACTCGCTGGCGGGCGAGGGTGACTACAGCAGCACCGAGGACTACGGCGACATCGGTGACGACGGCTCCGCGTTCGCGGCCCATGAGTGGGCAGACGCGGATCTGGGCGACGCCGACTACAGCGGAGACGACTTCTCCTCCGTGGAGATCGCCGCCTTCGATCTGGGCCGCCAGCACTTCGCTCGTCGCTTCCTCCGCCGCAGCGGTCAAGGCCGCAAGCAGGGTGGCGAAGGCGGCAAGCAGGGTGGCGAAGGCGGCGGTGGCAGCGAGGGCGAGGGCGCCGTCGCCGAGGGCGTGTCCGAACACGCCGGCAAGCCCGGTCGCCGCTGGGCCTGGCTGATCTACTGGATCGGCTTCGACAACGCCCGCAAGGTCACCAAGCTCCCCGACAACGAGCGGCAGGACGCCATCGCGCACATGAAGCGCGAGGCCAAGCTCAACGCCCGCAAGCTGCTGAGCGAGGGCGCCGACACCTCCATCGAGCAGGCCGAGATGGCCGGGCTCCTCGTCGCCTGATTCCCACCCTTCTTCAACCTCCCCACTGATCGACAACTACCTGGAGAACACATCATGCGCGCAGACCTCGGCCTCCCCTCCACCGGCGGCCAAGCTCCCCACCAGATCCAGCGCCTGGCCAACCAGGGCTTGTTCGCGGTCCCGACCGGGATCCAGCGCCTCTACGAGTACGGCCTGTACTCCACGGGTCGCTTCAACGCCGCCACCAACATGAACGGCCAGGCCGTCACCCGCCTGTTCTCCTACAGCCAGGGCCAGGCGTTCCCCGGTACGGCCGGTCCGGTGGCTTCGGTCTCCGAGACCAACATGCAGGTCGGCAGCATCGCCCCCGGCAACGAGACCTACGAGGTCACCGCGCTCTCCTTCGAGATTTTCGGTGACGCCAACGTGGCCCCGTTGCACCTGGACATCCGCGCGCTCATGCGCCTGGGCGTCCTGTTCTGGGAGTTCGGCAGCACCACGATCATGGCGATCGCCCCGATCCCCATGATCGGTGCGGGCGGCGGCATCTTCGGCACGACCGCGGACACGGCGACGCCCGTGACCTCGCTCAACAACGGCAACGGTGGCCTCTGGATGTACCAGAACGTCGTGGTCGCGATTCCGGCCACGCAGTCCTTCGCGCTCCAGAGCCAGTGGGGTACCTCGGGCCAGGTCGCCGCCATCGCGCTCACCAACGCCACGCAGTTCCGCGCCACCCTGTTCAACCAGGCCCGCGTCGCGGTCCCGATCGCCTGATCGGGTACCCCACCCCCGCAGGGGGGGTGCGCTCCCGCGGCGCAATCAAGGGGGCGCTCCCTCGCGGGGGCGCCCCCTTCTTTCATTCCTCCCTCCTGACCGGATTACTCCATGGGCTGGAAGCAAATCTTCAACGGCGCCAACTTCGAGGGCAGCCCCGCGACGTCCCTCGGCGTGCCGTCCAGTGGGCAGGTCACCGCGCCCGGAACGGGCGGTGGTCAGAACGCCGGCCAGCTCGAACCGAACAGCCGCGCGGGGAACATGGCCGCGGGCGTGCCCTATCAGCTCGTCCCCGCGTACCCGCCCTTCGTGCGGATCGCGAACGACCCCAACATCGTCTACTTTCCACGCAATCGCACGCTCACCTTCGGCGGCAACACCGTGGCGGCGGCGACGACGACCCAGCAGTACCAGTTCAGCCTGCCCACGATCATCATCGCGCGCACCGCCGCCGCGATCGACGCCTCGGGTGCGGGCCTGCCGGTCGGGCGCAACTCGCTCGACACCTTCGCGGTCCAGATGTTCCGCGCCGGTTCGCAGTCCGACCTGTGGGACGCGGGTGGTGGAGGTGCGGCGAACCCTTCCTTCAACGCGCTGGGCTCCGCGCTCTTCGGG
>Ga0209727_1003270_pt1 | contig 10591 bp, 22 predicted proteins | sample RifGroC1_FD_183995 | JGI IMG/M metagenome (GOLD analysis project Ga0209727, IMG submission 183995) | Groundwater microbial communities from Rifle, Colorado, USA - Groundwater C1 (SPAdes) (version 2) | ecosystem: Environmental > Aquatic > Deep subsurface > Groundwater | place: Rifle, Colorado...
TCAGTATCATTGCCGGATATGATGAGCAGATAGTCGATGTCATTTTCCCGCATGAAAACAAGAATGAGATGTACTGTGTCTACTTCCTAGGTATTATGTGTAACACACTTAAAAACAAACCTTGGAAACAGACTCAGATGCTTACTGATAGACCCAAGTTTGAAAAGTATCTCCGTTCTGCTTGGAGAGAGCTAATCGGTATATACTATGCTAGTGAATATACGATGAACGATATATATATCATCTATATGAAGAAGCATGGTGTCAATCAGTTTAGAATCCGAAGTAAGTACTGATTCTTTTCTTTGCGAGGATAGCAAAGCGGTCAACTGCGTCGGCCTTAAGAGCCGCTCCCTAGTGGTTCGGAAGTTCGAATCTTCCTCCTCGCATATGATAATCAAACAAATCGCATTTGCAGAAAATTACGCTAGAGATACTGCTAAAATAACTTTAGAGATAGACTTGGCAGGACACGAATTATTTAGAATCATGTATTATGAATCAGAGAAGATAGACTTTGCTAATAATATCATTAAACTGTTAAAAACCCAGCAATCGTAGAAATATATATAAATACCCAATAGTATATAGATATCACAAATAAATGAGAGGGGAAAAACATGGTCAACATTGATAAATTCGGGAGACCTAGAATTTGGGCTAATGGTAAAAGAACTACTGTTTCTAAAGTTGTCTGGGAAGCTATAAATGGTCCAATCCTAAAAGGACATGTTATCCACCATATAGACCACAATCCAGCAAATAATGACATTTCTAATTTAAAATTAATGACTAGATTAGAACATGATAAATACCACAACACAATACTTCTTGATATAGAAAAACTCAAATATGAGTACGCAAGTGGTAAGAGCATGTCTGAAATTGGAAAATTACATAATTGCTCTGAAAGAACAATTCATAGAGCTTTTAAGAAAAACAATATCCCAACTAGAAGCCCAACAGATAGAGCAATAATTCAACACAAGAAAAGTGGACATATCATGTCCGTTGGTGTTTAATGTGCGCGCACGCATCAACTAGACAAAAAGGAGTCCTCATGATGAAGAGGTTCCGGGCTGCCAAAAAGGATAGGCAGAGAAAAGAGAACCAGCTGACAGATGAAGAGAGAGCTGAAAGAAATGAGCGACGAAGTGTTGAGCCACCACTTTCTGCACAAGTTGAACATCTTATATATGACTATGAGCATGCACAACTTGGTACACACTTGGGAGTCAAGCTAAAAGAGCTATGTCTTCTTAGAGAAAAAGAAATTGAAGACAGTAGAACACAAGACATTAATCGTCTTCAATTGACAAGAATACAATCAATACTAAAAAAACTGGAGGCGGAACAAAATGGCAACAGACGGATATGAGGGACCAATTTGCCCTTCTTGCAACATCAGACAGATAAAGCTTGTGTCTATTAGTGATAATGGCAAAGGCCCAAGAATCTGTCAAGACTGTAAAAAGAAGCTGCAGAGTCAGACAATGATAGAGCGATTCGACCGGTCAGCTATAAGATACGATGAGATAGAAGCTGACCTTGCAAAGAAGGCTAAAGCTGTAGTGGAGGCATTTCGATGACACGAATATTCGAAACAATGAAGGAAGCGCTTAATGAAGTTGAGCGAGATATCATGGAGATGGGTATTCAAGTTTGGCCTCGTTCTATGCAGAACAAAGATGTTCGTGAAAATGAGAACTTCTCTACATTAGAGGTTCAGAATTACACATTCGCCGTTTTGGACATGAAAGACAAGAACGATTGGGTCCCATCTCTTGAGTGGTGTCAAGCTGAGTTCGAAGAGCGAATCTCTCCATATGATGTCAACCCCGGTAATGCTTGGAAACTCAGACCTGAAGTCTGGCAAGAGTTTATCAATCTCTCGGGTGGATTTGACTACACTTATAATGAGAGGATCCGAAAACAACTAATTGAAGTTATCAAAGAGCTCCAAGAGAATCCTGATTCAAGAAGAGCTGTAATCGACATCCATAAACCGACCGACACTATCAACTGTATGAGAGAGCTGGTTCGAATCCCGTGCTCAATGTATTATCAGCTGATGGTACGAAGGGGAAAGCTCGACATTATCTATAATATGAGGTCAAGCGATTTTGACACTCATTTCAAACACGATATGTGGCTTGCAGATGAGCTGAGAAATTATATCGCTAAACAAATCGGTGTTGAGCCAGGAATGTTCTTCATGAACGTCGGAAGCTTACATCGATATAAGAACTATACAACGAAACACGTGTTTTAGGAGGAACGACCATGGGAATAAACATAACTGCAACATGCGACAATTGTGGAGAGCAAGTCTACAATTGCGAGGACATCGATATCTCAGGAGCACAAGCTACTGTAATGGAAGCTAAGAGTGAGCTTGAGACGCACGAATGCGAGGAGGAGATGCAAGATGACTAAGGCGATTCTTACATTACTTTTCTTGTTATTCGCAGTCCCTAGTCTGGCAATGGTCACTGAACGCTATGAAGATGGGCGGGCAGCAACTATTGTGACAGGGATGCAGAAAGCATATGGAAGCATGCAACTTTGTACTATCTATGACAGAGAGTACAAATATGGCGACGGAACACCATACCACTACATTGCACAAGGATTGCTCACTAAGAGCAGTTGGGACGGTCGAGATATTTGCTTCCTTCCGGTTCGACGTGGTGGAAACGATGAGAAGAAAGTCGTAGTCGATGAAACACCTAGCGAACCGCCTCAAGAAGAATGCGAAACGCAAAGAGTTTGTGATGAAGCTGAGTGCAGCTCTATTACAACGTGCGACGAACCTGTCTGTCGTATGGACTTGGTCTGCAGATGGCGACACCACAGACTCACTTGTGAAAGAGAGCGTGTATGCAGTGAGCCTCTTTGCGAAGTTGAGACAATCTGTCAAGAGCCAGTTTGCCGAGACGTTCGTGTTTGTGAAGCATAGGTGATAAACATGGCAAATGACCCTGAAAATTGGGACTTCGACGATAAAGACACAGATGAAGAAGAGTCTGAAGATGAAGATTAAATCCTTTCTTTTTTTTCCACTCGCAAGGCCTAGAGCGTATCAGTACACGTAAAACACTGAAGCCAAGACGCTGTTTGACAGGATCCTAGTTCGACAGATGAGGCTTACGGAAGCCAGGAGCCGAATAACAAACATGGCGTTCATACTTTCAATGGTGGATAGGTGACTAGACATGGAGACGTCCTTGGTGCTGTTAGAACCACGATGTTGCGGTTAGTGACCACGACACTAAGCTAGTGCTGATTTCCACCCTTTTATGTGCCCGAGTTCATGGATGAACACCGTATCATTTTTAGATTCGTGCTATCGTCTAAAATTGTGGAGTTCCCCTTCATCGGAAAGCAGGTTCGATTCCTGCCGGGCACTTAATGTATCACCCAAACTTACACACATATAGAAGCCAAAAACTTTTTGCATATTGTCAAAAAGAAGGAATACTTAGAACTATAGTACAAATTGATTGTAATGCTGATAGAGTAGCAGTTCCAATAATCAACACTAACTATTCCCTATTCGAGGGCGGTGTGCCAGACAGCTATCTTAGTTATACTGTTATATACTATAAAAAAAGATTCTTTCTATCTTGGGACGACACAATTGTTATCTATGAAGAGGAGAGCTGATGTATCAACCATTATCAGAACAAATAAAGATGCTTATCTTCAAGCTAGTTAAATCTCCTGAAGAGAAAGGAGAAATCCTATTTGGTCGCAAATTGGTGTTTCGTGCTTCGTATGATGAAGGCTGCACTGAAGTTCTAGAATCTTTATGTATTCGAAGAGAATCTGTTCTAAAGTATCTAGAGCATAAATACGTGCCTACATGGCGACCAGATGGTGCTCGATTTCTAAAACAGAAGTGTATTCAGCTAGCACTTATTAAGCCCGATGGCACTCTATTCATTCATATCAAAAATTCTGAATGTCATAAAATCATCACCGACACTGAACACGTGATGCATCTTATGGAAGACCATGGCCTACAATTTGACAGAAACAAAATTATTTTCATGGTCGAAAATTTAAAAGCAAATAAAGACGATTTACCTTTATATAACGCTTGTCTTCGTGAGTGGGGAAAGTCCGTTCCTTATTCGTCCCGTATGACTGAAAAATTTATTAGATTCAAATACAAAAAATTCATAGATATTGCTGCTATCAAAAAAAATAGCATTCAAAAAAAACATTTACGGTATTTAGTAAAAATGGGACAAATAGATTGGGAACTTGCAAGAATAGTTTCACATAATAGAAACTTTAAACGGGGGAATCTATTTATACTGTCGAAATTTATTAAACTAGAAGCAGAAAAGAAGGGTTTAAATAATACAATTGCAAAGTGGTAATTATGGTCAGAACTGAAGAAAGACGCATCTATATGGAAAATAGAAGGAAGACTGATAGATATAGAGAGCGTAAAAAAATCTATAATTCATCTAGAAAAGAGAGAACTAAAGAATTATCTAGAATCAATAATCAAAAAATTAGAGAAAATGCTTTTATCATTTTGGGCGGTGCTTTTTGTAAAAAATGCAAACTAAGTGATGTTCGATTTCTAACTGTGAACCATATTAACGGAAGAAAAGACAAAAATGAAACCGGACACAAACTCTGGAGGAAAATTATATCTGGAGAAAGAGATATAGACGATCTAGAGGTTCTTTGTCTGAACTGTAATATTATTCATGAATACACAATTGGTAATCGTGGAGGAGACAACCGATCAGAAATCAGACAGCGAAGAAAGATTCGAGCATTATCTAAAATTGGGACCTTAGAATGCAAAAGCTGTAAAACAGATGATATAAGAGTTTTGTCTATCAACCACATTAACGGTCATGAAATCAAGGTTACTGAGCGAAAATGTATTGGCCATCGATTATATAGAGCTATAGATTGCTATGGTATCGATGTAACAAATTTCGAAATATTATGCATGAATTGCAATATTTTATATGAATATGAACGAGGCATTCGTAAATTCATAGAATAATTTTCAATCGTATGATATATTTATATATTACACTTGGTTTAAATAGTATATGAAAAAGGTGCCCACATGTATGACTGCTTAGAACAAATTGAGAGTGTTGGCTCAACATCCGAGAAGGAAAGACTTCTTGCATTCATGATACGAGTATGGCCTGATTCTGACAAATTCCTTCGGTTGGCATTCAATGACCTTGTCTACAACCTAGATAAGAAGGTCTTCTATAATGCTTTCGAGATGTATGGTGGAAACAAGCCAGACTATTCATTTGCTGATGTTAGCGACTGGCTATATAGTTTGCAATTACCAGCTGATTCTGATCCTACCAAGGATACTACAGAAGAGGTCATAGAGGATGTTCTGGGATTAGAAAGCTTTGCGAAAGAACTTCTTTCGTTAAGCGGGCACCTAATGTTGGAAAACCTCTATGACTTCTTTGTAGTTTTGCCCAATTACAAACGTAAGTGGTTTTCCCGGGCGCTCCTTAAGGACCTACGAATGGGAGTGCAAGTCAAGACGGTAAACAAAGTCTTCAAGACACTTTCAAAACCGCAAATTGAGAAATTCGCTATGCAACTGGCTGCTAAATTTGAAAATGTCTTCGATAAAGAAGAAGTTCTGTCTTGTGTAAAGTTCCCTATGGCAGGAGAAATCAAGTATGACGGCTATCGTATTCAAGCTGAAATATATGAGGACTCAGAAGGCAATGACCAAGTGCAATTAATGTCACGAAGAGGAAAAGATAAGACATCTGCTTATCCTGATATAGTTGCTGCATTGAAGAGACGTTTCGCTGGTCAACACTTACTCCTTGACGGCGAGATAATTGCTGGCTCATTCCAGAAGCTAAGTCAGAAGGATGATAGTTCTGCCAGGCGGTATGTTGTCTTCGATTTGCTTAATGACGAGAAGCTACAATATCAATACCGGTACGATAACCTTGTCAACCTATTCCTGCTAGATGACAATGAGCCACTGATTGAATTGGCTGAACATTATAACATCGGAGACTATGAAGAAATGATGAAGTTCTTCGAAGAAGCAAACAAACGGGGAGAAGAAGGAATCATGCTCAAGTTCTTCGACAGACCTTATGACAGGGGTTCTCGTAAGAATATGTATAAAGTCAAGAAGGTATATACAGCTGATTTGCTAGTCGTTGGTTGGGAGCAGGGAGAAGGCAAAAGAGCTGGAAAACTTGGCGCATTATTACTCAAAGATAAATCTGGTCAAGTTACTGTTCAAGTCGGAAGTGGCATAACTGATGATGAAATTGATAACTGGTCAAAAGACCCAGACTCACTAATTGGACTTATTGCTGAAGTCATGTATAATGAGCGCACAGAAACTGGTAGTCTACGATTCCCAAGATTCAAATGCTGGAGAGACGACAAGGATGAACCTGATGATATGTCTATAGTCAAAGTACGACAGGGTGGTAACGATGATAATTAAAGCTTTTATGCCCAGTCCGCCTTCCACCAATTTTAGGTCTATTCCTGTTACTATTAGTGAGGTCGAATATGTCTCAAAAATCCCAGACTCTATCGGTAATTGGAAAAAAGCAACATTCATCCGATTATCAAACGGAACATGTCTGTGGATAAAAGGAACCCATAAAATTCATGAGCGAGAGGTGGCCGATGGTAAAAAATAAACTCGAATCGAAATGGTCCGAAAGCTACAGAGCAACGCCGAATGTTTTCTGGGGAATGAAACTACAGAACAATATGCTTGCTCACACCGTCACACCCGCAGATTTTTTGATTCATTTTGAGAGAAAAACAATCTCTTTGACCGGAGCAAAAGTTACGCAACTTTTTTCCAATTTAGTCGAAGCTAAACAAGTGACATGTGAGCCCGGAGAGAATGGTCGGCTTGCATTCAAAAGGCTCAAGCAGATGCATGACTTACTGTCCTTTGAATCATTCAGCAATTACCACCGCGGATTTTTCCTAGTTGGTTTTATTGAGAACAAATGGGACAATAGTGAGGTATATCTAGTTCCAGTCAAAGCATTGCACTATTATATTGACCATTGTGTTATGGCCTCAATTAATCGTGAAACATTCAAGATATGTTTCCATGAATATCTACTTTCTTATGAAAAAGGCTTACTAGATGCTTCACAAATAACGAGGTCTACACCATGGAACGTCCCACAAGAGAACAATACTTTATAGAGCTTGCAGAAGCAGCTTCAAAAAGGTCAACGTGTGATAGAGCTAGAGTCGGATGTGTTTTGGTAACCGGAGACCACCATGTCATAGCAACAGGTTACAATGGCTCTTTACCTGGAGAAAACCATTGCGATGAAGTCGGACATCTAATGGAGGATGGTCATTGCGTTCGAACTATCCATGCAGAAATAAATGCTCTTGCTTCGTGTGCAAAGAAAGGTATAGCTACAAAAGACTGTACACTCTATACAACACATAGCCCATGTACTAGGTGTTACCTCGCGCTAAAGAGAGCAGGCATAACTAAGTTCGTAGCTAAACAAATGTATGGGCCTATTCGATATGATGTAAAGCTGGCATTTTCGCAACCAACGCAAGAAATGCTGCCAAAGTTTCCGCCTTTGCCTCCATGCAGACATTGTGGAACTACTGATTTATGCGAGTGTCAAGATCAATAAAGGTGACTACTATGGACCAAAAAGAACTACAAGAAGTGTTCAACGAAATTAACAAAATACTTACCGAAAAGAAAGCTACATTATCTGATGTACGAATCATTAGTGTGCAGCTTCAGGATATGGTGGAGAACTATAAATTACAAGGCGCAATTCGTGACTTGCAGGAATTCCTCATTGACACGAAAGTGATAAGCAAAGAACAAATCGAAGAATACATAAAAAATAAAAATATTACCCCGGGCCCAAATGATAAATCCTAGTGGGTTTCCTGGCTCATAGAAGGGTTTCTATTATAACCCTTAGGATTCCCAAAGGTAAAATTTGGGGTCTTTATAATTAAAATATGAGCCTCATTCATAAACACAAGGTGATTGACTATGCAACCATTCCTAATACAAGATAAGAATAGCAATTACTTTGCTGTACTTGCACAACATAGTGGTGAATTCCTCATAGCAAATAAAAAGACATTCGAGCTATCATGGATAAATAGTCATCAGATAGTCACTGAATATGCGTTTGTCCGCACAGACTAGGAGAGGTACAACATGGAACATGCAGAAATCAAAATAGTGTTTGGACTGAAGAGTGAAGCAACGCATGCGCAAGCTGGTGTAATGGCCAAGAAGATGATTAAAGCTCTTGACTTGAATGAGCTGATTCTCCTTGAGGAAGCTAAGGTGCAACAGATACTGGCGGACATCGCAATTGATGAGGCAGACACGGAGGCTGAGGACAATGGTCGATGAAGAAACCTGCATGTGTGACTTCAATAAACAGTGTCATGTGCATTATGTACTTCGTGAAAAAGTTAAACAAGCAATTTTGAAACATGTTAGCCATAAAGAACCACATAACATTGACGACTGTTTAACACAAGTACTGAATGAGGCAAACTTATGACTGATACACCTAATTATCATCGACTGCTTTTAGCTTGTGCTGAATTGCATGAACAGGAGGAATTATATGGGAACTGATCTAACTAAAAGCGAAGATGGAGAGAGTCTCAATAACCTGATGGCGAAGTATATTCGTCTAAATGGTATGTTACGAGATCTGGAAGCGCAAAAAGAGGAATTGAAGACAAAAATACTCGTCATTATCAAACTAGGAAATATCGAAACCTATGAGGACGAAGATAACAACTTCCTATCGTATAAAAAACAGGGGCGAACAACATTTGATAAAGACAAAATCCTCAAATTCTGTGAGGAAACAGGTCAAGATGTTGCATTCTTCCAGAAGACCGACTACAGCGAGGTGCTGCGTATTGGTCCCCGGAGGGAGGGCTCATGGTAATTGCATACAGATGCTCAAGTTGTGGAAATAGGACATTCAAAATGCGAAAAGATGAGTACAACGTCTTATGCAAAAGATGCACTGATATAATCGTGCGAGAAAGTGAGAAACAAAACGGAGGGTTTGCCAATGACAGAACACGGAATACTCAACAAAATAGAAACAGTGAAGTTTTGGCTAGTAACGTGGAAACAGTTGCAGACGTCTGGAAAGACCGTGAGCTCTTGCCAGCTAGTGAAGGGAGACCTACCATACCCACTGATGGAACAGATGAAAAGCTATAACGCTAAGCTAGGAATGAACACGCACTCATATGAATACTATGACCTAAGTGCACAATTCCGAAAATCTGCTCTTCAATTAGTAGAACTCAATAAACCAGTAGAAATCGATGACCCCACGGATTGACTAGATTACCTTATTATATATCCTAAAAGGTATCACAAATGAACCGTTTTATCTATAATAAGGTATTTAACTATTTCGATAGTCATCGTTATGCGAAAGAATGGTCAACTGCAAGAGAAATACAAGATGTTCTTATGCTAAGAGAAGAAGATTTCTATAAAATGTGTCGTATTATTACTATCCTCCGTTCTCAAGGATATGTCGACGGTCAAATGGCAAAAGATAATTCTAGGCTTGTGTATCGTAGAAAAGTATATAAATGAGTGAATTAATGTATAGGTATCAAATAAATAGGTGATAGCACATGAAACCTACTAAAATATATGTCGAAGCAAAGATTTCACGCAACTTCCAAACTTATACAGTTGGCTTGGAGGCAGAGCTAGATATTCCTTCTGAGCAAGAGAATCCTGAGCCAGTCATAAGAATGGTTCAAGCAAAGTGCAGAAAGCTTGCGAAAGAGCAGGTGGCAATTGATTCGCCAGCTGTGGAGAAGCTCAAATGAAAGAATCTGAAAAAGTACACATGATGTCTAAAAAGAATGGCGAAAATGTCCTCTGTGGAAGCAAAAACATCTATAAATACACAACATACACAAAAGAATTAACTTGTGTCGATTGCAAGAAGAAACTCCAATGGAAAACTTGCTTCAAATGTGGTGTAACTGTAAATGACAATGAAAGAATCTGTCACGGTTGTGGTGCTACACTTATTGAGGCAGTCTAAATGGCACAATGTGAAAGATGCCGGAATATGGGCGGATACAATAATGGTAAATGCTCTTGTGTTTGTCATTTGGATTTCGCAGAAAAAGTCGCATATTTATTAAATCAGAACACGGATGGTGATTGAAATGCCAACATATAAAGTAACCTTCACAAAGCAAGCTAATGTTATCGTCACTGCAACAAATAAATGGTCGGCGATTTACAAAGCCACTGAAAGGCGGATTATAGTGTACGATGATGCTGAAGTTGATTGTGTCATAACTGATGACCCAACATTCTGTAACATTTGCAATAAGCCCATTGCTGAAGACGCAAATAAAGAGGATATTGTCGTCGATGAAGAAAATGATACTTTTTCGCATATAGAATGCGCTAAAGACCAATAGGAGGGAACACTATGACAAAGAAAAAATCAGATACTGTAGACATTACAAAGATAGACAAGTCTAGTGGACTATATAAGTTCACTGCTTGGTGTGTGAA
>Ga0209727_1003274_pt1 | contig 10582 bp, 15 predicted proteins | sample RifGroC1_FD_183995 | JGI IMG/M metagenome (GOLD analysis project Ga0209727, IMG submission 183995) | Groundwater microbial communities from Rifle, Colorado, USA - Groundwater C1 (SPAdes) (version 2) | ecosystem: Environmental > Aquatic > Deep subsurface > Groundwater | place: Rifle, Colorado...
CCGCCTCCTTGACCATCGGGTCGAAGACCACCTGCTTGATGCCGAGCACCTCCATGACGAAGCTGTCCGTCACCATGTCGTAGCCGGTGTAGAGGCCGGCCGAGGCGTTGATCGCGGCGGTGTGGCACATCTTGAAGGTCTGCCGCTGCATCTTCTCGTCTTCCCAGACGGCCGAGATGACCGGCTGCGCCACCTGGGCGACCTTCTTGAGCCCGAGCTTCTTGTTCTCCACCCGGATGATCGGGCGGTTGTCGGTCAGCTGCGCGACCATGCGGTCGATGAACGCCTGGATGAAGTTGGCCTCGAAGTACGGGTCGCGGTCGGCCGGCCCCCCCTCGCCCCGGTAGAGTCTGAGATCGCGTTCGAGGTCGACGTCCTTGACCCAGCGGTCGCGCGCCTTCTTGCCCTCGTCGTAGAGCGCGTCCAGCTCGTCGATGAGCTTGCGCTCCTCGGCCGAGTTTCGCCGGGTCTGGCCGAGAGCGTCCACGCGCTCCGTGAGCAGGCGCGCCACCGTCGGTTAGCCCTCCGGGGTTCCGGCCAGCATCGCCTGGCGGAGCGCCACGGTGTCGAGCAACGTCGGCGCGGGCGGCGGCGACGGCGTGGGCGCGGCCTGGGGCTGGCGCCCCCGGAACGGTGTCTGGGGTCGGCGCTGGTGGAGGTCCTCCAGGAACGCCTTGCGCCCGCAGCCGGGGCCGTCCTCGGGATCGGGGCAATACTTCTGCCCGCGGCGGACGGCCTGGAACGCGCCCCCGCAGTAGAGGCATGTCCCGGTCGCTCCGGCGGCGACCTGGCCCGGCGAGGCGGCCGGCGGCGCCGCGATCTCGTCCAGCACGGTCTCGCTGGCCATCACGGCGGTCTCGCCGCGCTCGTGCGCTAGGTGGATGTAGGACATCAGGTACTGCCAGGGCCGCGCCCCGTTGTCCAGACACAGCTCGCGGATCAGGTCGGCCTGGTCCTGCGGGAGATGACGCAGGAACAGGCTGGCGGCGTCGTCGAGGCTCGGTGGCGACGGCGCCCCGGCCGTCGTCGAGCCGCCCTCCGGCCTCGGTTCCAGCGCCTCCATGACCAGCAGCGCAGCCGCCTCGGCCATCGCCACATGGCGCCCGTCCGCCACCACCCGGAGACGATCCTTGGTCTGCTCGCTGAAGTAGGACCAGATCTTATCGGCCATCATGCCTCTCCTGTCTCTGCCGTAGTGAGACCAAGGCCCATAGCGTACTGGCGCAGCGACTCCGTGCAGCCGTCGATCCAGTCCTGCGCCGAGGCCAGGAAACACCCAGGCTGCTGGCACTCATCGTGGTGCCGCTGGACGTGACACAGTGGGCATCCAACGGGGCTCACCCCATTGTCAAGCGCTCGCCCAGAGATCATTGCCCACGCTCGGAGTAAGGGGTCGAATCCCTCACGATCATGGGCGTTACCGAGGCGCAGTTCGTCCGCGACATGCGCCGCTGCGGCCGCTCCGCCCCGCGACACAAGATGTCCGAGCCCACGCGCCTCGACGGTCGCACGGAGTGCGTCCCAATGCGGCTGGCACCATTTCTGGATCTCCATCGTCACGCTCTCCATGGCCCCAACGCTAGCATGTCGTGGTCGTGTTCGTCACGTAGGTCCGCGTCCACGTCGTGGACCGCCCAGGACGCCGCAGCCTCCGGCTCGGCCCCTGGCGCCAGCTCCTCGACGTCCCACCGTTCGTCCCGGGCGGCGATCAGGGCCAGCATCCAGCCGGTCAGACTGTCGTCGGTGCCCCCCGGCGCCGGCCCCCACTCGTCCAGCCCCACGTTCAAGTAGTCCCGCATCTCGTCGTGGAGCACCTGGGAGTGGATCACGACCTGGCCCTGCTGGGCGAGCGTCACGGCGTTGCTCACCAGCCGGGCCTTGTCGCGCTGCGTGAACAGGAAGCCGAGGCGGCTGGACACGCGCTCCTTGGCGTCGTCCGGCCGGCGCCAGCGCCAGATGTTCGGGTACGAGCGCCGCTGCAACTCGCTCATCAGCGCCAGGCCCCAGCCCCCCGTGATGTCCGGGTTCAACTGCGCGGTGTTGTAGTTGTGCCCGAGCCAGTACACGAGATCGAAGAACTCCCGCCCAGCAGGGTCCATGTGGACGCGGCACTCAGCCACCTGCTCGAGGCGGTCGCGGCGGACCACGCAGATGCCGGTCCAGTCCGCGTCCTTCGTCCGCCCCTGCGAGGGGTCCACGCCGATGTCGTAGTAGACGTCCGGCTGCGGCGGCTGCCAGACCTCCACCGGCCCGCCGAGCTCCGGCCGGAGACCCGTCGAGGTCGGCGTCATACGCTGGCCGGGACGGAGGCCCGCCTGGAGGCGTTCCAGGGTGGGCCAGTCGAAGGTGCGGAGCGTGCCGAGGGGGAGGACCCAGGACGACTCCCACGAGTTATGCACGGCGATGCCGTTCGCGCTGAACGTATGGGGCGGAGGGAGGACGAGATCGTACACCGCGCGGAGCCCAGAGGGGACCACCGACGTCACGATGTCATTGAGCACCACAGGCTGCCGACGCCGGCCGCGCCGAGTCGTCGGCGGAGGACTCGCCCACGACTTCCTCGCTCCGATAAATCCGATTGTGGCGTGGAACATCTCCGATTCTTCGGCTCGGAGTGCCAGGACATGCCCCGGGCCGTACTGCTCTTTCTGCTTCCACCGCTCGCGACGCGACGTGATCCCCCACCCGAGGAGCAGGAGCTGGATATCACGAAGGAAGTCTTCGTACTTAGAGAACAGAAGCACATTGCCAGAACGACGCACGCTGCCATCGCACTCGAAGAGTGCCCGGAGAAATTCGCGCACGACGTGCCGAGGACTCCGAAAGACCGCCTCGGGCACACACACCTTGCGCATCCAGCGACGCTCGGGCCCGCGTCGCTCTATGACACCGAGTTCGAGGAGTGGCCGAAAGAACTGGGCGCGAGAGGCCCGAAGATCACAGCCTCCACGGCGAGGTCCCACGAGACGCCGCTGCATGGGGGCGCCGAACAGGTCACGCACCACACGCTCGACGTCCAAGATCACGTCGCCATCCTGTGCGTCGCAACACACGCTCAGCGTTCCACCGGCTCCCGCTGACACGTGCGGGCCACGAGACATCGCATAGGAGCCATCCCCCATGAAGTAGCCGAGAAACCGACCCCAGGTCGCCGTGACGGTCAATGTCGTCTGCGTCGACGGCACGTCTGACCACGACAGCGTCTCTTCGCGTTCCGCGAACCTGGGCGGGCGCAGTTCGACCCGAGACCCAAGGCTCGAGGCCGCGTCAACCCATCCGCCTGAAGCCGTGGCGATCAGATGTTCGGGTGTGGCGACGATTTCGTATCCGAGCGATGTTCTGACGAGGAGTGTCTCGCTCAGTCCTTGCGGGAGCCAGCCCAGGATGCGCCCGGATTCGGTGGTCTTTTCGCTCTCCGCATCGCGCAGACGCACCATCCCGTGATCGGTGGAAATCCTCGTGTCGCCGGAAAGACAGCACGCATATTCCTGCTCGAAGAGCGCGACGTTCGTCTTGTACTCCGCTCGCTTCTGGCGGCGCCACGCGATGTTCCCGAGGCTCATGCCGTACTGCTTCATGAGGTCGCGCTCCTCGGCGGTCGGCTGGAACTCGCGCCGCACCGGGGCCGTGTAGTCCTCGTGCATGAAGTACGGGACGAAGCTGAACTCGTAGCCGTTCTCCCCGGCCTGCGCCGCCTCGCAGAAATCCTTGAACCAGTCGCCGCCGTACCGCGAGGTCGATTCCAGGACGACGAGGGAGTAGTCCTCGCCCTTCGCCTCCGAGATGGACGGGAAGAGGCTCGCCTGGATCTCGTGGGCGTTCTTGTAGCGCGCCACCTCCGTCAGGTGGACGACGTGGTTCATCTGCGAGGCGCCGACGTTCAGGTTCAGCGCGTGCGCGGCGAGGATCTTGGAATTGCGGTTCTTGAACTCGATGCGGCTCTTGGAGCGCGTCTTCAGCGTCGGGCGGAGCGGCACCGGCAAGGAATCGTAGTAGGTGGGATACACGTCGAACAGCTCGTAGCTGTTCGGCTCGTCGTAGTTGACCATGAAGGCGTTGCGGTTGTTCCGGAACGCCGTCTGGTGGAAGACGTGCCGGGAGACCTCGGTGCTGGCGCCACACTGCCGAATCTTTCCCCAGCACTGCCGAATCCGGCCCGTCCGCTTCCACTGGTCCTGCATCTTCTCGTGCAGGAAGCGCTGGACGCGGTTCGGCTTCAGGTTCGGGAAGCCGATGACCGTCTTGCTCTTGATCCGGAGATAGTGCGAGGAGAGGTAATCGACGTCCTGCTCGCAGCGGGCCATCTCGCGGGCCCACCGGAGCTTCTCGGCGTCGATGCGGGTCTCGAGCGGGGGGATCACCGCCACGGCCGCACCGTCGGGATGCGTGACACCTCGTCCTCCTCGGTCGCCACGACATCCTCCGGCTCCTCGCCCAGCAGGCTCCGGTCCACCGCCACCTCGACGCCGGCCTGCCGCCGCACCTCGTCCCGCAGCGCCAGCATCACGCGCGTCAGATGCCGCGTCCGCTCCCGATCCTGCGCCACCAGCAGGCCGAGGACGAACAGCCCGAACGCCTCGGCGATCACGAAGAGGGCGAGGATCGACAGGAGGGTGTCCATCAGGCGGCGCCGTGGCAGGGACAGGCGCAGCGCGGCTCGCACCGGCGCGTCACGAGGCTCTCGTCGTCGATACGCCAGCACTCGCGGCAGATGCGGCGCGGCGAGGCCGCCTCAGCCACGGGTCATCTTCCGCGCCCGCGACCGCTGCTGGCTCCGCGTCGGCCGGCGCGTCGTCTGGCGCCCCGGACCCTTCATCCCTTTCGGCGGCTTCATGGACATGCCCTTCGGCATCTTCGGCATCGCGTGGTCCTCGTGCATCATGGCCGCTCCTTCTCTCCGGCACCCGGGGTGCCCCCCACGAAGTCCTTGCCGTAGATCTCGATGGAGCCGCACGTCTCGCACTTGAAATGCCAGACCATCGACTCCTCCCTGGACACCTTCAACTCGCTCCGGCACGCCTCGCAGAGCCGCACGCGCTTCGAGGACGGCGGCACGAGCGCGAACGCCTCCTTCAACCGCGCCCGGAGCACGGGCCAGACGTGCGGGTGGAGACTCGTGTAGCTCGGCGGCTCCTCGCCCTCGCCGTCCGTCCGGGCGGCCGGGCGGCCGTCCGGGAGCACCACGCGGTGGGCCTGGTCGGCCTGCCGCCACGCCTGGAGGAACTCCCGCCAGGTGCAGCAGAAGACCAGGGAGCGGTCGGGGAGCCGCTCGATCAGCACGGCAACCATCCGATCTCCGACTGAAACCCTGCGGCCGCCTTGTGCCCTCCCCCACCATACCGCTTGCACAACTCCGACACGTCGAACTCGCCACGACTCCGAAATCCCCACTGGCGCTGGTCGGCCCGGTCGAAGTAGTAGCCGCCCGCGGGGGCGTCCGGGAACCGCTCACAGAGGTACTCGCCGATCTCGGAGAAGTCCCAAGAGGTGTTGACAACCGGGAGCGTGACCTGATCACCGACGCCGCCCGAGAAGATGAGCCACCGTGCGTGCTCGCAGACCTTCGCCACGCGAGCACGCTTGGCGCGGAGCATCGCAGACCCGCACTCAACGGCAGTCTGGAAGGCCACACCGCCGCGCGGGTCGAGAGCCCCGAGCTGACTGGCGAGACGGTCCCAATTCGCAAACAAGTAGGACCAGGAGAACACGTACTCGCTCACCTCTCGGCTCGACGTCAGTTGCCATCGCCACAGGTCACGATCCTCGACGTAGGCGATGAGGGCCGGCCGAACGCGCCCGGGGTGAAACGCATCCCACGCGATCCCCGCCCCGCTGCGCTCCATGTCGAACACCACTCCTCCGCGCTCCCATCCGACGAGGTCGGCCTGGGCGGTTTTGTGATGATCATACACCTCGACGGAGGCTGCCACGTCGGCCAGCGCGTCGAGTGCGGCGCGCGGATACGAGAAGTCCACGAGGATCACACGGCGCCCCGCCGCGTCGTCCAGCGGCGGCGCCTCGCCGTAGTTGACGGCGCGATACTCCGCCTGATCGCCGAGGGCCTTCCAGACCGCCCACGCGGCGGTGAAGCCGTCGGGGCAGTTGCCGTGATAGAGGACGAGGGGGCTCATGCCTTCGCGGCCCACTCGTTCAGCGCGTCAGCCATCTGCCGAGCTTCTCGTGGAGACATCCCGAGCCACGCAATCGGCTTGCCAAAGGCGAGAATCACTTTCCCGGCCTGCGTCGTCACCGCGAGACGCAACTCGCCTTCGTCATCGGGCGTCATCGCGCCTTGAGGATACTGGCCCGTTTCGCCGAGAGGCAACCCGACACGGCTCGTCTGCTCTGTGAGTGTGCGGATCGTCGCCTTGAGTTGGTCCGCCCGCCTCGCCTGTTCGGCTTGCTCGCCGACATCCTTGAACCAGTGCTCACCATGATGTGGCAGGTCCTGCATGATGTCCTCCTCGTTATCCTCGCACGAAAAAGAGAACCACTGCTACGCCGCTTGCCGCTCCACGCGCTGCAAGGGCGTGCCGCAGAAGCCGCACGCCTCGCGGTCCCAGGCGGCATCGCCCCCCGGGCGGCTATCCGCCCAGCACCGTGTCGACCCGCACTTCGGACACCTATAGAACCATAACAACACGCCCATTGGCGCTCCTCCTGGACCACCGAACGCGGCCCATTCTTGCGATGCGGGCATTCACCGTAACACCCCTTGGCCATGTTGCAGTTATGGCAGAGCAGTCAGCGTCCTTTCCAGACCGGCGGGCGCTGCTCCCGGAAGGCCCGGAGGCCCTCGGCGGCGTCCTCGGTCCTGAGCACATCCTTGAGGATGTCCGTGGCCACGCGATACGCCGTCAGCGGGCGGAGCGGCGTCGTGTCGACCACGGCGAGCTTGACGGCCTGCACCGCGAGCGGAGCGTTCGAGGCGATCACGCGGGCCAACCGCTGCGCCTCGGCGAGCACCGCGAGGCCTTCACGCACGACTTCGATGACGCCGAGTCGGGAGAGCGTGCCCGCCATGACGGGCTCCCCCGTCAACAGGGCGCGCATCGCGGTGTGGCGCGGCACGAGCCTCGCGAACACCGTTGGGCCGCTCACGGAGCCGATGCCGCGGCGCACCTGGGGCCACCCGAAGGTCGCGAAGACCGACGCGAGCACCACGTCGCACCCGAGCGCCAACGCCGTGCCCTGCGCGTAGCAGATCCCCTCCACGGCGGCCACCAGCGGCTTGGTGAGCTGCGCCTGGATCGCGTAGAGATCGGCGAAGGTCGGCCAGGCGTCGGTGAAGTCCTCGGTCAGATCGTGGCCCGACGAGAACACGCCGCCGGCCCCCGTGAGCACCGCGCACCAGACCTCGGGGTCGTCCTGGATCGACGCGAACGCCCCCGCGAGCTGTTGGCACATCGCGTGATTCACGGCGTTCTTCTTCTCGGGGCGGTTGAGCGTCAGCGTGGCGACGTGCCCCTCGACATCGTACAGGATCTCAGCCACGCGCCGGCACCCCCATCACGCGCGCGTAGGGTGGCACGTCCTGCGTCACCACGGCGCCGGCGGCGATCACGGCGCCCTGGCCGATCCGGACCCCCGGCAGCAGGATCGCCCCGGCCCCGATCACGACGTCGCGCGCGATGACGGGCGGGCGGCGGACGTAGTGCGGATTCCCCACCCGAGGCGCCGGGTCGTTGGCGGTGAGCACGCCGGGCCCGATGAACACGTCGTCGCCAACGATGAGGTCCTGGCACAGCAGCGCGAAGGTCTGGACGCGCACCCGGTCCCCGAGGCGCGCCCGCTCGGCGACCGAGACCCCGTGGCCGATCGCGCACTGCGCGCCGGTCACGACGTCGGCCCGCACGTAGGCGTAGGGCCAGACGAGCGTGCCCTCGCCCAGGACCACGGTGGGATGCACGAGGGCCAGGCGGTGGACCTTGCCGCCCGTCCAGCCCTCGAAGTCGTCGTGCGGGGAGGCGATCATGGCGCCGGCGCTCCGGAGGCCGCGGCCGGCGCCCCGTCCATCGGCGCCAGCCTGATCCGCACGCCGTCGGCGTCGATCGCCACCCACCACATCCCGGCCTCGTCCCGCTCGGGCCAGACCGTCATCGGCGTCTGGTGGCCCAGCGTCACGTCCAGGTCCACGTAGATTGGGATGGAGGCCGCGCGGAGCTTGGCGCAGAAGTGCAGGTCCTCGCCCAGGACATCCGTCGAGCCTTGCCCCAGCTCGAACCAGGGATCGGCGATCGCCTCCACAACGCGGCGCCGCACGAGCATTCCCGCCGTCGAGCAGGCGTACACCTCGAGGAGTCCCCGGGACGCGGCGAGGCCCTCCATCGTGTACCGCTCCAAGAAGTGCTCGCGCTCCCCCGGCCCGCGGTAGACGACCGGCTGGAAGGGGGGCTTCCGCTTGAGACAGAGCGGCGCCACCACGTCCACCTGGTGGTCGAGCAGCCGCGTCAGGATGTCAGGGAGGAACACATGGTCGTCCCCCATCGACCAGACCCACTGGGCGCCGCTCGTGAGGAAGGCGCGGTACGCCTGGTTCTTGTTGCGGGCGACCGAGGTGCCCTTGACCGGGAGGATGCCGGTGCCGGGCGGGCGCTGGAGCGCGAGGACCGAGACCCAGAAGTCGGTGTAGCGGGTGAGGTCGCCCAGCGGGAGCACGATCATGCCGGGCGGGTGGACGGCGCCCGCGCTACTCAACGCGCCGGGCCTCCCCCGCGTAGATCGGCGGCAACTGCTCGAAGGCTTGGTCGAGCGCCGCCCGCACCTCTGCCGGCAAGGCGTTCCAGTCCGGCAGGTCCTCCTGCGAGGCAATGGTCACGTCCAGCCGCGTCGTCTTGCCCACCACCAGCTCGGTCACGCGCCTCAATTCCTCGACGAAGCGGTGCGTCGCCCACGCCGCCGTGAAGACATCGTCCTGAGCTTCCGCCTTGCCTGCGAGACGGCGAAGCTCGTTGGTGCCCCAGTAGAGGTTGGCGATGACGTCGTTGGCATGCAGGCGCAGCGTCTGTCGTGGGGCAGTAGAAAAGGGTCCCACGGGGAGGGCGGGTGCTTGCGCTTCTGATGGCGGTGGTCGGCGTGATAGGCCCGCGCCAGCCGGCGCCACCGCAAGGCCTCCACCACCGTCGCCGGGAGAATCCACCACTGGTGCCCGAACCGCATCGCCGGGTTCGCCGGATGCGGGGCCGACAGGAACAGCATCTTCTGCCCGAGGTCCGCCCGCTCGCACACGTTGCGCAGCTCGTCGATGGTGTACCCGGCCAGGGCGGCCACCGTCGCGCGGTTGAGCCAGCCGTTCGGCGTCAGCCGCGCCGACCACGCCCCGGGCCGCGCCGACCACGCCCCGGGCCGCGCGGTCACGCGCCCGCCGCCGCGCCGTGGCGGCCTTCCGACGACACCGCCTCGAGCACCGCACGCGCAGCGGATGGGCGTCGAACGGCAGCGGCTGGTGGCATTCCAGGCACCGCCGCACCTCCCGCAGATCGCTCACGCCGCCGGGCCATGCCAGCGCGTCCTCGCCGCCCGCCGGGCGCGGTCCCGGACCCCCGCGGACGGCGCCATCGGCCGGGCGCGCGCGGGCATCGCCGGCAAACAGAAGACACACAGCTCCCGCCGGTGGCGGCGACACTGTCGCAGCGCCTGCCGGCTCCGGCGGAACTCCTCGATGGACACCACGGCCAGGACCACCCCCTGGGCGTCCATCAGCGTCACCGGGCTCGGGCTCTGGTCGTCCATGATCCGGTCACGATGGTGGCGCGGGCCGGAGTCGAACCGGCTTGGTGGAGGGTATGAGCCTCCCGCTGGAGCCGTTCCAGTCCACCGCGCGGTGTCATCATGGGCAGGATGCTCCAGCGATCGGGTCCGACGGCCGGCCCATCACGCCCGCCTCCGCCAGCTCCTGCCGCAGGCTCAGCATCGCCTGCTCGAAGGTCCAGTACATCGTTTCGAGGTCCGTCGCGTCCGGATAGGTCCATGCGACGTACCACCGCGGCATCTCCGTGCCGAGCGGCTGGCCCTCAGCCACCGGGTCCGTGACCAAGATCAGGCGCGTGGGCATGTCACGCCGCCCGGTTCGCGCGACGGGATGCCCGCGCCATCCGGGTGCGCGTCGCGCGCGCTCGCCGGTACTTCCGCATCCGCGTCGCGGACTCGTACCATGGCTCGCCGGCCTGATAGCCCCCCTCCGGAGTCTCAGGAGCGTGCGCCGCCGGGTGAGCGGCCGCCCGACCCATGAGACGCGACAGCGCCCGAAGCATCCCCGCAGAGAACGGTCCCGTCATGCGCGGCTCCGCCCCGCCAGCAGGTCGTTGATCCGCCGGTTCTGCTCGGCCCACTCCGCGTCCGACGGGGCCATGTTCAGCCGCCCCCACGCCGCAGCGTCCGCCACCGGCAGCGGGATCGCCCCCTCCACCCCGTGATCCGACACCGGCAGGTCCTCCTCGGCATGCTCGTGCGGCAACGCGGGGTCGCAGCACGCCTGCCCCCGGCAAGTCCTCGGCGCCTCCTCACCGCGTCGCTCACGCGACCATCGACCGTGCGGATCTCCGTGCGCCATCCTGTGCCCCCCCGGACTGTGGCGACATCC
>Ga0209727_1003276_pt1 | contig 10580 bp, 8 predicted proteins | sample RifGroC1_FD_183995 | JGI IMG/M metagenome (GOLD analysis project Ga0209727, IMG submission 183995) | Groundwater microbial communities from Rifle, Colorado, USA - Groundwater C1 (SPAdes) (version 2) | ecosystem: Environmental > Aquatic > Deep subsurface > Groundwater | place: Rifle, Colorado...
GGTCTAATGCCTGGGACGTTGATCCCGGTAATGGCGCGGGCGGAGGGGGAGGAGGATACGGAACCGCTGGTGGAGCAGGAGCAAATTCGAGCGGTGGTAATCAAGGTGGGGTTGCCGGGGCAAACTATGGTACGGCAGATTTAACAACGAAATTATTCCCAGGTTCTGGTGGGGGGGGTGGAGGAAATGAAATGAATGGTCCGAGTGGTAATGGGGGTAATGGAGGGGGGATAGTCGCTATCTTTGGTGACTCAATCACTGTTGCCGGCCAAGTGAACTCGAATGGGACTAATGCATCCGCCGCTTACAATACCGCGGGTGGTGGGGGAGGCGGAGCTGGAGGCAGTATCTTACTCAATGGAAAGAGCTTGGTACTGGGGGCAAACCTGACGAAAGCGACCGGAGGCACGGGGAGTGCTGGTCCTAAGGGTGGAAAGGGCGGAAACGGCGGTGTCGGTCGGATCGGCGTCAGATACTCGACCGGCAGTACGGGCACCACGACGCCGGCGGCTGATTCGGCCCAAACTGCAATGCTGGATCAATGGCTGTTAAATAAGCTGGCTTGGGTTAATATATTTGAAAGACGATGAGAGATAGAAGAAAGAAAATACTAGCGATTATTTTACTGATCATAGTTCTGTTGTTGGGCGGGGCCGGGATTTATATCGCTTTCTTACTTCAGAGGGCGGAGGTGCCAACTGCTCCTACGAGTGTCCCCAGAGCGGCTGAATGGTTAGGAGGTGGTAACTGCAACACCAGTTTCACGGTAGCGTTGGCGACAGGAACTCCAACCGCAACTGCTACACCAACAGCGACGCCCACCCCAACGGCAACGCCGACCGCGACACCCACAGCCACACCGACGGCAACGGCAACGCCGACCGCGACAGGAACACCGGTCGCGACCGTCACGGCTACGGGGACCGTTGCACCAACGGTGACGATTGCGGCAACAGAGACTCCAACACCGACTGCGACTCCAACGGCGCCGGTACTACCTGAAGCGGGTATCTTAAACCTCCCCGGGGCGGTGGCCTTTGGCGGCGGACTACTGCTGACAATACTCGGCATTCTCTTTGCTCTATAATCCTCCCTGAATGTCCAAAAAAAAGCTGAGGGAATCAGCGGGAAGATATTTGGCTGGCTTGGTAGTGTATGGACTCGGATTGGTAATTTACACACAGTCTAACTACTATAAGGGTTTTATCGGACGCGATACCTTATTTGTTCTTAAATCACTCTTTTCCATTTACGTTTTTGCAGGCTGGCCATTTCAGCTTCTTAATATCAACACGAAGGATCATAAGCCGAGCATTCTTTTGAAATCCATTCCCTTCTTATTATTGGCTTTTCGTTCTTTTTGTTCCTCTTTCTTACTAAAGTCGAGGTTAAAAACAGTGAAGATTAATAAGAAGATCAAAACTACTTTTCTTTTCTTTCTTGTGAAACTGTTTTACATTCCGGTTATGTTCAATTTTTTTCTTTCAAATGGTAGGGGGGCTTATGAGATTATTGCCAGTAGGCTGGTTGCTCACAACTTCGCATTTAATTTTAGAACAGGATATACCGATCTGTTTACGATTATTTTTGCGATCGACACCTTGTACTTCGCGATAGGATACTTAGTGGAGCATCCGAAACTGAATAACGTGGTTAAGTCGGTTGAGCCAACCCTTCTAGGATGGGCGGTAGCTCTGGCGAGTTACCCGCCCTTCAATAGTATTTCAGCCGGATACCTAAACTGGTATTCAAGTGATTATTTCTATTTCCCAAATTATTTAGTGGATATGAGCCTAAAAATAGTGGCGGTAGTATGTTTGGCTTTGTATCTTTGGGCCACGCTAACGCTAGGGTTGAAGAGTTCAAATTTGACCAATAGAGGTATCGTTACTAATGGTGCTTATAAGTATATTCGTCATCCCGCCTATACTGGAAAGTTGGTGGTTTGGTGGATTACCTCCCTGCAACGCTTCTCGGTCGGAATGGTGTTATCAATGACTGCCTGGACAATTCTCTATGGGATGAGGGCGATCACAGAAGAAAGACATTTGATTGTCGATCCGGACTACAAAAAGTACGTCACCAAAACTAAATTCCGTTTTATTCCAGGCGTGATTTGAAATTCGTCCCAAATGACTCCTGATAACCCCACAAAGCCAGAAGAATAAAGAAGCCGTCATAGGGAATCCGATAGCGGATGTCTGCATAAAATATCGTCGTGGTGACCAGAATCGAGGCGGGAATCAATAGCAACTGAAGTTTCTTACTTACCGAATGTTTTTGTCTGATTAAAAGTGCGAGGATAATCCCAGGGAAGACAAGGATATTAAAGAAGTTGTGACTTACTTTCATAAAGAGCCGAAAAACTGGTTGGTCGGAACTTGGCCAGACCGTATTGTCGAAAAATAAGTAATAATTTTCGAAAATTTTAGCGATAATCCGGAGAGGATTTTCACCCAAACAGTTTAGTCCGACCCGATAAAAGTAATGACTATCCAAAAATGGCTTTTCAAAAGTGACGGCTTTTTCTATCCCCCGTTGCATGAACACTGGTGGACCGAACACCCAACCCGAAGAATCAGTGGCGTGGCCAATAAGGCACTGTCCTTGGGCAAAATTTAGGCCTCCATTTAGGGAAACTAAACTAAATTTTCCGGACACAAATTGATTCACGGCACCGGTGATGAGAATTGAGCTGACTAAGCCCATTATCGCTAGGGTAATGATTTTACGAAAACTAGTCCTAATATGGCGATAGTTCGATAATAGGACATAAGCTAGGAGAAGTATGGCGATCAGACTTAAGTTTGATCTTATCAGCGAAGTAATGAAACTGAGGAGTGAAAGAATGAAAACCTTGGGCCTAGTTAAAAGATGAGAAAAGGCAATCCAAGCAGATAAAGAAATAAGAAAGAGGGTAAGTGTTTCTGACATTAGATAGCCCACAAAATCGATTTGAGGATAATAGACAATCAAGAGTGACAAAAGTAGAAGTCTGTAACTGCGCTGAAGAAAGCGTTTGCTTAAGTCATAGATCAACCAGAGGGAGACGGTGGCGAAGAATGATTGGATCGTGGCAAGAAGAGGGTATGATTTTTCCACGCCAACAAGTTTTATGGCAAATGAGATGAGTAAGGGATATCCTGTCGGATAAAATAGGTTGACCTCAGAAAAATTGCCCAAGACTATCCTTTGGGCCGTCTGTTGATAGGAGAGCATGTCTGAAAAAAGGTAGTTGGAGGGGGGATGAAGAAAAAGAGAGAAGATAAGACGGATAAGAAAGGCGAGCAAAAGCAAAAACGGCGATGAAGAAAACAGATTGGCGATTCTTTTTTTAATCATGATTGTTAGACAAACTTCAGTATAATTGGTGGGTATGAGAGTGGCAATTATTGGGGCCGGTTTTACGGGGTTGGCGGCGGCGATTGATTTGGTTGAGGCTAGATGGGAGGTGACCATTTTTGAGAGCGAAAAAGGACCGGGGGGGCTAGCAGTTGGGTTTAAGGCAACCGATTGGGACTGGAGCCTGGAGCGTTTCTACCATCACATTTTTGCCAATGACAAAGCGGTAAGTGATTTGGCGGCCAAAGTAGGGCTAGCCGCTTTTTTCCAAACGCCAAAAACAAACTCCCTAATTAACGGCGAACAAAAGCAACTCGACTCCCCGCTCTCGTTGTTGATGTTTTCTGACATATCACTTTTTTCCCGACTACGGATGGGCTTGGGTCTATTGATTCTAAAATTAGTTAGAAACGGCTTGTTTCTGGAAAGGTGGCGGGTAGAAGACTTCTTGCCCGGGCTGGTGGGCGAGGAGGGGTATGAGAAGGTCTGGAAACCGCTGCTGGCGGCAAAGTTTGGTCCCTATTTGCGGGAGGTGAACATGGCCTGGTTTTGGGCCAGAGTTTATAAGAGGACACAGGCTTTGGGTTATTTCCCGGGGGGATTTCAGGCTTTGGCGGATAAGATGGGTGAATACATTAAGAAGCGGGGAGGAAAAATAAAACCGGGGATAATAGTTAAGACGGTCAAGCAAGAAAAGAGCGGGGCATGGTGGGTCAATAATGAGAAGTTTGACAAGGTGCTGATAACGACGCCGGCAGTCTTGGCCAAAAAGCTGATTGGAGAAAAGGTGACGGAGATACCCAAAATAGATTACTTGTGGGCACAAACGCTGGTGCTCGAACTGGACCAGAGCCTGATGAAGGGCTATTGGCTGAATATCCTGGAAAAAGACTGGCCGTTCCTGGTAGCGGTGGAACAGACGAACTTTGTTGACAAAGGTCACTACGGCGGAAAGACGATTGTCTACCTGGGCAACTACTTGGCTGACGGGGACAAAAGATTAAAATTAGCGGAAGAAAAACTGCTGAAGCTCTTTCTGCCATTCTTAACGAAGATTAATCCGGCCTTTAAACCAGCCTGGATAAAAAGAAGCTGGTGTTTCGAGGCGCCTTTTGCCCAACCGGTTTTCCCGGTTAATTACAGTCAGAAATTGCCGGGAATAAGAACGGCACTTCCCGGTCTTTTTATCGCTAACATGAGTCAGGTCTACCCCTGGGACAGGGGTACCAACTACGCGGTCGAACTGGGACAGCGGGCGGCAAATTTAATCAAAAATGACTAGCGATCTGGTGATAATTTTTCAGGTTTATCTAATTTCCTTTGGTCTACAGCTGATTGCCTGGCCGTGGCTTTTCAAATTTGGGAAGAAATTAGCAGATTATGGTTGGGCTAGCGGTCGAGTCGCTGTTAGTTTGACAACCGCCCTCATTATTTGGTTTTTCGGTCATTTGAAGGCAGCGGTTAATAATGACTTTGGGATAGCGATGACCCTACTGGTGATAGTTTTTTTAACCTGGAAGGTGCTCGGAAAGGAGATCAGGCCGGCTTTCAAAATACTGCGGAAAATCGGGGGTTTTGTTCTGGTCGAAGAAATCCTTTTTGCGGCCGGGCTGGTCATTTACGCCATCGTCCGCGGCTACCAGCCGGACATTTTGGGGCTGGAAAAATTTATGGACTTTGGCTTTATAAAAAGCTATCTCTCTTCTTCCACCCTGCCGGCCAATGATATGTGGTGGGCCGGGGGGGCCATCAACTATTATTCTTTCGGCCAGTTTTGGGCGGGTGTCCTGATTCGCATCTGGGGAGTCGGTGCCGGAGTCGGCTATAACCTGATGCTGGCCTTTATTTTGGCAAGCACTCTTAGTCTGGCCTTTAGCGTGGTGGTTAACCTTTTCGCCGAAAAAGAATTATCCCGGCCAAAAACGACTATGGCTGGATTAGTGGGGGCGGCGCTGGTGACCTTGGGTGGAAACTCACACACCCTTTGGTCCTTCCTAACGAAAGGTACTTTAACGGGATACTGGTATGCCGACGCGACCCGTTTTATTCACAACACGATCCACGAGTTCCCCGGCTATAGTTTCGTCGTCAGTGACCTGCACGGCCACGTTTTAAGCCTACCGATGGTATTGATTTTTATTCTCCTGCTTATCGCCTGGCAAAAAGAAAGAAGGCGGTTAACAGAAATTGGCTTGGGGATTTTATTGGGGGTGATGGCAATGACCAATACCTGGGACAGTGCGATTTATGGGCTCCTTGTAGTTATGTTATTGGCCCTCTGCTTCCTGTCCGGCCAACTTAAAGTCAGAAAGATTATGGCGACGCTGATGGTAATCGGGGTGGGCGCGGTAATCACTGCCCTGCCTTGGCTGATTGGTTTCAAATCGATATCGGACGGCCTGGCGGCGGTCGGTGAAAGAACGCCCCTGTGGCAGTTGGCGGTACTCTGGGCGATTCATATCGGTGTGACGGTGGCGGCACTAACGGTGGCGGTCGCGGGCAAAAATAAAAACTGGCTGGTGCTGACTTTGGGGCTTTCGGCCATCAGCTTGATACTGCTACCGGAATTTATTTATGTCAGAGACATTTACCCGAGTCATCCGCGGGCCAATACGATGTTTAAGTTTACTTATCAAGCCTTTATTATGATGGGGCTGTTATTCGGCTGGCTTTCTGGAAAAGTTTTGAATATGAGGAATAAAATATTAAGCGCGGCGGTAACTGGTGGCCTGTTCTTGTTATTTGGGGGTTTGCTGATTTTCCCCTACTTGGCTTTTAGCTCCTATTACGGCGGCTTTAGGTCTTACCGGGGACTGGACGGTTTCTCATTCCTTTACCGGCGATTTCCTGATGAAGTGGCGATAATCAACTATTTGGATAAAAACCGTGATGGCAAGAATATGATTGAGGCGGTAGGAGATTCATATACGGAGACGGATTTTATTTCGGCCTTTAGCGGAACAGCGACGGTCGTTGGCTGGCGGGTCCATGAGTGGTTGTGGCGGGGCGGCTATGAGGCAGTTGGGAAGCGCGATGAAGAGGTCAAACGCTTTTACGAAACAGTGTCAGATGCAGAGAGAAATGAAATTATCAAAAAATATAATCTCGGCTGGGTGGTGGTTTCAGCCCGCGAGAAAGAGAAGTATAAAATTGACGAAAGAAAAATCAGATCTCTAGGTGAAGTGGTTTTGGTTGGAAAGTCCGCCTATTTAATAAAATTGTCATTGCGAACGAAGTGAAGCAATCTATATGGATTGCCGCGCTACCGCTCGCAATGACAGGGTTAACGCCTGTCAAGTTTGTTTTTGAGGTATTGGTCCAGGGCGGACCAATTGTTGTCGCGGGCGATGAGGACCCATTGGTTGAGATAAAGAGGTGAGGCGGGCGGATTTTCCAGAATGGCGACGCCGGACTCGTCCGGCTGATAGGAGAGGACAATTCTTTTGGGTGGATGGCGATATGAATCGAGACCAATTCTAACCAAGGCGGGATAGAGTCGCTCGCCAAGGTTGGTGTCGAGATTTTCCCGGATTAAACCATAGAACGAAATCAGGTTGCGGCGGGAGAGAAAGAAGGCGGGAGCTTTTAGTTTTTGAATGAGAGCGGCAACGACCTGCTGTTGGCGGCGGTCGCGGGCGATATCGGTGCCCTCGTCACCTTCGGCGTGGCGGGAACGGACGAATTTAAGGGCGGTGGCGCCAGTCAGGTGCTGCCGGCCGGGCGAGAAAGTGATCGTCTCATAGCGACTAGACTCGGGCAGGGCATTTTCCAGACCGGGAATCGGGAATTCCCGATCGGTGAAGCCGGTAACCACCTCGACATCAACGCCGCCCATCCGATCAATGGCTTTTTGAAAGAGGGAAAAGTCGATGACCGCGGTGTAGTGAATAGGCAGACCCAGGGTTTCCAAGATGGCGCTTTGGGCGAGCAGAATACCACCGCCATTCGGTTCCCTGAATTGGCCGTAATGATAAACGGAGTTGATCTTCGTCTTCAGGGAGCTAACCCAAAGGTCGCGGGGAACGGAAATGAGGGTGGCTTGCTGGTCGGAATAGGAATAGGAAAGGACAAGCAGGGTATCGGTCAGATCGGGTGAGTCGGCGCCTTCGCCCCGGATGCCCAGGATGAGGAAATTGGTCCGGTTATTGGTACTATCCAGAACGGTCTGGGGGTTTTTGAAAAAGGTGAAGAGGCTGATGTTGCCCAAACCGGCTTCTTGCAAAAAACCTTTGGTTTTGAATCCAAGGAGAATCACCAGGCCGGTGATAATTAGGAAAGCAAGCAAAATGAGGTGGCGAAAAAAGAGGCTGGTTAGCCCAAAAAGAAAGCGGCGGAGACGGATAAGTTTTGTTTTCATACAAAGGCTTGCATTAGTTTAACAAAAGCGGGGACGGTCAGGCTATCGGTGCCCACCAAGACGCCATCGAGGTGCTGTTTGGCCAGGTAAGAACCAACGTTTTCGGGCGTGACTGAACCGCCATAAAGAATCGGACATTGGCTTTCGGTCAGGAAAGATATCTTGCCGGCGACGACTTCCGCCTGACTGGCGTCTTGGGCCTGGCCGCTACCGATAGCGGAAACCGGTTCGTAGGCAAAAATGCAGGTGGTGAGGGGGAGTTGGAGAGCAAGCAGTTCCCGGATTTGGTCGTCGAGGTAGGGTTGGTCGACACAGACAATGGGGACCAGAGACTCTTCAAGGAGACGCTTGACCTTTTGGGCAACCAGGGCACTGGTTTCGCCAAACTCGCGGCGGCGTTCAGAATGGCCGACGAGACAATAGCGGGTTAGCTCTGAGAGCATCCGGGCGGTAACTTCACCGGTGTGCTTGCCTTCCGTTTCGGCGCTGACATTCTGAGCCCCGACTTGGAGAGGGAGATTTTCCTGGTTGATGAGCCGGTTGACCTCGGCCAGATTGGTAAAGGGGGCACAGATGATAGTCGTCAGGTTGACTTTGGGTAGGCGGGCCTGGGAAAATTCCGACAGCCAGATATGGGTTTGAGAGATGGTGTTGTAACTCTTCCAGTTACCAATGAGATAGCGCATAATTCTTTAGTCAATTATATTATGGAAAGCCTACTATCTGATCTAAACAAGGAACAGCGGCGAGCGGTGACGCATGAGGGAGCGCCGCTTTTGGTTTTGGCCGGCGCGGGGAGTGGAAAAACAAAGGTGCTCACCTATCGGGCCTTTTATTTGATTCAGAAGAAGTTGGCTGACTCTTCAGAAATAATTCTATTAACCTTTACGAACAAGGCGGCGGAGGAAATGAAGACGCGGGTAACGAAGACTCTGAATGGTCCCTCGGGAATACTCGGGACGAGCTCCAACGGGGAGCTCGGTTTCGCCGGCACCTTTCACACTTTTGGGGCCAGGATGCTGAGGCATTATGGCCAGTTAGTAAATCTAGCGCCCAATTTCGTTATCTATGACACCGATGACAGCGAGGCGGTAATTAAGGGAGTGATCAAGGGTCTGGGGTTAGACCCAAAAAATAACCGGCCGGGAATGTATTTGCATTTGATCAGCCGGATGAAAAACGAGCTGCTGGCCCCAACAGATTTGGCCGAAACGGCCAAGGATGATTTTTACAAAAAGGTGGTGTCGGTGTGGCAGGAATACGAGAAGGTACTGCGGAAAGCCAAGGCGGTTGATTTTGACGACCTTTTAATTTTTACGGTTCGCCTGCTGTCACTACCGGCGATGCAGGAGCGGATCAGAGAAAAGTACAAATACATTCTGGTCGACGAGTATCAGGACACCAACAAGGCCCAGTTTTTGCTGACAAGGCTGTTGGCGGTTCATCCGACCGGTTTGATGGTGGTTGGCGATGCCGCCCAGGCGATCTATTCTTTCCGGGGAGCGGATTTTCGCAACTTAACGCTACTGGAAAAAGAATATCCGGATCTGGTGACCCTGCGCTTACCCAAGAACTACCGAAGTACCCAAACTATTTTGGACGCTGCTTACGGCGTCATCGCTAACAACAAGAATCATCCGGTCTTGAAACTGGAGGCGATCAAGAGCTTTGGCGAAAAGATCGAGATGGTCGAGGTAGTTGATGAAAGAGAAGAAGCGGCCTACGTCGTTTCAATCGCCGAACGACTTTCGGCGGCTGGTGGTAGTCTGGCGGTTTTGTACCGAACCAATGCCCAGTCACGGGCAATTGAAGAAGCGCTGATTAGGAGAAAAATTGATTACAAACTGGTGGGCGGGATTCGCTTCTATGACCGGGCGGAAATAAAGGACTTGTTGGCCTACCTGCGGGTTATTTATAACAGTGAAGACTTGGTCAGTTGGCAAAGGGTCGAGGGGTTGGGCAAGAGAAACAAGGCCAAATTTGAGATCTGGCTGGCGAGCGAGCGGGGCAGGCTGTTGGAAAAGTACCCCCATGAATTGCTTTCTGAAATAATTGATCAGACCGCTTATCTCGCCCGTTTCAATGAGCGGGACGAGGACGATGCGGCCAGAGTGGAAAACATTAAGGAATTGTTAGCGGTCGCGAGCGAGCAGCCTGATTTGACCGCATTTCTCACCAGTGTCGCCCTAATCCAAAGTGAAGAGATTGCGGAGCGAAAAGCGGGCAAGGCCTTGGTAACGATGATGACGATTCACGCGGCCAAGGGCTTGGAGTTTGATGAGGTAATTATCGTCGGCTTAGAGGAGGGGCTGCTGCCCCATTCGCGAAGTCTCCTGGAGAGGGAGGACCTGGAGGAAGAGAGGCGGCTGATGTACGTGGCTATGACCCGGGCGCGGGCAAAGTTGCATCTGACTTTGACGAGAAGCCGGCTGGTCTATGGCGGCAGGCAGGTGGCAGCGCCATCGAGATTCTTAGCGGAAATACCCCAGGAGCTATTGAAAATCGCCAGTCGGGGATTTACGACTTACCGGGAACTGACTCCGAAGACGATAACGAATGAGGATTTTGTTGAGGAACGAAGGATTGTGTCCGACTGGGAGACCGAAGGAGTAATGGTAGGTCGACCCGATCAAAAAGTAATTGAGAGAGAAACTAAAAATGACTTTGACGAAATTGATACCTGGTAAAATTTCTCCTCGGAGGAGTCCTGAATACAGTCCACCGTCCAAGCACTTAAGTACAGAAACAACCACTAAATTACACAAATGTAAGGTTTCGTGAAAATTGTCAGAAGAGTTATGCTTGTCTTGATAAAATGACAATATGGATATGACTAAAAAAACTCCAAAAACCGTTAAAGGTCTCAAAATCGATACCTTTA
>Ga0209727_1003280_pt1 | contig 10574 bp, 13 predicted proteins | sample RifGroC1_FD_183995 | JGI IMG/M metagenome (GOLD analysis project Ga0209727, IMG submission 183995) | Groundwater microbial communities from Rifle, Colorado, USA - Groundwater C1 (SPAdes) (version 2) | ecosystem: Environmental > Aquatic > Deep subsurface > Groundwater | place: Rifle, Colorado...
ATTTAAAAAATTAGTGTTGTCTCCTATTGCTGCCAGAAAAACCAAGATTATCAAAGCTAAATTCGATAAATGGTCCGGTGCAATTGGCGCAGCGCTTTTAGCCAAGAAGCCGCGTCCGTGAAACATCTGTTTCACGGAAATCCAATAATCCTATTTTGTGAAACATGCAAAACGTTTCACAATGTTTCACATGGTAATATTTTCGTAATGCCGGACGTCTTTAACCTCACTGTTCCCTTTTAATTCCACGGCAACCAAATCTAGCTGGTAGTCAATACCAATCACTAGTCTGTCTTTCAGGTAGGCGCGAATAGTGCGCTGCATTTTTTGCATTTTGTTTTCCGTAAAATGGAGTTCCGGTGTAAAGCCGCTCGCGTTTTCCTTTAAAGTCTTCACTTCAACAAAAATAATAACGTTTTCTTTCCGACACACGATATCGAGCTCGCCGAACGGGGTGCGGAAATTCCGCTCACATATTTTGTATCCGTAACTTTCAAGATACTTCGTTGCACAATCCTCTCCTCGTTGGCCGGTTTCGCTTTGCATGTAAATATTGTATCATTGGAGTAGAGAATGGTTCATATAATGATAATGATGTATGCAGATACTTTTACCGAAAAAACTGAATACTGATAGTAAAATCCATCTCGTACCCATTTCCTCACCTGTCCAAAAATCAGATGCCGAATTATTCGCGGACGCGGTAAAACGTTTGAAAGAAGCGTATCCGCACACCAAGGTCTTCGATATCCAACACAAGAACCTTGATCCGCGATATTTGGCGGGTTCTGAAAACGAACGCCTCCGCATCTTGAAGCGCGCCATCCGCGAGGGCGCAAACTGGCTGATACCGATTTACGGGGGCACGGGGTGCGCCGATGTGGTGCGCTATATAAGAAAAGAAGACCTGGCCCTTATCAGAAAATACCGGCCCATTGTCAACGGCTTCAGTGATGCTACTTTTTTGCTCAATTTCCTGTGGTTTAAGATTAAACTTGTAACTTTCCACTTTTCCAATGCTTGCGGCCTTTTTTACTACACGAACCATGAAGATTTCTTTGACGCCATCTCGGGGAAAATCACAACCCTTTCGTACCATCGCCCGGAATACAGCTGGCTCACGCCAAACAACACCGGACCGTCTGAACCGATTGTCGGTACCGCAATCGGCGGCAACCTGGGAACCTTCCGCGATCTTCTCGATATTTGTCAGATTAAACCGCGCTCATGGGAAGACTACATCTTGTTTGTAGAAGATATTGACCTGGATATGGAAGACCTGCACCGCATCATCATTTCCCTTGATCAAAAGGGAGTGTTTATGCACGTCAAGGCAGTGGTGTTGGGCCTTATGAACGAAAAATCTTTCAGGAAAAGCTGGATGCAGCTTAACCGCACGTTCACCAACGAATCCATGGCTGATCACATGTTCGAGTACCTGATCAGTGACGTTATTGAAGAGCGCACTGAAGACCGCGATCCACTCTATATTTTGAAAGTTAATGATTTCGGCCACGAAGATCCTGCCCACGGAGCGAAGGACCAAATGGTTATTCCCATAGGCGCACAGACTACCTTGCATCCCGATGGCACGATTGAATTCAAGGGCCCGTTCGTGGAGTAATCACAAACTTACCACGTTCTTTGGCGCACCCGAAACGCAGGAAATAATATTGTTATACCAAATCTCAAACGTGCGAAGTTGAGATTCTTTGGTGTGCCAGCCGAGCGGAGGCAATATTGGTAAATTCCCAGGAAAATCATTCAAATTCCTACTAGTACTCTCAAGCGCTGCACCTGCAATTCGTCCGTCTTTCACCATTTGTATAACCCATTCTGTGTCCCACGCAGTTTCTCCGGCAATATTAACGAGATAGGCGCCTTGCTTCAACAAAGAAAGTCTCTCCTTATTAAGAAAAGATATTGTTAATGCAACACGGGGAAAATTCCCTACGCGGGTAAACTAATCAGTTAAGCTCCGATTTTATCCTGATCAATTAATTTTCTCAAATATTCCGACTGATTCAGGCCATACTTACGCGAAGATTCTCGAAGGTATCGCACTTGGCTCGGTGACAAAAACAAGTTAAACCTTTCGCTTAACAGTGATTTCTGGGCGGTTTCCACAAACTTAGCAACAATACCCTCAATGTTCTGCTCGTTGTACATTGTGCCGTGAAAATAACGAAGGTTGATTTTGTTGTCAATATTCTCGTGGACGGAAACGCACAATACATGCTTCTTGCTCTGGACTGCGATCGTTGCTTCATGGCCAAGCTGGAAATCCTCATGGCTGATCTCGATAATAACCGCGTCGGCCCACTCTATGCCCCGCCGGATTGCTTCTCTGTGAACTTTATTCTGATCGCCGAGTTGTGCTATTTCTTGCTTCGACAAAAGCGATAAATAATTTCCCAGCTCCGGCGAAATGACCTCCACGCAGATCTGTTGGATAGCCCGCAAAACCAAATCATAATACTTTTGATATCTGTTTTTTCCGTAATAAGAACAGGTATAGAATATTCTCATACTGATATATGTATATCATAATTGTTGACAATAAGTCAACTAATCGTATCATTGTGGTAAATATACATATACTTATGTCTATCAATACCATCGGTACACACATAAAGGTTTCAAACTTCAGAAAATCTGAAAGATTTTACAAATCTTTAGGGTTTAAGAAAGTTTTTGAGTATGGCCCGACAAAAAAAATTAAAGAAGATTATTCTGGCGCGATTTTCGAGCACAGCGGATGCAAGTTGGAAATTGCCGACGGCCACCGGGCCGTGAAACACGATGTTTTCAAGCAAAGAATCACCACCTCGAAAATTTCCTTGACAATTAGCGTAAATAAAATTTCAGCTATTTTAAGGCTCTGCCGCCGATACCATATACCCATAGCAGTCTACCCCCGACATTATTATTGGGGGACTTTAGAGATGGTAGTCAAAGACCCGGACGGATTAGTCTTGGTATTTATTACTCCTTACAGTGAAGCTGAAGCTCGAAAGATAAAAGTAGATGAATCTTGGTCTATAAAACCGTAAAAACTGTCAGAAAAGTTGATCTGTGTATCCTAATGGTTCAAAATACCCATCACCGTCTTTAATCTCATCCATTAAGTCATTAACTTCTTGTTCGCTTAAAGAACTTTTATACTGCAATAGGGCGTTTTTTCTTTTATCAATAAAACTGGTCACGTCAAAATATTTCACGCTAGAGTCGGAATATGCATCGCTAAATAAAATGTAATTAACAATATGCGGCGCCAAACCCTCTCGCCCGAAATGTTTCGGGAAGAATCCTCTGTCTCTTGAATATGGATATACTGCGTCCCAAGTAACCAAGCCCGCATTCCGATGGTCTCGATGGTTAACCCATCTTGAGCTGTCTGAAAACCTTACTAGTATTTCCTTGGGGTTTTGGGATATGACAATATCGGGCTTAAATTGCCTTATATAGAATGCAATCTTTTCTATATTCTCGATGGACGGCTCGAGCTCCCCGTCGGGAATATTCAAATTAAAGTTCTCGTCGTCGGGTATCCCTAATACCTTCCCCGCCGCCATCTGTTCACCTACCCTTATTTTACCAAAATCATTTTCAGTAACATCGATCCTGTTTTGCATCCCCTTACCGCCGTTGGTCATAACTACAGAACGAACTTTCCTTCCCGTTGCAATAAGGCGTGCGACAGTTCCTCCGCAAATCAATTCCATATCGTCAGGGTGCGCCATAACAACTAAAACCCTTTTTACGTCTCGAAAAATTTCTTCAAAAGAATCTATTTTCATAATCGTTTTTAAATACTACAAATGCTATTTAATAAACTTTGAGCGGGTAGGGGGAATCGAACCCCCGTCATCAGCTTGGAAAGCTGAGGTAATGCCATTATACGATACCCGCCTTCGCTGAAGCTTCGGCGGACAGGCCCGTCAGCAACGCTATAGGTAGCAATGAAGATTAGCCTGCGCTATCGCCATTTTAATGAATAAACGCCGTAAAGACAAGTGGATTGAACTAAAAACGCGTTAAAAATCGTCACTATTTATAGTATAATGTACGTATGTATATTGTTTTTGAAGGAATTGTCGGAACGGGCAAAACTACGCAATCCAAAAGGCTTTTTGAGTATTTGAAAGATAGGTGCCTTGATAAGAAAATTATCTGGACTCGGGAACCGGGCGGCACCAAGATTTCTGACGCAATAAGAACAATTGTACAAGGGACTGCATTCGAAGAAAACATGGAACCGATCTGCGAAATATGCCTTTACGCCGCATCCCGCGCGCAATCTCTCCGCACAGTGGTTAAACCGGTTTTAGATGAGGGGGGATAGTAGTTTCTGATCGAAGTGTTTTGACTTCTTTAACCAATCAAGCTTATGGGAGGGAAATTGGTTTTGAAACTGTTTTTGCCATCAACCGGATAGCTACTGGTGATATTTTGCCAACCCATATTATATTTCTGGATGTTCCCCTTAAAATTGGTTTGGAGCGGACATTTGACGAAAAGGGGGATAAATTTGAGTCAATGGGGATGGACTTTTATAACAAAGTGCGCGATGGGTACGATTTCCTAAGCAAACATGAATTATTTACACATAATTTCTTACGGATTGACGGCACCGGAACGCCTGACGAGGTGTTTACGAATATTATAAGAGCATTAAAGGTTTGATTTTTCTACTGATTTTCGCTATACTCGTGTTGTACCCTACAAGTGATTTATATCCTGCTCGTCCAGTACTCTTTCTGTACTCGACTAGCATAGGCGCTTGTGGGCAATTAAAATTAAACCTATGCAACAACTTTTAGATTTAAGCAAACGAAAAATCGCCAAAGTGGGCGATGTTTTAACAGGAGCAGTCCTTCATAAGGAAGCACGCCGCATCTTTATTGATCTGGGCTCTTTCGGGACAGGGGTAGTTCTTGGCAGAGAATACCTTAACGCCCTGGGAACCATCAAAGGACTGAAAATTGGTGCTGAAATATCGGTAAAAATTATAGGATCCCTTAATGAAGACAGTTACTGGGAGCTTTCTCTATCCGAAGCGGATAAAGAGGCCGCCTGGCAGCGCATGAGAGACCTTAAGGACAAGAAAGAAACTCTTTCTATGGCGGTCATGGGGGTAAACTATGGTGGGCTCTTGCTCCAGCTCAACGGCATCGAAGGATTCCTCCCTGTTTCTCAACTCTCTCTTGAACATTACCCTAGAGTAGACGGCGGCGATAAGTCGAAGATCCTTGAAGAATTGCGCAAGTTTACAGGAAAAGAGATGAAGGTCAGGATACTTGATCTTGACGAAAAAGAAGGAAAACTCATATTCTCCGAACGGGAAGCGCAAAAAGAAGCCATCCAGCAGGCAGTGGCGCACTATCAAATCGGGGACACTATTGAAGGTGAAATCACTGGGCTTGCCGACTTCGGTGTCTTTGTAAAGTTCGGCGGAGAATTCGCTCTTGAAGGACTCATTCATATCTCGGAAATCGACTATGCGTTGGTTGACGATCCTTCGAAGTACGTACAGGTAGGTGAGAGGATAAAAGCACAAATCATCAACATTAAAGATGATCGTATTTTCCTGTCGCTCAAGGCGCTCAAACCTGATCCGTGGTCTCTGGTTAGTGAAACATACCAAAAACAAAATTCGTACACAGGGAAGGTTATCAAAATAAACCCTATTGGTGCGTTTGTGAGTTTTAACCAGGGTATTTATGGCATTTGTCCCGTGGCGACATTTAAGGGCGACTTGGATGCTCTTAAGCAAATCCTGAGCGTTGACCGAGAATATTCATTCACGATTACCGAAATCGACAACACCGAGAAACGGCTTATGCTCGAATACCACTCGGAACCAGGAAAATAAGCAGAAATACCATAAACAAAAACCCGCATTATATGCGGGTTTTTGTTTAATGCCGTAAAACTGTTTATTTCACGAGGTCTTTGAATGCTTTTGCGACACGAAACTTAAGCTTCCGTGATGCAGCAATCTTGATGCGCTCTCCTGTCTTTGGATTAATGCCCATGCGCTCTTTGCGATCTACTAATTTGAAAACTCCGAATCCGGAAAACGAAACCTCGTCTCCCTTACGCACAGTTTCCATGATGTCGCCCAAAATCATTTCAACCATCTCAGTTCCTTGTCTCTTGGAAAACTGATATTTTTCTGCAAGCTTGTTTGCAAGATCTGTTTTTTTCATAGAAAACATTATTTTACTTTTATTTTTTCCGACGTTTTATATAGTAACCAGTATAAATCCCAAAAATACGCTTGTAAAGCCCATGAAATCAAGATTTTTTCACTATTGATAAAATCCCTTTAAAATAAGGCTATTTTGCGTATTCTATGGCCCTGGTTTCCCTGATAACCACTACCCTGATTTCTCCAGGAAACTTCAGTTCCTGACCAATACGGGTTGCGATATTGCGGGCGAGCTGCGCTGAACTGTAATCATCAAGCTGCCCCGGGGTGACGAAGACACGCAATTCTCGTCCTGATTGAATCGCGTAAGACTTTTCAACACCCGGAAATTCATTGGCAATACGCTCAAGGTCGCCAAGCCGTTTCAGATATTCTTCCAAGGCATCGCGGCGCGCCCCTGGTCGAGCCCCGGAAATCGCATCAGCGGCATTAACCACATGGGCTTCCGGAATAGCAATCGGGTAATCTTCGTGATGGGACCGCATCGCCATAATAACCCGCTCGTCCACCTTGTATTTTTGCAGGATTTTAATGCCCAATTCCATATGATCCCCCTCGATTTCATGGTCAACAGCTTTACCGATATCATGAGTAAGTCCTGCCTTTTTGGCGACATCGGCATCGAGCCCCAGTTCTTCGGCAAGCATGCGCGCAATAGTCGCGACCTCCATGGAATGATTCAATACATTTTGCCCGTAACTGGTGCGGAATTTCAGACGACCGATAAGATGAATAATCTCCGGAGGGAAATCAATGATACCGACTTCATAAACCGCGTGCTCGCCCGCTTCCTTGATTGCCTGGCTCACGATCTTCTTCGCTTCTTCAATTTGTTCTTCGATACGTGCCGGTTGGATTCTGCCGTCTTGAATAAGACGCTCCAGGGCAACCCGCCCGACTTCACGGCGCACCGGATCAAAGCACGACAGCATAATAGAATCCGGGGTTTCGTCAATCATTACCTCAACGCCCGTCAATTTCTCGAAATGCTTAATATTCCTTCCTTCTTTCCCTATAATTCTCCCTTTTATTTCCTCACTCGGCAACGTAATAATCGAGGTGGTGATCTCCGAAACCATGGGACGCGAGTACCGCTGAATGACAGTCGCCACCAGATCGGATGCCCGTCTTTCAATTTCTCCAGCCCGTTCGTTCTCAAGCTTTCGAAGCGATTCAAGAAGGTCCTGATGATGCACCTGTTTCATGCGCTCAAACAATTCTTCCTGTGCCTGCTGGCGTGATAAATGAGACAACTCTTCGAGCCGTTCAAATTCTTTTTCCTGAGCGGCTTCAAGTTCGATTTTTATGTTTTTTATTTTCTCGGCCTGCTCCAGTAATTTTTCTTCCTTGCCCTCGAGTTTTTTCGCCCGGTCATCAAGACCGACCTCTTTTTGCAAAAGCCGTTCTTGAGTCCGATTTAACTGATCTTTTTCCTTTTTTAAACTTTCTTCTGCCGAGGCAAGCAAAGAAACCGCTTTATCCTTGGCCTCAAGGATCATCTGCTTTGCTTCTTCCTGGGCTTTCTCGACTTTCTCGCGAACCGTTGTCTCAATGCTCCCCATCTTTTTTTGGACAACGTATCGCCGCATCACATAACCAATACCTCCTCCAATACCGAAAGCTATGAGACCTGCAACCAATGTATAAACAGACATATTTGATATATGCCCTGATCCACGAAAAAAAATGGGTATTCCTAAATTCCCGTTACGCTCAACACGCACATGAGAATACAAATCATAGAATCACAATCAATAAAAAGATAAAGTCGGGTATTCCTGACAACCCACTCAATTTCCGCAGATCCACGGGCACCATTATTTACTATCGTTCAATAGCCGATCAACTGTGCGCTCGTGAACATTTCCATTGTATGCTCGGTACAAAACTTTGTCAAACCGGTCTGTCACCGCTATACTGAAGACATGAAGCTTGTTAAGGAAAACATCCGCTATATTATTGTCCATCAGAGTGCTACCAATAGGGATACCACTACTTTTGAAAAAATCAAAAAATTCCACCTCTACCAGGGCATGGGCAACATCGCCTATCACTACTTTATCGAAAACGACGGTAAAACACGGCGGGGGAGGAACGAATCGACCGCCGGCACCCATACCAAGGCGAGTAATATGAACGAAAAAAGTATCGGGGTATGCCTGGCAGGCGATTTTGATAAAGAAGACCCAACCCAAAGACAACTCTCCTCCCTTAACACAGTTCTCAGAATTCTCGTGGCAAAGTATAAAATAGAAATACCGAACGTACTCGGGCATCGTGAAGTCCCAGGGTCAGCCACAGAGTGCCCTGGGGACTCTTTAAATGAATGGCTATTTGATTGGCGAAAATTATATAAAAAAGATAAAAAATCTTAGATTTTCTGACCTTGTGAAACATATTTGTTTCACAAAAACCTGTGAAACATGTTTCACAGGTTTTTGTTCCACGTGAAACATTTCAAAATATAACAATTCTGTGAAACACTTGTTTCACGCATTTTGTAAAACATGCCGTGCCACGTTTTACGTGGTTTCACAATAAAATGTTCCACGTGAAACTTATTAGAAGCTGTAATACAGCTTCTAATAGGGTGAAACAAAAAAGAGTTATAGAAACAAAATGGTCTATCGCATCATTGTAAGACAAAAGCGAACACCGGAACCCCACTAACAATCCTCACATGTTAGCTATTGGAGATTTGAAAAAAGCCTGAATTACAAAAAATTCCGTGTAAATCGATAATCAAAATATCTTAGCTCAATAATAAGGTGTGCATCTGACCTTCTCTAAAAACAGATTCTTATTGCAAACACTTATTTGCGCTATATAATATATGTATGGAACAGATATTATTCGATGCGGAAAAGCTAGTCGGCAAATTAGAAATCCAGCCCGGCCAAACCGTTGCGGATTTCGGAGCAGGATCCGGTTTTATAACACTGTCATGCGCAAAACGGGTGGGAGCCGGAGGAACCGTGTACGCGCTCGATGTCTTGAGTGAATCCCTTGAGGTCATCGCGACAAAGGCGCGTGAACAACAACTCTTCAATGTAAAACCAATCCGCGCCAATCTTGAAAAGCCAAACGGATCAACGCTTCCTGATGATTCTTGCGACTGGGTGATCGTCTCGAATATTCTGTTTCAATCAGATCAGCAAGAAATAATTATCCAAGAAGCGACGCGCATCGCAAAATCAAAGGGTAATATTGTTATTATCGATTGGTATCCGGAAAAAATGATCATTGCCAGCGGCCACTACCCGGTAGCATCCGCGCAAGTGAAGGCCATGGCCGAAAAATGCGGCGTACACGCGAAAACAGAGTTCGAATGCGACCCGTACCATTATGCGATTGTTTTCGAAAAATAACCGATCCTCACACTATATATGCCGGTCACCAAACAACAAATAATTATCATCGGCGGAATAATTCTCGTAATCGCAATCGGAGGATTCCTTTTGTATAGAGGTTTGAAACCCGCACCGAACAGCAACCTTACTATTACCGTCTGGGGAGTGGACGATGATAAAAATATCTGGGAAAACCTTACCAAACGCTACACGCAGGAAACAAAAAACAAAATCGTCTATATCAAGAAAAATGTAAAAACATACGAACGCGAACTGGTCGACGCCTTAGCTTCGGGAAGCGGTCCGGATGTATTTTATTTCCACAACACCTGGTTTTTGAAACATTATCAAAAAATCGTTGCTGCTCCGAAATCAATCGCTACCAGTAAAACAATCGAAGAAAACTATCCCAGCACCATTACCCACGATTTTGTTTCGAACAATCAGGTTATCGCTCTTCCCTTGTTCATTGATTCGCTTGCACTCCTTTACAATCCCGCACTTCTCGACCAGGCTGCTATCCCGTTTCCGCCGAAAACATGGGAAGAACTCACCACCATGGTTCCCAAGCTCACTAAACTCGATGACCGAAAAAACATTCTTTATAGCGGTGCGGCACTGGGAACGAGCAACAACATCGAGAATGCAGCGGATATTACCATGCTTCTCATGATGCAAACCGGATCACCTATGATCAATGCCAAAACCCTCCGCGCAGATCTCGGGACCAATCCGAAAGACGCTCTAAGTTTCTACACCCAGTTTTCGAATAACCAAACGGGTGTCTACACCTGGAACAACAGTATGGCCAACGCCCTCGATGAGTTCGCCCGCGGCAAAGTGGCTTTTGTGTTCGCTTATGCAAAAGATATCGCCTATATCCGCAGCGTCGCCCCGTACTTCACCTTCAAAATCGCCCTGATGCCCCAACCGCAAAAGGCAACATTGCGCAAAGATTTTTCGAATTACTGGGGCCTCGCGGTTTCCAAACAATCACGCAACCAAACCGA
>Ga0209727_1003286_pt1 | contig 10562 bp, 10 predicted proteins | sample RifGroC1_FD_183995 | JGI IMG/M metagenome (GOLD analysis project Ga0209727, IMG submission 183995) | Groundwater microbial communities from Rifle, Colorado, USA - Groundwater C1 (SPAdes) (version 2) | ecosystem: Environmental > Aquatic > Deep subsurface > Groundwater | place: Rifle, Colorado...
CATTTGCTCTTGCTCGAACGAGCCTCTATGCGCTATGCGCAAATACTCATTCTTGCGGCGATCAAACGCGCAAGTCCCGTATCTAAAACCGAAGAATAGTGGATTTTAATTAAAATTAAGTTTTTATCGATATGGAACTTTTTGAGGCTCTTGGTCTGAACGTGAAGATACTTTTGGCGCAGCTGGTTAACTTTGCTGTGTTGCTTTTCGTGATTTATAAGTTCGGATACGGTCCGATCATGAAGGTCCTTAATGACAGGCAAAACAAAATCGAAAAGGGTATCAAAGATGCGAACGAAGCCAAGGAAAAATTAGTCGAAATAGAGAACAAAGAAAAAGAGGTGTTGGCCGAGGCCAGAAGGGAAGCGCAAGAGATAATAAAGAAGGCGCAAGCGATTGCCGAGGAAAGCAAGGCGGAAGTAGTTGAAATAACCAAGCAGGAAGCCGCTAAGATCATGGCGGATACGAAGAAGAAAATCGAACAGGAGAGGGCCCAGATAATGAGCGAGGTGAAGGGCGAAATCTCGGAACTTATCATAACCGCGACAGAAAAGATCATCGGTAAGAAAATGGACGCCCAGGAGGATAAGCGTTTGGTGGAGGAAATAGTCGGAGGAATAAAATAATTAAATGTCATCCTGAACTTGTTTCAGGATCTAAGAACGCAGATGCTGAAATAAATTCAGCATGACAGCATGAAGCTATGAAAATCTCAACAACTGATTACGCGAAAACCTTATACGAGATGACGAAAGGGAAATCCCAGGGAGAAATCGACGGGATCGTTTCCGATTTCGCGAAATTTTTGTTGAAAAAAAGACAGGCAGGAAAAATCGGAAAAATCGTAGATAAGTTTTCCCAGATCTGGAACAAAGAAAACAAAACAGTCGATTGTGAAATTTTGAGCGTAGAAAAGCTGGAACAATCGGTTTTGGATGGTATCAAAAACCGAGTCAAAGAGAAATATCAAGCCCAAACTGTGAATGTTGAAAACAGGATAGACAAGGATCTGAAGGGTGGAATAGTTATCAGAGTCGGTGATGAGATGTTGGACGCTAGCGTTTCGGGGACGCTTTTCAGATTGAAAAAGCAATTAAAAGGGTAATTAAATTTTGGATAAACATAAATCAAACGATATGAACAAGGATTATATCATCGAGCAATTGAAAACGCAGATTGAGAATTTCAAGACCGAGGCCAAGACTGAGAAAGTCGGCAAGGTTTTGGAAGTGGGAGACGGAGTAGCCAAGGTTTCCGGACTTTCCGACGTGATGGCATCCGAAATCGTGGAATTTGCAAGCGGTGTCATCGGTGTGGCTCTCAATCTTGAAGCTGACGAAGTCGGAGTCATGATCATGGGTGATTACACTACAGTTAAAGAGGGGGAAAGCGTGAAGTCTACTGGAAAAATCCTTTCCATTCCGGTTTCTGAAAAAATGATCGGACGCGTGATTGATCCGCTTGGGAAAGTCATCGACGGCAGGGAGGAAATCAAGACTGATACATATTATCCTGTTGAAAAAATCGCCCCTGGAGTCATCACTAGAAAATCTGTGCACCAACCCGTGCAGACCGGTATCAAAGCTATAGACGCGATGATTCCAATCGGACGAGGACAGAGGGAGCTCATCATCGGTGACCGTCAGACCGGAAAGACCGCCATCGCTATCGATACGATCATCAACCAGAAAGGACAGAACATGAAATGTATCTATGTCGCGATCGGACAAAAGGAGTCAAAAATCGCCAGGATCGTGGCTGAATTGGAAAAAGCCGGAGCAATGGAATATACGACCGTGGTCGTGGCCGGAGCGTCTGATCCCGCTGCTCTTTCATTCATCGCCCCATATTCCGGATGCGCCTTGGGAGAATTTTTCATGGACAAAGGTGAGGACGTTTTGGTTATCTATGATGATCTTTCCAGGCATGCTTGGGCTTACCGCCAGGTTTCTTTGATTCTTCGCAGGCCTCCGGGACGCGAAGCTTATCCTGGAGACGTTTTCTATCTCCATTCCAGACTCTTGGAGAGAAGTGCGAAACTCAATGAAAATTTCGGAGGTGGATCACTCACAGCTCTTCCCATTATTGAAACTCAGGCTGGAGATGTTTCCGCATACATTCCGACGAACGTCATTTCCATCACCGATGGGCAGATTTATCTCGAATCCGATCTTTTCTACAAAGGAGTGCGTCCTGCCGTGAACGTGGGTCTTTCGGTTTCCCGCGTGGGGGGATCTGCCCAGATCAAGGCTATGAAGAAAGTCGCTGGAAAATTGAGGTTGGATCTCGCGCAATTCCGCGAACTGGAGGCTTTCGCGCAGTTCGGATCAGACCTTGATGAGAAGACCAGAGCCCAAATCGAAAGGGGAAAAAGAACGGTAGAAATCCTCAAGCAGGGACAATATGAGCCCATGAGCGTCGAGCACCAAGTGGCCATCATTTATGCGCTGACAAACGGGCATCTTGATGGAGTGGAAGTTGAGAAAATCAAGGAATGGGAGAATGATTTCCATAAATACCTAAGGTCTCAAGCTAAATATGTTATCGAAATCATCACTGAGAAAAAAGAACTTTCCGATGAGGTGATCGAGGCATTGGAAAAGGCTATTAAAGAATTCAAGGAAATATACCAGGTCGCATAACGCATTAACGTATAACGCAAAGAGTTGTAATGGTGTGAATTGAAAAAGTTCCACGATACGCGCTCCACGCTTCACGAATATGGCATCAGGCAAGGATATAAAAAGAAGGATAAAATCTATCGACGGGACAAAAAAAATAACCCGTGCGATGGAGATGGTTTCGGCTGCCAAAATGAGGCGGGCGGTTTCTTCCGTGTTGGGTCTTCGCCCATATGCGCACAGCGCCTGGAGCGTGTTGACTAACTTGGCGAGGGCTTTCGAAAATTATAAGCACGGATTTTTGGAAGTGCGTGAAGTTAAAAATATCCTTGTTGTCGTAGTGGCTTCGGATCGCGGACTTTGCGGATCCTTTAATACTCAGATTTTCAAAAAATTAAGGGAGGAAATTCTTAATCCCGCCAAGCTCAAGGTCAATAGGATCGGGAAGAAACGCATCGACTCGAAAGTCGCCGACCAGGATTTGAAATTCGATTTCATAACGATCGGAAAAAAAGGCGAGGGGATCGTGAGGAGGTTGGATAAGCAAATTATAGCGACTTTTCCGGATGGGGCGAGTTTTGTAGGAATCGAGAATATAAAGCCGATTTCCAAGATCGTCGCGGACGACTATCTGGCGAAGAAATATGACAAAGTGGTGATCGTGTATACCGATTATATTTCCGCCATGGTCCAGCAAACCAGGATCAGGCAGGTGCTTCCGATTTCCAAGATAGATATTGAAAAGCAGATCGCCGAGATCGACGTTTTGGCCAAGGAGTACGGATTGGACGAGCCGAAGAAGGAATATAAGGTGGAGCCTTCGCCCGAAGAGGTTTTGAGTCTGATTTTCCCGAGGATCATCGATATGCAGATTTTCCATGCGATTTTGGAGTCTGCCGCTTCCGAACACAGCGCGAGGATGTTGGCGATGCGCAACGCGACCGACGCGGCCGGGGAAATGGGAGACGATTTGAAGCTGGCATATAACCAACTCCGCCAAGCGAAGATCACTCAAGAAATCGCGGAGATTTCCGCAGGAAGCGCGGCACTGGAATAGGTGCTAGGTTATAGGGGTTAGGTTTTAGGGAAATGCTCATTGTAATTTCGAATTTGGAATTTTGAATTTCGAATCAAGCTCGAATGATTGAATGTTTGAAACATTGAATTATTCGAAATTAAACATTGATTCAAAATTTAGAATTCAAAATTCAGAATTATTTTGAGTTCAAGGTTCTTTGGAAATTTATCTGCCGATGAGGCAGGATTTGGGAAAGAAAAAACCGCCCCTTGCAAGTCGTTGACTTGTAGGTAGCGGTTAATGGAACAGAAAGACACCGTAGCTTTACAGGGGAAAGTGCTTCGGCAATATTATGTTGAGAATTCTCCATGTAAATTCTATTGTTCCACATAATCCGATTATTCCCAAAAGGGCACGTGCGACATCAAGAATGGGAATAACCGATGGAAGATCCAGTATCATGCCGAAATAAAACAGACAGAGGCAAAGTGTGATACCCAAGACGTAGACAATAAGCCGACCTATTTTGCTCGAAGGTAGTTGAATATTCATGGAAAATCTCCTTCTGCGTCCGCCCGCTGGCATATTGAGTTGATGGAAAGAACGATGAATTTTTATACTAACTGTCAATCATACACCCAAATTAACAATTTGTCAATGCATAAGCCGATTTTGGCTGAAAATAGCCCAAAATAGGCATTAGAATATTAACGAGTTCACGAGTTCACGTGTTAAGAAAAAACGCGTTAACCCGTTAACACGTTAACGGAATTAATAAAAAATATATGAACAATGTAGGAAAAGTACTGCAGGTAATCGGTCCTGTCGTGGATGTGGAATTCGAGGAAAATCTGCCGGAAATCTATAACGCTTTGGAAATAAAGCTCGCTGACGGAGGCAAGCTCGTTTTGGAGGCGCACCAGCATCTCGGAGGCGGAAAGGTCCGCGCCGTGGCCATGGGTGCGACTGATGGGCTCAGAAGGGGATTGGAAGTCACGGACACCGGGGCGCCGATCGCCGTTCCTGTCGGAAAGGAAACTCTGGGAAGGATGTTCAATCTTTTGGGAGACCCGATCGACGGGAAAGAGGCTGTGAAAGTCGAAAGGAGGGATCCGATCCACCGCGACGCTCCTTCTTTCAAGGACCAATCGAACGAAGCTGAGATTTTCGAAACCGGAATCAAGGTCATCGACCTTATTTGTCCTTTCGTTAAAGGAGGAAAGGTCGGGCTTTTCGGAGGAGCCGGAGTGGGAAAGACCGTGGTTATCCAGGAACTTATCCGTAACATCGCGCAGGAGCACGGAGGATATTCGGTTTTCGCCGGAGTGGGGGAAAGGACCCGCGAAGGAAATGACCTTTACCATGAAATGAAAGAGTCCGGAGTTTTAGACAAGACCACTCTCGTGTTCGGACAGATGAACGAGCCGCCGGGAGCCCGTCAGCGAGTCGCGCTTTCAGCGCTCACTATGGCTGAATATTTCAGGGACAGTGAAGGAAAGGACGTGCTTCTTTTCGTGGACAACATCTTCCGTTTCACGCAGGCAGGATCGGAAGTATCCGCCCTTTTGGGACGCATCCCTTCGGCCGTGGGTTATCAGCCGACGCTTGCCGAGGAAATGGGAAAACTTCAAGAACGGATCACTTCGACGAAGAACGGTTCGATCACGTCCGTGCAAGCGGTGTATGTGCCGGCTGATGACCTTACTGATCCGGCGCCGGCGACCACTTTCGGACACCTTGATTCCACGGTCGTGCTTTCCCGAGGACTTTCGGAATTGGGGATTTATCCCGCCGTCGATCCGTTGGATTCCAGTTCGACCATTCTTGACCCGAACATAGTCGGAAAAGAGCATTATGAAGTCGCCAGAGGTGTGCAGAGAGTGCTTCAAAGATACAAAGACCTTCAGGACATCATCGCTATCCTCGGAATGGAGGAACTTTCAGATGAGGACAGGACAACCGTTGCCAGGGCCAGAAAGATCCAGAAGTTCCTTTCCCAGCCGTTCTTCGTGGCTGAGCAGTTTACGGGGGTCCAGGGTAAATACGTGAAATTGGCCGACACGGTCAAGGGATTCAAGATGATTTTGGAAGGGCAATATGACGACGTTTCCGAGCAGGACTTCTATATGAAGGGAGGAATAGACGAGATCAAAAAATAATTCAGATCTCACAATTTCAAGAAAAACTTTATGGCTGACGCTAAAAAGATACAACTCAAAATAGTTTCTCCGGAGAAGGTCATTTTGGAAAGAGAAATTTACCAAGCGACGCTTCCGGTAGTCGGGGGGATCGTGACTATCCTGCCTAACCACAGGTCATACATCGGAGCACTCAAGACCGGTGAGATTATCCTGAAGGATGGAGCGGAGGAAGTCGATTTGGCGGTGACCGGGGGGTTCGTCGAATTCAACAAGAACGTGATGACTGTTCTGGCCGATAATGCCCAGCACGGTCATGAAATAGACCTCAAGGAAGCCGAAGAGGCTCGGAAGAGGGCTGAAGAGGCGATGAAGCAACGACACACTATGGATGATATGGAATATGCGACTGTGGCCGGAGAACTCGAGCTTGCCCTGATTCACATAAAGATTGCCAGGAGGCACCATGCGAGGATGGGGAGATAGGAAATCCCTACGAATTACGAATTTTACGAAAGTACGAATCCTTGCAGGATAAACTACGGAAATATGATAGGCAAAGATAAGATCGCAGGCAGTTTATGAATTTGAAAAACCCGCGTTCATTTGGCTGCGGGTTTTTCGGAATGCTTAAGATTTGTTTATTTGCATATCCTTAACAAATTCCTCCGCGTTCTTGGATATCCTTATCGTATATTTCATTTCTTGCACAGGGGATTCTTTTATAGTTTGCATGTTTGGTTTATAGCCTATTTTTCTCATCATCTCCATCACATCATTGGCTATTGTTGGAATTATGGTCACAAAATTAACCATTAGGTATTTTCTGTCATAATAAACCGAACCGTCAGTTTCTATTAGTCCTTTTATACATGGTTTTATGTATTCATCTTTTTCTTTTATCCATTCAGGTATGGATATTTTCTGTTTAAATTTTGATCCATTCGTTGCTTTCCATTCGAGGATATTTTCCAGCTTATTGGAATAACAGCTTATGTCTGTACAATTTTTTTGTTTCTTAACAAGAGAAACTTTGTTTTCAGGGAATAGTTCCTGTAGATTTTCCAAAATCCTTTTTATTATTTTAGGATATTTGTTATCGCAAGTTATCCTCAGGCGCACAGCTCTCCTATTGGGATTGGAAAGATTGCCGTCTCCAATGGCGGCTCCAATTATATAAGCCAATTTTTTACTTTTGCGTATGGTATAGTTTCTCAAGTGTTTTGATTTGTGCCGCTGGTCGGACTCGAACCGACACGGGATTGCTCCCACGACATTTTGAGTGTCGCGTGTATACCAATTTCACCACAGCGGCATTTGGGGGCTCTTTGGAGCCTTTTTACTATTGAATAATAGGTGATTGAAAGTCTTTTGTCAATGTGATAGAATAAACGCGTAACGCATAACGCATAACGTATAGCGTAAAAAGTGATAGCGAGTAATCGTTTCATGTTTTACGTTCCACGCTTCACGTTTAGGATGGCTAAGATCATATCGCTTATAAATCAGAAGGGAGGAGTCGGAAAGACCACGACCGCCATTAACATTTCCACTTACCTGGCACATTTCGGCAAGAGGGTTCTTTTGGTGGATCTTGATCCCCAGGGAAACGCTTCGTCGGGGCTCGGTTTGGATGTTCGCAATCTCAAAAAGGGACTATATCATGCCCTTGTGAATGTCGAGCAGCCCAAGAATGTGATTTTACACGTGGAGGACGCCGGGCACGATCTTATGCCTTCATCTCAGGATTTGGCCGGGGCAGGAATTGAACTTGTCCATTTCGACAACCGGGAATTCAAGCTTTATGATGTGCTCAGGCAAGTCAGGGCCGATTACGATTACATCATCATCGACAGTCCGCCTAGTTTGGGACTTTTGACCATCAATGGATTGGTTGCCAGTGACGAGGTCATGATACCGGTCCAGACTGAATATTACGCCCTGGAGGGACTTTCGCAACTGCTGGAAACGATCGAATTGGTGAAAAAACATCTTCAACCAAGATTGGAAATCGGCGGAGCTATTCTAACCATGTATGATAAAAGAAACCGTCTGGCGCGCCAAGTAGTCAAGGAGATGCGGGAGCATTTCCCGGGACATGTTTTCGAGAGCCTTATTCCGAGATCCATCCGCCTGGCGGAAGCTCCGAGTTTCGGGAAATCTATCCTTAGTTTCGACGGTCTCTCCAAGGGAGCCAGATCATATAAAAGCTTAGTGAAAGAAATTCTGGAAAAAGATGCCAAGCAGGAGAAGGAAACCGTCAGAGAAGAACCTAAAAAGAAATTCACGGTGTAAGATTTTTATTTAATTCACACTTTAAAATTTGTTAAGCGTATGGCGCAAAATTACGGACTGGGACGCGGATTATCATCCCTTATTCCTAACAAGAAAATAGACGACGAGAGAAGCGAAGTTTCGGCGAGGACGCTTTCCTCGAGGAATGACGATTCGATCCGGGGCGACAAATTCGTGATTGAGGTGGACGTGAATAATATCGTCCCCAACCCCCATCAGCCGAGAGTCCTTTTTGACGACGAGAAATTGGAGGATTTGGCCAAATCTATCAGGCAGCACGGTGTCATCCAGCCGTTGATCGTGAGCCATAACGGGGCTAGATACGAACTTATCGCCGGTGAGAGAAGGCTCCAGGCCTCCAAGAGGGCAGGGCTTCGCAAAGTTCCCGTAATCGTGCGCGACGCCAACGAGCTGCAAAAATTGGAGTTGGCTATCATTGAGAACGTCCAGCGGCATGATCTTAACGCCATCGAGGAAGCCAAATCATACAAGAAGCTGATGGAAGAATACCAGATGAGCCAGGAAGAAGTGGCTGACAAGATGGGGAAGAGCAGGAGTTTGGTAGCGAACAAGGTGAGGCTCTTAGGTCTTCCAGTTGAAATTCAGAGAGCTCTGATTGAAACGAAAATAACCGAAGGGCACGCCAAGGCCATCTTGTCTTTGGATAATCCGGAAAAACAAAGGGCGCTTTTCGATTTGATTTTAAAGGGCAATTTGACTGTGCGTCAGACTGAAGAAAAGACGAAGGAGGTTTCCGTCAGGTCGCACAAAAGAGTTTCCAATATTGATCCGGAGGTCAAGGAGCTTGAGGAAAAATTGGTTGAAAGACTTGGAACGAAAGTGAAAGTCGCCAAATCCGGCGACGGAGGGAAGATTGTCATTGAATACTACTCCAAGGAGGACCTGGATTCTCTTTTGGGTAAGTTGGCTTAAGTTCATGGAATGTCCGCGAGGGACTTATCCACAGGTCTCTTACGTACCTATCGGTTTTGTTGTATAATTGCGGTGTGAACATGAAAAAATAATTTTTTTGGTGAAGGCGATGAATCGCGATTAGTATTTGGGCGCTTTAATTGCGAGGAGCCAGTAGCGCAACCGATCACTCGTCAGCATGATGTTTTCATCTCTCGTTGTTTTTAGCAGGGGGTTTGGTGATTATCTTTTTAAGAATCGCAACTTTTTTACGTTGCGTTTTTTTATTGGTAAGAATATTCAAGTGGAATAGTTTTTGTTGCAAACTGCCTTCATTGGCTAACAAATTATTTTTTTTAAAAACTAATCTGTAAGAAAATTAAAATGAAAAAGAAAAATCCGATGAAAGCCCACATCATGTCAGCAGTCATGATTGCCAGTTCATTCATTTTTGCTTTTTCCGCGCATGCCGCGCCGAGCATTTCGGGAGTCAGTGGGACGGTTGGCAACGGTCTGACTATTACCGTCTCGGGAACGGATTTCGGCGATAGTGGACCAAATGTGATTCTTTTTGATAATTTTTCCAGAGGGACTGATGGACAAACTATAACGCTTCCCGCTCCGGTGGGAAATTGGAGTGGTGTGTCTGGAAACGCGCCTATTTATGAGGCCGAAGATGGCGGTAATATTGCAGGACGTTTGGTCGACGGCGACGTTTCAAGGCAACTGCAAATCAATTTTGATCCGGTCCAGGAGATCTTCCTTTCATATAGAATAAGGATTCCCGAAGGATATCATTTCCCAAACACCTCCCAGCCTGGCACCTTCGCTCCTGACAGCGCGTGGAAGATGGCTTGGATCATGGACGGTTCGTCTGGCTACCGCGGTGATGATGACATTTGTTTGCCAACTTGGGGAAACGGGACTTATTTTTCCCTAATCGGCAATGACAGCGGGATTAAGAAAGACGGCGTCGCCAACCCTCTTCAGGTGGGGCGGCCAGGGACAGAGAACCATTGGTTCAGTTTTTCCGATTGGAACAGGTTTTCGGTGCATATGAAAGCGGGCAATCCGGACCCGATCCTGGATAAGGGTCTAATTTTTGCGCAAGGACTCAGTGAGGAATTTGGGCAGAAAACCATAATCGCGACTGACCGAACCCTCTTTGACGGTGATGATAATGTCAATGATAACGCTATCAGTCAATGGACGCGCTTGAACTTTTCGGGCTGGCACAGGAGCGGCGGTGTAAATGCGGTTTATGACCATATGACCAGAGGGCTTTACGATGACATCTACTTAGCCACCGGCTCCAATTCGCAAGCTCGCATAGAGATTGGCGACGCCTCCGTTTATTCGGACAGTACCAAGCTGACCATCATAACGCCGGACAATTGGAGCGGAACTTCTATCATGGCGACTGTGCGTGAGGGGGGCTTTTCCGAAGGCGAACAAGGCTACCTTTTCGTGGTTGATTCTAATAATAATCCTTCTGTGGGTTACCCTATAACTTTTTCCTCCACCAGCGAATCAGACGCCGCAACTCCCGTAGTCCCGGAAGAGCCGATTGACGGATCC
>Ga0209727_1003288_pt1 | contig 10559 bp, 10 predicted proteins | sample RifGroC1_FD_183995 | JGI IMG/M metagenome (GOLD analysis project Ga0209727, IMG submission 183995) | Groundwater microbial communities from Rifle, Colorado, USA - Groundwater C1 (SPAdes) (version 2) | ecosystem: Environmental > Aquatic > Deep subsurface > Groundwater | place: Rifle, Colorado...
GTTCAAGCAACTCGTCGACGTTCTTCTTGCTGTAGAAGCCTTTATCGAGCACATAATGGAGGCTTTTCACTTCGAGTTTCTTGAAAGTCTCGAGAAGGTTGTGCATCGTATGAACGTCGGTGATGTTGCCGGGGATGCGGTGGTAGTAGGCAGGGAGCCTGCCCTTCTGGCCGAAGAGCATCGCGAGGTTAAGTTGCGGCAGCTTCTCCAGGTCGCGGTTGTGACCGAAACGGATGTACTCGTTCAGCTGGCTGTAGGACGAGACGCTCGTTATGTCGTAACAGAGGAAATCATCCTCGAGGATCCTGTCCATCCATGCCGACATGAAGGTTTGTTTTCCGCCTGTGGTGATGTTCCCGAGAATTTCGCTGATGCGCTGGCTCTCAAGCGGAGTGCCAGATGGATGATCGTGCGTCCTGGTCCAGGAAGCGCACTGACTCAAGGGGCCTCCGTGCGCGGCCAGATAATACGCCATAGTCAGGATCTGTCCATGAAATTCGGGAAATACCGACTTAAGGAGTTTTGCCAGCCCCAGGCGTTTCGACAAGGCATCAAGGATGAGCGTTGGTCCGACGATTGCGGCCGTTGCAATTGACGGTCCCTTTTCCTGGACTGCCGCTGCCGCGGTTGTCATCGGTGCCACCGGCTGAAGACGCCGTGAGGGAATCAGATCACCTGTAACGGGATCTATCTTGCCGATGCAGACTTGCTTGCTGCGCGACTGCTGCTTTTCCTTGTCCCAGTACGACACGGATTCGTACACGTAGCTGACGCCCGTCTTCTTGTTCAGGTGATGGACACGGCAGGACATGGCTTCGGCCTCCTTCTACTAGCTACAATTGTAGCTAGTAGAAGGAGGGTTGTCAACACATATTGTCATGCAGCAGAGCGATTTACAGAGTCCTAGCTACAAAGATCCGGGAAATTAGGTCAAAATCGAAATTGACGCTTCTTCGGACACAAAAATAATCCCTCTACTCCAGTGGAACATCATTTTTAGAAAAAATGAAGGAATATCCATGATCCGCTTCTTTGACATCTTCTTCTCCGGCCTTGCCATGCTCATCCTCCTGCCCTTCATGTTACCCATCATGATTGCCCTCAAACTCTCGGGTGAGCACTATATCTTCTATCGGCAACGCCGCGTAGGCCGCTACGGCCGGGATTTTGACCTCTTCAAATTTGCCACCATGCTCCTTGATTCGCCTAATCTGCCCGGTGGCTTGTATACCGACAAGAACGACCCCCGCTTCCTGCCAATGGGAAAATTCCTTCGCAAAACTAAAATCAACGAATTGCCTCAGCTTATTAATATCTTTATCGGACAGATGAGCATCGTCGGCTTCCGTCCTACCGTGCGCCAACACTTTGAAGGTTACCCGGACTATGCTAAAGAAAAACTTTTCTCCGCCGTTCCGGGCTTAACCGGCATCGGCTCTGTTGCCTTCCGCAACGAAGAAGAAATCCTACAGAACTTTGCGGATAAGAGGGCATTCCACCAGAACGTCATCGCTCCCTACAAAGCTGCCCTAGAATGCTGGTACGTGGACCATTCAGGACTCTTCAACTACTTCAAACTCATACTGTTGACCGCCGTTTCCGTTCTGAACCCCTCCGCGTCAAACTGGGAAACCTGGTTCAAAGAACTGCCTCCGGTACCCGCGGAATTGGATCCTTACATCTAGTTGAAAATTCATACCCAAGGCTGAGCCCCAAAAGCGTATTCTACAATATTCATAAGGAACATTAATTGGACTTCATTCTTGACCTGATAGGCCGTGACCGCGATCTTTTCGCGGTGGACGTCGCGGCGCGTGAGGCGGAAATATCCGCTCTCGTCGCCTCTTCCCGCTTCCTGGTCATCGGCGGCGCGGGCTCCATCGGCCAGGCGGTGACGAGGGAAATCTTCAAACGGAAGCCCCGCCTGCTCCATGTCGTCGATATTTCCGAAAACAACATGGTTGAATTGGTACGCGACATACGAAGTTCTTTTGGGTATATCGAAGGCGAATTCGCCACCTTCGCGATCGACGCGGGATCTGATATCTTCGGTTCCTTCATGTCTTCAGGACCGGGATATGATTACGTCCTGAATTTATCTGCGCTCAAGCATGTCCGCAGTGAGAAGGACCCCTTCACCCTGATGCGCATGGTGGACGTCAACGTCTTCAACACGGACAGGACCATGCGCCAGGCAAAGAATCGCTGCGCCCGCAAATATTTTTGCGTATCCACCGACAAGGCCGCCAATCCTGTCAATATGATGGGTGCCAGCAAGCGCATCATGGAAATGTTCCTCATGCGCCGCAGCCTGGAACTGCCCGTCTCCACCGCGCGCTTCGCGAATGTCGCCTTTTCCGACGGCAGCCTCCTGTACGGTTTCAACCGGCGGATGGAGAAGGAACAGCCCCTCGCCGCACCCAACGATGTCAGGCGCTACTTCGTGACCCCCAAGGAATCGGGGGAACTCTGCCTCATGTCCTGCCTGCTCGGCAACAACCGCGACCTTTTCTTCCCCAAGCTGGACCAGGATCTCAACCTCATCACCTTCAGCGACATCGCATCCCGCTACCTCCGCCGTCTCGGTTACGAACCGGTCGAATGCGCCAGTGAAGAGGAAGCCCGTTCGCGCGTAAGTGAACTCAAGCCGAAACGTAAATGGCCCGTATACTTCTTTTCCAGCGACACCACCGGCGAAAAAGACTTTGAGGAATTCTATACCGCCGATGAAAAACTTGACATGGACCGTTTTAAAGCCCTCGGCGTCATAGAGAACGAAGCTACTTGGGATGCTCCCCGTGTGGAGGGCTTCGAGCGCAGGATTCGTAACCTGCGAGCTCAGGGCAGCTGGGACCGCCGCGACCTCATCGATCTGTTCAATGAGACCATCCCGGAATTCCACCACCTTGAGACTGGTAAATTCCTGGACGGGAGGATGTAGAGTACGGTGTCAGGGACAATGACTCAACAAATCAGCACAAATATTTGTTCCAGAATTCCGTTGGGGTAATTATTTCGTCATCCTCGGGAGGAAAATGTTTCCGCTTTCCGGTTACCAGCAGCGCATGACAGAATTTTGCCGTTTCGTAGAACTTCTTGTCGGTTTTATCGATGAAATCGTCCGGCAATACCGGGGGAATGACTGAAAAACCGTCCCTTTGAATAAAATCAAGAATGATCTTCAGTTTTATCGGATCAATATTAAATTTTGGACGGGAAAGCACCAATCCGTATTCAAGCAATATCCGGCTGTCATAGCAAAGTAGTATACGGCCGAGGACTGCGCCATCAAATATTTTACCGGGTATCCCATTGGGAGAAAGAAGCGCGGATACGATGACATTCGTGTCCAGGACGATTTGTATTGGGAGATACACTCTCATCGCCCCTCTCTGGTCGCGCGTATCTCGGCCTCAATCTCCATCTCGCTCAGTGCGTCCAGTCCTTTTTCGACCGCCGCCAGGTGGATATCGTTCAACGCGCGCATCACCCTCGCCTGTCGCACCATTACAAGGGTTTCTTCAAGATCGGAACCCGAAGCACCGGAAATATCCAGCATAATAGCCGCCGGTTTCCCGTTGTTCGTTATAACGACTTCGCCTGATTCGGCAAGAAGTACACACAACGCGTACACAAAGTCCATGCAGTTTGCAGACAGGACGGGTAGCATTGCCGCTTGCCATAACGATGATAAAATCGAACTCTGCGCCGCACGCAGGTGTTTGCTTTTGACTCTTCCACGTATTCGATGTATTCACGCTATTTCATCTATTATAGTCTGCGAAATCGCGGTATATTACTGGCATGAATATTCCTCGTCTTCTGGAATCGCGGATAAAGGAAAAACTTCTCGCCGACCGGCGGGTTGTTGTTCTCTATGGTCCGCGCCAGGTCGGAAAAACGACCCTTGCCAGAAAACTATTGGCGGAATCCGGAAGGAAAACGCTTGAACTTTCCGGTGATGACCCCCGTGTAGGAGAAGTCTGGGCCTCCCAGGATCTGCGCAGGATAGAGGGCATCGTTTCCGGCTACGAAATCGTACTTCTGGACGAGGCTCAAAGGATCCATGACATAGGGGTCTCACTGAAGCTCCTATACGATTCGCTCTTTCCTGGAACGCTTTTCATCACCGGCTCATCGAGCCTTGATCTTGCCGGAAAGACTAAAGAAGCATTGACGGGAAGAACTTGGACCTTCACCCTGTTCCCCATAGCTTTCGCCGAACGGGCAGTCTTCCAGACGCCATTCGAGCTTGATGGTCAGCGTGAGGAAGCCCTCGTTCTCGGTTCCTATCCCGCGCTGTCTTCCATGCCTTCCCGGCGGGACCGCATAGGGCATCTTGTGGAGCTTTCCTCGGCCTATCTATATAAGGATGTCCTTGAGCTTGGCGGCATACGGAATCCACGCAAACTCCGGGACCTCCTGAGACTACTCGCCTATCAGGTAGGATCGGAAGTTTCGTACCAAGAGCTTGGCCGGCAGACGGGGATGAGTGCCGACACTGTCGTATCCTATATCGATCTTCTGGAAAAGACCTTTGTCGTCTTTCGTCTTGGCGGTTATAGCCGCAACCTCCGTAAAGAAGTGACCAAGAAGGACAAGGTTTATTTCTTTGACAATGGAGTCAGAAACGCGCTCATCGAGGATTTCAAGGAATGGGAACTTCGCGGGGATCAAGGCGCTCTCTGGGAAAATTTCCTCGTGAGCGAGCGACGCAAAGCCAATGCCTATAGCGGATTCTACGGTCTTTCATGGTTCTGGAGAACACACACCGGGGCGGAACTCGATTATGTTGAGGATTATGACGGTAAACTTGCGGGCTTCGAGTTCAAGCTCCGTGACCGCGCCGTCAAGCCGCCGGCAAGCTGGACCGGCGCTTATCCCGAAGCTTCGTTTTCGACAATTCACCCGAGGAATTACCTGGACTTCATCGCCCCTTGAATTCAACCTGACATCTGCGAATATAGCGGGGAATATTCGTTTTTTCGCTTTCATATATATATTCTTGGCATGCCGAAAGCTCATCTGGTTGATCTTAGAATCAATCGCCAATAATGCTGGCGAGAAGTATCTGAACGCGATTATCGCTCATCGGGGTGTGTACCCGGGCGGCCCATCGTAGTGCTTGATTTTTATTGCTTGTAGGAACCTGACGCAGAAATCCAGATACCGGTTGTTGTCGCGGATTCCCGGGTGTTCTATCGGGGATCGCTACCATGGTACAGGTACATAGGCATATCCTTGATCTCAAACATACTCCAATTCCACTTTGCTGCCAATACAAGAGGTTTCAGTTACAAATTTTTAAGGATAATGCATGAACTTTGAATGGGATCCGGCGAAAGCCGAAATAAACCAATCTAAACATGACGTCAGCTTTGAAGAAGCCGCCATGGTATTGACCGATATCATGAACATGACCGTATATGACAATACTCATTCATACGATGAAGAAAGATGGATAACCATGGGTCGCAGTGGTAGCCGAATCTTGGTGGTCGTTCATACTTATCCCAAAGTACCATCTGATGACACCGTGCGTATAATATCAGCCCGAATAGCCAGCAAACATGAAATACGTTATTATGAAGAGAGGAGATAGTTTGATGAGCGATATGCTGGATGAATACGATTTTTCCAAGGCTGAACGTAGCAAGTTCTACATTCCTCAAGAAGAAGTACGATTGCCTCACTACTTGGCGCCATCGTTGGAGCAGAAGCTGGCCTTGCTGTCCAATAGGAGCGGAAAAAGTCGTGATGCCTTGATCAGCATGGTTCTGGAGAATGAACTTGACCTTCTTCTGACAGTTGCCAACTAAACGCGTCTGGATTAGGTTGCATTGACCTCTCCCTTTTATATCATTCCATCATACTGGACAGGGCAAGATTTTTGTTGAAGCAGCTGCTCGGAACCTTTTTATAATTAGTTCGGTATTATGCGGAAAGATCCGGAAACATCCCGTATTCCGCCTTGATCGAGAGCTTCTGTTCGGCGCGGGCGACGATGCCCGCTTTGGACAGGCCTTCAATACGGATCCAGGCTACTTGGACGGTTTTGGAATCGTTCCACGAGACTTCCGTCGCGAATCCGGATACTGGAGACCCCGGAGCAAAATGGTGTCAGGTATTAACTTTTAACTTAAGTATTTCTGTCGGAGGATGCAGGCGCAGGCTTCATACATATTTTAATCAGCGTGCTGGCGCTGTCGGCCAGATACAGGGGGATGTTGAGCACGTTTCCGTCCAGCTTCAGGTTTTTCATGGAAAAGCGGACCTTCAGTTTGGTATCGGCGGCAAATAGCTCTCCGTAAGCCTTCAGACTTTTTGAATCGATGTTCTCCGAAGATTTTACCTCGATAGGAATGATGTCGTTTTCAAGCTGGATGATAAAATCAACCTCGTTCCGGTTTTTCCCGTCTGTCCAATAGCGCGGTAATCTGTCCAGTTGGGGTAGGAGCGCCTGAAGGATATAATTTTCGCTCAGCGCACCTTTGAATTCGGTAAAAAGGCGATTCCCTTCCGTAAAGGCTGAAGGAGCCAAGCGTGAAAGCCGGCGCAAAAGGCCGATATCGCATACGAAAACCTTGAATGCCGAAAGATCGTCATAGGCCGAAATCGGCAAGCCCGGTTTTTCCGCTCTGTATATCTTGTATAAAAGTTCCGCATCCGTCAGCCATTGTAGGGCATCTTCGTACTCCCTGGCCCGGCTGCCCTCCTTCACCACCCGGTATAGGAACTTCTTGTTCTCCCGTGCCAGTTGTGACGGAACCGACTGCCATATCAGCGACAGCTTTGGATAATCCTTCTTTTCCGCATGTTTGGCAAAGTCGCGTTCATAGGCATCGAGCAGATTGGTCAACACGCCTTGAACCGCTGAAACATCTCCTGTCTCGACCCAGGAATGCACCGCTTCCGGCATCCCGCCAGTGATGAAGTACGTCTTCAGCTTTTCCCGTAGTTCGCTATGGAAAAGCTCCGGTATCGCTTGAACAGCATCGATCTGTCGTATGTAGTCCGCCAGATTCCGGTCCCTGTTCGCCAGGAGGAATTCGATGAACGTCATCGGAAACAAGGACAGGAAGTCAACCTTCCCCACCGGAAAAGACGCCGGTTTGGAAAGCGCTATACCCAAGAGTGAACCTGCGCCCGCTATATGATACTCCGGAGCATTTTCGCAAAAGTACTTCAAACTGTTCAATGCTGCGTTACATTCTTGGATCTCGTCAAAAATGATAAGCGTCAATCCCGGCGATATGGCCGATCCGTGGGCAATAGCCAGATTCTGCAGTATCCGGCGGACATCCTTCGTATGCGTAAAGAAATCCCCTAATTCAGGTTGTTCATCGAAGTTGAAGTAGGCGACATTTTGATAATACCGCCTGCCAAAGTCCTTCAGTAACCATGTTTTCCCGCATTGACGCACACCTTTGAGTATCAAAGGCTTTCTGAAACGCGATTCCTTCCATGACTCCAATGATTCTGTCAGTCGTCTTTCCATGAAATCACACCTTTACCGGGAATATTGTGTATTTTATCACATTATTGTATAAATAGCTGATATTTTATATCGTGATCGCCGAAAATCACCCAGCGCTGAAGCAAAACGGGTGTTGCCCAACTTTCCGGAATCCCGTCCTGATTGACCCTTCAAAACCTTGATGTTATCCTGAAATCAGCGCCAAATAGCCAGGGAGCCAATCAACACATGAACCAGCCCGAAACCTCCCCGTCCCAACCATCCGAGGATGACGAGATCAGCCTCCTTGATCTCTTTGCCACGCTCCTGAAGCATCGGCGGCTCATCATTTCCGTCACCGGCCTTTCTACGGTCGCGGTGCTCCTGTTCGCCATCGGCTCCCTCCTCCTGCCTCCCGACAAGAGCTACCTTCCCAATCTGTATTCCCCCAAGGCCGCCATGCTCATCAATACCCCTGACAGCGGCGGAGGTCTGTCGTCCGCGCTGGCGTCCTCTGGTCTCTCCAGCCTGGCCGGGCTTGCGGGTGTCTCGGCGGGGGGACAAAGCTACGGCCAACTTTCGGTCTACCTTTCCGGGAGCAACACCTTCCTGGATGCCATCGTGGATAAATTCGGCTTGATCGCCCGGTACAAGATCAAGAAGAACGTCCGCACCGAAAGCCGCAAAGCCCTCAAGGAAAAACTCACCGCGGCTTTCGATGAAAAGACCGGCGTCCTCACACTCTCTCATGAGGATATCGATCCGGAGTTCGCTCGCGACGTGGTCAACTACGGCGTGGAATTGCTCGATGCCCGCTTCCGCACTATCGGCGGCAACAAGAACCAGCTCAAGAAGGACCAACTTGAGGAAAAGCTCGGTGACGTGAAGGCGGAAATGAACCGCCTGGAAGACGCCATCCAGGCTTTCCAGCAGAAATACGGCGTCATTTCCATTGAAAGCCTCGCGACCGAACAGATCGCCACCGTCGCCCGCGTGCGCAGCGAGCTGATGATGAAGGAGATGGAGCTCAAGACCTACGGTGAGCTTTCCCGCGTGGACGATCCCATGGTCCGCCGCCTCCGCGCCGAACGTGACAACCTGGCCAAGCTCCTGCAGGAACTGGAGAAGGGCTTCTCTGAATACGACAACCTCCTGCCCAGCCAGAAGGACCTGCCCAAGATAGCGCTTGAATTCGCCCACCTGAAGCGCGACATGATGGTCCAGGAAGCCATCTACCAGTTGCTTACCCAGCAGTACGAATCGGTCAAGCTCTCCCTTTCCGGGGAAGACCCTGCCTTCCAGGTGCTGGAGCTGGCCGAGGCTCCCGACATGAAGTCCGGCCCCAGCCGCGGCATGATCTGCGTGGTGACCGTGATGGCGGCCTTCTTCCTGTCGGTCCTCCTCACCTTCGTGTTGGAAGCCTTCAAGAACATCAAAGCCGATGCTGAAGCCATGGCCAAATTCAAGGAAGCGCTCAGATGAAAAAAATAATGCTGGTAGCCCTCGTCGTCGTTCTCGCCGCCGTCGGCGTTTTTGCCCAGACGTCTCTGCCGGTAAGTCCCTTGCCGGTCGGAGAGGTTTCCAACCTGAGCTATGCCTTGGACGAAGCCCAGAAGACGCCCCAGGGGCGTGCAGCCCTGGCCATGTCCACCGATGCCTACCCCGCCACGCCGGGCGACATGTATTCCCTGACCTTCCTCACCGCCGGCGGTTTGCAGAATCTCGTATTGATCGTAGAAGCCGATTATTCGGTGAGTCTGTCCAACCTGGGGAAATTCAGCGCGGAGGGGATGACCTTTGAACTCGTTAAAGCCTTCGTCTCGGAGAAGGTCCTCAAATCGTATCCACTGTCTTCTCCCCAGCTCGTCGTAAGCATGACGGGAACCTTCCCGGTCCGCGTAGTCGGCGAGGTCCGCAAGGCGGCCGAATATTACGCCTGGGGACTGACGCGGCTTTCCAAGATCGCCAACCTCTCTTCCACCGTGAACACAAGCTACCGAACGATCGAGATACGGGACCGGAAAGGGATAGTGCGGAAATTCGACCTTTTCGCCATGGAGCGCGATGGCGATTTCGGCCAGGACCCCTTCCTCAGGCCAGGGGACACCGTCAGCTTTTCACGGGCGGAGCGTACGGTCGTCCTTTCCGGAGCCGTGGAACGGCCGGGCAGCTATGTCCTTCTTCCCGGGGAGAACCTCAGGGAGCTGGTGGAGAGGTATGGCAATGGTTTCACCGAACGCGCGGATCCGACGCGCCTTGATCTTGTCCGCTATGTGCAGGCTGCCAGCCCGACGGGGGAACGCAGGTCCGTTGTATATAGGGATGGATCCTTCCGGTTGCAGAATCGCGATGTCATCCTCGTGCCCACCTACCAGGAACTTCTCCCCGTGATGTTTATCGAAGGCGCGGTGGGGACCGGCGAGGCGGGTGCGAACCTTGAAGGCGCTCGGCGGATCACGTATCAATTCTATCCCGGGGAGGACCTCAGCCAGGCGGTACGCGCCAAGCGGGGCGTCTTCACCGAGGTCTCGGACATCAAGAACGCGTATATCATCAGGGACGGGAAGAAGCTGCCGGTGGATATCGGCAAGTACCTCTACGACAAAGACTTCACCGACAGCATCCCGATCGAGTCGAACGATCTGCTGATCGTCCCCTTCAAACAATACTTCGTGAGCGTGGGCGGCGCCGTGCGGAGCCCGGGCCGTTACCCCTATGTTCCCGACCGGAACTGGCGCTATTACGTCAGCCTTGCCGGTGGCATCGACGAGGAGCGGAATGTCGGAAACACGTTGCGGATCAGGGATATCGGCGATGCCTTGTTGCCGATGGACGCGATGCTTCCCCCCGAATCCAAGATCATGGTGGATTCCAACTCCTTCCTGTACTACTTCGGGCGCTACGCGCCCGTCGTGACGACCATCCTGAGCGTCCTGACCACCACCCTGAGCATCATCGCGGTGACTGCGCGATGATCGGATACTAGGGCCCCCTTGATTTTGCCCGCCTTTGCGGAGTACAGTCGCTATATCTGAAACCCTAGGTGGATCAATGCTTTCGACCTACGTCGGTGCCACGGCGATCGTCGCCTTCGCGCTTTCAG
>Ga0209727_1003289_pt1 | contig 10559 bp, 9 predicted proteins | sample RifGroC1_FD_183995 | JGI IMG/M metagenome (GOLD analysis project Ga0209727, IMG submission 183995) | Groundwater microbial communities from Rifle, Colorado, USA - Groundwater C1 (SPAdes) (version 2) | ecosystem: Environmental > Aquatic > Deep subsurface > Groundwater | place: Rifle, Colorado...
GGAATGGCTTCTCGCTTAGATGCATTCAGCGATTATCCAATACCATTGTGGCTACCCAGCAATGCGTCTGACGACAACAACTGGCACACCAGGGAATGGCTCATCTCGGTCCTCTCGTACTGGAGACAAACTCCCTCAAAAATCCCACGCTGACAGCGGATAGAGACCAACCTGTCTTACGCATTCGGTTGACACATATTCCTATGTGAATTGGACTATAACTTCATCCGTTCTGGATGGTTAACGTTTAGTCTCTACGGGTGATATTTCTTCTATCTTCCCTCGGTATTATCCGTTCTGGACTTCACCGAAATAAGTTAACTTTCACGAAATATATTCCTATACTTCGTCGCCGTAATTTGTGTCTTTAAGGGTTCAAACGGTTCAAAAACCAATTTCTTAGTTTCTAAACGGTTTGAACCCAGCTCACGTAGCGCTTTAATGGGCGAACAGACCAACCCTTGGGACCTTCTTCAGCCCCAGGATGCGCTGAGCCGACATCGCTCTTAAATCCAATCATTACTGATTAGCTTGACTATACCTTCATCTCTTCGTTAAAAGAGAGGTCAACGTATGATGGAAAACGTTCCATCTCATTCTCGTCTCGCCAGTGGCGAAACTGAAATCAGTCGATACGGGGTTATATCAGAATTTTATACCGCATACTTGGCAAAATATATGGTTCGACAATTCGAACAAACTTTTGCGAATCTTCAAAAGTAAACCGAAGACGAAAATATTTTTTATCTTTGTCTCGACGTGCCTGAAGATTGTATTTTTTCTGCAATAATCTGATCAAGAATTCTTGATCTACCGAAGTAAATTTTTGCGTGTTTAAGTAACAGCTTCGACCGCTTTTTGAGCCGTCGTCCATGTACCAAACAGCTAAAGTTAAAGCAGTTAAATTAAGATCTTTTGGAATTATCTTTTGTTTTTTATAAAAACGAAGAAAGTAATTTGTAAAAACAGGCAAACTTCTAGTAAAGAAGCGGTAACCTATTCTTGTTCCATTACCTTTGTAAGATTTTGGTGGAGTTAAAATAAACTCCGACAAATTCTCATATTTCCAATCGACATAATCCTTCTGTTTGATGCTGTGAGTTATTTGGAGATGTGCATTGGTTTTACAACGCATATATCCATCACCCAACAAACATCCTTCGATTAACGATTTTTGTTTTTCCGATAAACTTCCCACGGTATTGCCCTTTTCTAACCTTATTTTCAATTAAATTTCAGTATAATCCGAAACTTACCCGAAATCAAGGCGGTTCAAAGAATTAGGGTTTCACCGTTATGAGTTGACTTTTTTCTCAAATAAAATTTGAGTTTATTATTTGGGAAACAGCACTCTGAAATCACTCTCAGAGGACCCCGATATGTTGAGGTAGCGAACCGCACCGTCGCTGTGGACGCTCAGGTGCGACTACTCTGTTATCCCCGGGGTAGCTTTTATCCGTTAAGCCCGGTACCTCCCACGAAGTACACGAGGATCACTTAGACCTACTTTCGTATCTGATCGACTTGTATGTCTCACAGTTAAGCACCCATATACCTATGCGCTTACACTCCGATTTCCATCCGGAGAAAGGGTACCTTTGTGCGCTTGCGTTACTCTTTAGCAAGCAACCTCCCCAGTTAAACTACCCACCAGACAGTGTTCCTTCCAAAGTTTGCATTTGGATTAGGTTAGAAACGTATATAGCAAAGAGAGGTATTTCATTGATGTACCAATATAAATACTGGTACTCCCTCCTATGCTAAACAGTTACTTTACACATTTCAGTGCCAAGTTGTAGTAAAGCTCCACGGGGTCTTTTTGTCCTGCTGCCAGTAGGCCGCATCTTCACAGCCAATTCAAATTCGCCGAGTCTCTTCTCAAGACAGTTACAAAGTCGTTTCACCTTTCGTGCAGGTCGGAACTTACCCGACAAGGAATTTCGCTACCATAGAACAGTTATAGTTACTGCTGCCGTTCACCGGGGCTTCAATTGCAGGCCTCCATTCTTGCGAATGGTCACCCACGCATTTAACCTTCCGGCACTGGGCAGGTTTCAGCCTGTATACCTAAGCTTTCGCTTTTGCACAGACCTGTGTTTTTGTTAAACAGCCGCTTTGTATTCTTTTGTTGTAGCCTGGATTTCAACCCAGGCAGGGCATCTTGCATAGCTTACGCCCAGCTAATTTGCCGAGTTCCTTAAGAAGAGTTCTCTCGCCATCCTTGGTCTACTCGACCAGAGCACCTGTGTCGGTTTGCGGTACGGATTATTTGCACTCTCGTTGCGACGCTTTTCTCGGAAACTGAAGTCATCCGACTTGCCCACCTTACGGCAGACTTGTATTCACAGCTCGTGTAAACGCCACCACGGATTTGCCAATGGTGACTGACTAACTGCTTAAGCGAGTGTATCTTCAACACACCGCCCGGACTATCCAACTTCGTCCCGCCCCAACTAATAACGATTGCAAACAAGGACTGGAATATCAACCAGTAATCCATCAGCTACGCCATATAGGCCTCGCCTAAGGGTCGCCTTACCCTACGTCGACGAACGTTGCGTAGGAAACCTTGCTCATTCGGACATCAAGATTCTCACTTGATTTTCGCTACTCATGCCGGCATTCTCACTTCCTGCTGCTCCAGCAAACCTCCCGGTTCACCTTCAAAGCCACAGGAACGCTCCTCTACCACTCGCACCTTGCGGTACGAATCCCTAAATTCGGTAATATATTTGAGCCTCGTTAAATCTTCGGCCGTGTATCTCTCGGCTAGTGAGCTGTTACGCTTTCTTTCAAGGATGGCTGCTTCTGAGCCGACCTCCTAGGTGTCTGAGAGATGACACGTCCTTTCCCACTTAATATATATTTAGAGACCTTATTTGAGGGTCTGGGATGTTTCCCTTTTGCCTCCGGAGCTTAGCCCCCGGATACTGACTCCCGTGCAATTGATATGGGTATTCGGAGTTTGGTTGGAAATTACGGTTTTACCCGCAAAGTCCATTCAGCACTCTACCCCCCATACCGTAAACACGAGGCCATGCCAAAACATGTTTCGAGGAGAACCAGCTATCTCCAGGTTCGTTAGGCATATTACCTCTAACCACAAATCATCCGATGATTTTGCGACATCAACCGGTTCGGCCCTCCAATTTGATTTCTCAAACCTTCAGCCTGTTCATGGTTAGCTCACCTGGTTTCGGGTCTACACAACACAACTACACGCCCTGTTAAGACTTGGTTTCCCTTCGGCTTCCCGGAACTAATCGGTTAACCTTGCTGTGTTGAGTAACTCGCCGGCTCATTCTTCAATAGGCACGCCGTCATCCGAATAAATTCGGACTCCGACTGTTTGTTAGCAATCAGTTTCAGGATCTTTTAATAGGGCTACTAACCCTTCTTTTCACCTTTCCCTCGCGGTACTAGTTCACTATCGGTCAGTAAAAGTATTTAGTCTTGGACCGTGGTCGGCCCGGATTCGATCTAGAGTTTGCCGTCTCCAGATTTACTTAGGTACCAAACTTTAGCCTCTCCAATTTCGAATACGGGACTCTCACCCTCTACGGTCAACTATTCCATGTTGTTCTTCTATTAGATTGGCTAAGTTATGTTTGGCCCTGCAACCCCGCTAATAAATTAGCGGTTTAGACTCACCCCTGTTCGCTCGTCGCTTACTTAGGGGCTCTCATTCGATTTCTTTTCCTCTGGGTACTTAGATATTTCAGTTCCCCAGGTTCCCGAAATCTTGCATAAAGCAAGATAACGACCAGATAAATCTGGTCAGGTTTCCCCATTCGGACACTACCGGATCATAAGTTCTTGTCACCTCCCCGATAACTTTCGCAGACTTGAAACGTCCTTTTTCGGCTTTTACTGCCAAGGCATCCACTGATTGCATGAGTAGAACAAATCATATAAATTTTCAAAAAATTTGAATCATGCGATCTACTTGCATAATCTATTCACTTTTCAAGGAGCGCGTTTCTGAGCTCCAAGAGCTCGTGGTCGATTCTAAAGTAGCCTCACTTTAGAGTCAACCACCAGATCTCGGACGGGTGGACCGTGCCGGACTCGGACCGGCCACCTCTACATTGCAAATGTAGCGCTCTACCAGATGAGCTAACGGCCCGTACGATTAATATATTAAAAAACTTCGCCTGCGCGAAGTCAGATTTTACTACAATGAACGCAAAAGGGCTAGGGGCCTTTTTGTATTATTTTTTGAGTAGAAATCATAAAGTCGCGGGGACAAGGGATAATATACCAAACTATTGGTTTTTACGCAAGCTGGCACTATACTAAATCAATGCCCGATGAAGGTTATCTTCATAGTGCTCCGACATCAACCGAACAGGGGACTTCCTCTCCGGAAGCTGTTCCCACGCCCCGCCTATCACCCCTAGGAGGCAACCAGCCATTAATCCCCACTGCAGAGAAGATATTTCCGACCCTCGAATCAGCCTCAAAAGACTTTCCTGTACGGGATTCCAACACCCTATCCGTCCACAACATCTTTCCTGATCAGTCTGATCAGAGCAAACCCCTGGGATTCCTCATGTTTGGGGCACTGTCTTTCATCTTCCTTTTGATCGTCTCTGCCTTCGGGGTTGTCTACGCCATTGGCTACGACTATATCGGTATCGACAATCCCAAAATGGAACAGAATATCGCTCATTTCATCCAAAACTTCTCTTTTATGCCCAAAACCGCCGACTTTCTTCTGGAAAAATCAGCCCTCGCTCATATGGATCTCAGACAGCATAGCTTTGATATCAGCCTCGAATCAAGCCACCCCTCTCTTACCTCCCGGCTCTCGACCAGCTCGGCCGTTATAAAGTTCACAGGAAGCGCCGATTACGCACAATCCCAAAACCCGCAGATATCATTCGTCGCCATTGGAAAGAATATCAATCTCGATGGAGTGATCGCCAACGACAACCTATTCTTTAGATCTCATTCTCTTCTACCCGGCTTTTCTTATATCCCACTTCAGGATTGGGTCCGCTACGACCTGATCAAGCACGTTAATACACTTCAAGACAAACTATCGGAGCATAAAGATCAATCGGTCGTCGATGGACTGGCTACTCTTGTTTCATCGATGCTTCTTGATGAAAAGGTGATCAAAGAGAGCACTGTCACGGAAGAAATTCTTGACGGTACAAACGTCTATTTACTTCATTTCGAACCCAACCCAAGTCTAATCGACTACCTTGGTTTGGAAACTGCCAGCAAGCTCAAATATTCCAGCCCTGGTTTTAGACCGACCAATTACATTACCAAAGTGACCTTGGACATCTGGGTCAACAAAGCCAACTACCTAATACACCAGCTAATCCTCACGGGAAAAGCAAATTACGATCAAAACACCCAAAAACAGACCACCGATGAAAGACTAGTCATTAAATTAGGCAACTATCACCAACCGGTTAATATCCAACCCCCTTCTTCTGCTACTGAATATGATCAACTGCTGATTCAAGCACCCTCAGCTTCTCCGGCCTCTTCTACCCAAACGTCCTATTAAACCAACCCCTCACCCTCTTCCAAGAGCTCCTCAATCCATTCATAAATCTCAATACCCTATACTCTCCCTCCATGTCTTGAGCTACCTGAACCGCAGCCTCACTTCTCTCAGCAGCTTGTTCGCCCTGTATCTCAGCCTCATCAAGAGCTTGACGAAGCCTCAAGTCCTCCATAATTCGATGAACTTCATCCTGAACAGCAGCACTTTCCGCCGTCTGATGTTCTTCGGCCAAATCTTCCATGTCGGGCGGGGTCTCTGCTAATACCCCTTCTCTGAGGGTGCTTGGAATTGGTAATACCTGCTCTCTACTGACAGGTTCCATCTCTTCGACTGTCTCAACCTCCTGCTCCTTTGCTGGACCACCCTCAAGTACATCTGTGAAGGCATCCAGCGTCGTCTCAGCTGTCTCTGCATTAGAAGGTTCACCCACTAATACGTCTGTAAATGCTTTGAGGGGATCGTCCGTCTCGTTCTCTCTATTCTCCCTATTCTCCCCACCATTTTCCAAATATTCTGCCAACTTTCCTCTGGCTTTAACCTCCCCGCCGGTCAACATCTCCAGAACCTCTTTAAGTGTTATTTTTAATGCCACTCCATCTCTTGGCTTCATCCACATTTTTTCTCTCACCACAAACCCCTGATCAAAACGCACATTTAATGGTTTTTTTGACTGCACAAAGAAACTGTCATCATCTGGATTCCACATCAAATATGTATCAAAACCCATACCGAATGCAGCGTCTCTCCCCATCGGCACTTGTTTTCCAATGTCCACCAGGATTCTTCCAAGCTTGTCTGACTCCACATCAAATTCGGCTGCTTTCAGACTTATTATTGCGTTAATGGAATTTTCCACCCTTTCCTGCCTCTTTTCGGCTCTAGATAAAATACTTTCCCCACTTCCTCGATTCCATTCGTTGATCTGCCTGTCGGTCAAAACCTCCAGCGGATCTCGATATTTTTTGAAAAAATCAACAATTTCGGTAAAATTTAGGTATGGCGACAAACCAAGCATTGTTTTGCTTGACTGTAAAAATGCCTTCGGGTTGTGCATCCCTGGATATTCACCGTTATCAACGGCAGAAACGAACTCGATTGCTCCTTCCAAAGCGGCCGCCTCGAATACGTTATCCAAATCGATCAAGCCGGCTCTCCACAAAGTATCGTACAAATATCCTGCCGTACTTGTCCCTGTAGGAGATTCGTCTCCGTGGTGATCAATGTAAAGGGTTTCTGTTTCTGCATCGAACTGAACTCCCTCTCTTCCGGAAGTATCCATCACCATTGCCCCTTCCTTGCCCTGACCTTTATCCACATAAGTTATCTTGGTAGCCTCGGTACCCATCTTCTTATTCTTCTTGGCCACGATCCCTGCCAATTTACATAAATAGATGCATGCATCACCATCGGTGTCGGAGTAAGTCTTTAGGGTCATTTTTCCATCTGGCCCTCTTTCCGTCATTCCATGAGTAGCCAACTCTGTGATCGCCAGTCTTGCCAATTCTCTAAACGCTTTTCTCCCCTCCTCTGTTATCTCCACCATTCCTAGCTCACCCATCTTAGGAATTGCCTCGATAGGAAGACCTCTCGACTCGGCTTTTGCTCTTACAAAAGCCAGAAAGGTTTCTGCATTTGCCCCCTCGGCTTGTTTATTTTTCCTAAATTCCTCCCATGTTGTTTCCGGGGTGATATCCTTTTTCTCCAGTTTGTTTTCTTCTTGCTGCCCTTTTGTCCGCAAAGCATCCATAATCTCTGCAGGATCTGCATTAATACCAAAACGCGTTTCGTGACGTCTCTCTCCCATTAATTAATCATAACCAATTTACAGACAGACTACCACTATTTGCTACAATAGCGCAGTACTTTTAAAAGGAGGTCGGCATGAAGAAGAATACAGATCGGCTCTCGATTCTTTGTTACTACCGTGATGATTCGGTTATTACCCATGCGATACATGCAATTGACACCTGGTCATTAGAAGAAAAAGGCCACCGCCAATTCGGCTGGTTCAAGAAATCCCCCAATATAGTTTCTCTCTTTATCGTCCTGCCTTCAGAGATTAGTCCGTCTCGAAAAACTGCTTTGTACACCCATCTCATACATATTCCTGGCCTGGGCTTCATCAATACCTCTTTCAACTAAGTTCGATCCCCCGACTGTGTGCGGGGGATTCTATTTCAAAAATCTGGATAGCTCTCCGAAACTTCTTATCGTATACGTGCTTTTCCAGCCTTCTTGCAATCGTCTGGCATAAAACTCTTCATATCTTTTTGGGTAATATAAGGCACTAGCCATTCCTGCATTTTTTGCCGCCATGATGTCTTTACCGGTATCTCCTACCATCAGCGCTTTGTCCGGTTCACCGCCTACCATCCCAATCGCCCTGTTCAGCATCATTGGGTCAGGCTTGTGTCGTTTCACATCCTCCTTGGCCAAAAACACATCAACAAGATTCATCAGACCATTTTTCTGCATCGCCGGTTCAACATATTTTCTCTTTGATGAAGACACCACCGCTACTTTTCCTCCCAACTTTTTAATATTCTCTATCAATTCCTTCGCTCCAGGATTTAACTCTACAAAAGGCAACTTGGGCATCAACTCCACTTCCATTCTGGTAAAAAATTCTTCCTGGTTTTCAATTCCCATTCTGCTGGGACCTTCCCAGTCACCGATTACTTTTTCTCCGATCTGCTTGTACGTCACCCTCTTTCCATATTCAGCAAACACTTTCTGAAACGCTTCGAACCACATTGGTAACGAATTTCCCAAGCTACCATCCCAATCAAATAAGAAATATTTGTATTTCATTACCTCTATTCTACTACGTTCGTTTGCCTATAATATGTTAAATTCACCATCAATACTGTTTTTCAACAAAAATAAGATTTCTATAAGATATTTTGTATCGGCATTTTTGCGCATTTTATTCAACCCCCATAATTCTCTTCCAATTCTCCCTTCCATCAGGCCCTTGATTGACCATCTCACTAAGATATTTGGAGAAAGAATTACCCTCGTCTGCGATTTTTCCTTGACTGAATTTTCCTGTCCAGTGGCGCATTACGGTACTCCACATTTTCTTCAGGTTCCCATCCCCAACATCCGGTAGGAATGTTCTGCCAACAGAACCCACTGCATAAATTGACTGAGCGTCTCCCATCATCGCCATTGTCATTACCTCAAGCTTTTTTCTCCCCTTCCACTCACCGTTTACCTCCCCAAATAGATGCCTCTGATACTTTTCAAAAACTGCCCTGTATATCAGTTCTTCTGTCTTACCGATCAATAACTGACTGTTTTTTAGCTCATCCTCATCCATCTCCTGGGCTAGTTGAATCTTGATTGTCTCAACGAACTCCTCATATTCGCTTGATCCCTGGTCACCCAAAGGCCGATTGCTTTCAAAATAATTCACCACTTCCTCCATCACAGGCATCCCTTCGCTGACTGTCCCCACCTGACAATAATCCATTCTCAGCTCAACCTTCGGATCAAGCAGACCACTACCGGGCTGAAAATATATACTTTCTGAGACGGATTCAAAATGACGCCGCAGTTCATCTTTAAAATCCCAAATGAATCTAGATTGCTCACTGCTGACTCCTTCACCACTATTGACACTGGGAACTATATTATTAATATAGTTTCGAAAAATTGTGTAGGCCTCCATCCTCTCTTTCTTCTCCTCCGCTGAAAAGTCCTTCTCATCTTCTCCCAAAAGAACAGGTCTGTCTTTGGAAAATGTAGTGTTCTTTATCACCCAATCCATGACCCTCACCATCTTTTTTAATCTCAACTTTCTCTCACCCAATCGTTTATTCATCGGCTCGCTTCTCATGTTCAAGTCGACCCTCATTATGAATTCATCACCCCCACCGGGATTTAGCCTCCCCGGTTCAAATTTCACTCCCAACTCTTTTAGCTCATCCAGCCAACCCCTCTGCTTGGAACCTTCGGGGAAATACAGATTCAATGCCACATTAGCCTCTTTTCCGGATTCATCCATTTCAGAATAAATACCCCCCTCGCCCTCGGCTAAATACTCAGCCACCGAGATTAATCCACTAGCCATCAACTTTATCCTGTCGTCGAATTCCTCACCCAGCTCTTCCACACCCCTGTGGAACAGCATCATATCCATCACTATTTCCACCGTGTCTTCCATAACATCCCACTTTTCTTCTTTATCCCAAATCCTCATCATCAACTTCGCATCAGCGCCTATTAACCCCTCTCCGGTAGCCAAACCGGTTTTAGGGTCCACCGCAGCAGACTCACCTGCACGCACCGACCTGTCTAATGCTCTTTCGGCGGTCTTACTTAAACCTTCTATCTGCTCTTGAATCCTGTTAGCCATGTTCTCCATTCCGTTTGCCCTTAAAAGATCCAGCTCTTCCTGCAAAACCCTGATCCTGTTTTGAACGCTCTCTTTATCCTCTTCCGCCGCCCTAAGCAAGGCTACACTTCTTGCCCCCTCCTTTTTAACCCCCGCTCTCTTTTTATCTATCAACTCAGACTCATTCAATTTTCCTGAGATTTCATTTACGAAAACCACCAAACTTTTCTCGGTATCCTTCCTCATTTCCGTCAAAAAACCTCCTTGATCCCACAACCCATTTGATTCCATAATTCAGCTTACCTTTTTTATGCCCATTCAACAAGCGTTCTGCCAGGTTAGAAGATGAAATAATAGTCCTATAACTTGAAAATAAACTATTTAAATGCTAAAATCCGTGAAACGCACCTTAAACCTTACCTGAAGGAGATTATGATGAACAACAATCTTCCTTGCCCTGAAGACAGCTTGATCGTAGAATTCCTTAAATGGCTCCTGCCCACTGTCATTTTCGGTGGATTGCTAGGACTATTCTCATACTACCTGATCATGCTTGCCATTCCTGAATTATCCGAGCATTCAATCATGGTCTACGGCTTCATCGTCACATCGGCCATTATCATCGGACTTCCTCCCCGCACTGCTCTGATCAAAGACTACCCCCTGTGGCTCAACATCCTTGGAAACGCTATGGTC
>Ga0209727_1003297_pt1 | contig 10526 bp, 10 predicted proteins | sample RifGroC1_FD_183995 | JGI IMG/M metagenome (GOLD analysis project Ga0209727, IMG submission 183995) | Groundwater microbial communities from Rifle, Colorado, USA - Groundwater C1 (SPAdes) (version 2) | ecosystem: Environmental > Aquatic > Deep subsurface > Groundwater | place: Rifle, Colorado...
AGTGGGTTATATCGGCGAAGGTTCAAATATTAAAGATACCATTCCCGAGGGCGCTGGGATTTTAACTAGTAGAGATGAAGCGAAAAGGTTTGTGGAACAAACGGGAGTAGATATGTTTGCGCCGTCTGTCGGCAGTATCCATGGACTTATAAAAAGCGGTAAACCACATATTGATACAAACCTTGTGGCAGAGATAAAAAAAGTCACAGGAGTGCCCCTAGTGCTCCATGGAGGCTCAGGGTTACGAGATGTAGATTTCACGGATGCCATATCATCTGGTATCAATGTGGTGCATATCAATACAGAAATTCGTGTGGCTTATGTGGAAGGATTGAAAGAATCCATTTTAAAAAATAAAGACGAAGTGGTGCCGTATAAAGTTCTAGAATTGGCGAAAGAAGACGTAGAGAAAGTAGTGGAAGAAAGATTAAAACTTTTCAGTGGAATAAAATAATTTTTTAAAAAACTTGAAAGAAGAAATCTTAAAATTTTTTAAGGGTGATGCAGAAGATGATGAAGGAGCACTCATAAAATATTCGCACGATGCGAGCTTACTTGAAGTGCGTCCGGAAATTGTGCTTTTCCCGAGAGATTCGGAAGATGTGCAGAATTTAGTGAACTGGGTCAATGAGAACAAGCAAAATAAAGAAAAATATCCCAACTTATCTATTACTTGCAGATGTGCGGGGACGGATATGTCAGGTGGAGCGATAGGAGAATCCATCATTCTGGACTTTACAAGGTACATGAATAAACTGATTGGCGGGCCGTTGCCCATGGATGATATATCAAAATGGGAAATCGCGGTACAACCGGGAATGTTTTATCGTGATTTTGAGAAGATAACTTTAGAAAAGGGTTTGATTTTACCTTGTTATACGGCGTCCAAAAGTTTAAACGCGCTTGGCGGGATGTATGGTAATAATTCCGCAGGCGAAAGAACTCTAAAATATGGGAAAATGGAAGATTATATATTATCCGCCAAAGTTGTTTTCGCGGATGGAGTTGAGCGAACAGTAAAACCTTTTCCCGTGAAAGAAATTTCCAGGCAAGAAGAAATATATAAAAAAGTTTTTGATTTAATCAAACAAAACGAAGAAGAAATAATACAAGCCAAACCGAAAGTCAGTAAAAACTCCGCGGGATATTATATTTGGAACACCATAAGTGATTTTTCCTCCCCTGCGAAGGGGAGGTTGGGAGGGGTCGTGTTTGATTTAAATAAGTTTCTTGTTGGTTCACAGGGGACGCTCGGCATTGTCACAGAGATGACTTTGAAATTAATTCCAGAAAACAAGCATTCTAAACTCGTTGTTATTTTTATGAATGATCTTGCCCCACTCGGTCGTTTGGTGGATGAAATTTTGACGCAAAATCCGGAAACGCTGGAAACCTACGATGATAAGACGATGAAATTGGCGGTGAAATTTTTCCCGGATTTCCTTAAAAACAAAGGGTTTTTTGGAATGTTTAAATTTATGTGGAGCTTTTTGCCAGAATTTTTTATGATGCTTACTAACGGCCTCCCTAAATTAATTCTTCTAGCCGAATTTGCCGGTGAAGATGAAAAATCAGTAAATGATAAATGCCTAAAACTGGTGGAAAAAATTCGTGATTTTAAATTAAAAGTACGCATCACCGAGTCCGAAACAGAAGCAAATAAATATTGGGATATCAGAAGAGAAAGTTTTGCCTTGCTTCGCAAACACATTAAGGGTATGCGTACAGCTCCTTTTATAGATGATATTATTGTGCGCCCGGAATTCTTGCCTAAATTTCTTCCTGAATTAAATAGTATATTAAATAAATATAATCTAACTTTTACTCTGGCTGGGCATGCGGGAGACGGGAACTTTCATATTATCCCGCTGATGGATTTCAAGCGTTCTGATACGGCTAAAATAATAATAGAACTCGGAGAAGCTGTTTATGATTTAGTGTTGAAATACCATGGTTCAATCACTGCCGAGCACAACGATGGACTAATTCGCACTCCTTATTTGCGTAAAATGTATGGGGACAAAATCATTGGAATCTTTGAAAAGATAAAAGAAATTTTTGACCCCAAAAATATTTTTAACCCCGGCAAAAAAATTGCTACATCTAATCTGGGCGGTACCAAAGAATACATAGCTTCGCACATAGCTATAGAACATAAGGCTATACATAAAGTCTAGATTTGCTTTTAAGTATTTTTCGTGTATAATCATTTTTATGTTTGCAATTAAAGCTAAAAAGAGAGATACGAGCGTTAAATTAGATGTTCTGCGAAAATCTGGAAATATCCCGGCTGTTTTTTACGGAGCGGGGAAAGACACGACCTCAATTTCCGTCGGGATGATTGATTTTAAAAAAGTCTGGAGAGAAGCGGGGGAATCTTCCGCCGTTAAAATTACTACTCCAGAGGGCATTATTGATGCTTTGATTCATGAGGTGCAGGTTGACCCGGTGACGGATGAGCCGATTCACGTGGACTTCTTGGCTATAGATATGAAAAAGAAAATCCGCGTTAACGTTCCGCTTGAATTCACCGGCATATCAAACGCAGTAAAGAGTGGAATTGGAAATTTGGTTAAATCTATCCACGAACTTGAAGTTGAAGCTCTGCCCGCCGATTTGCCACATAGTCTATCCGCGGATATTTCTAAACTGGAAACTTTGAAAGACCAAATCTTCGTTTACGATGTGGAGATTCCTGCCGGGGTTACGCTCATCAGCAATCCTTCCGACGTGGTGGCTTCCATCATTGAACAAGTGGAAGAAAAAGAAGAAGTGGTGGCGCCGGTTGATTTGTCTGCCATTGAAGTGGAGAAGAAAGGAAAGAAAGAAGAAGAGGGAGGTGAAGCTGGAACTGAAGCTGCTCCCTCTCAAGAAGAAAAATTCGACAAAAAATAATTTTAAATATCAAACTAAATATGTTACAATAAAGGTTATGAAGCGGAATACGGTCATAACTTTTTTTGTTTTAATATCAATAGTGTTTTTAGGTTTGAGGACGCCAGAAACACGCGCCGCTTTCAACTGCCTTACTCTTACGACATCTTCCAGCGAGAAAGATAAAGATTATTGCAAAAATGAGTTAGCGCAGATAGAGGCGGAGCTGGCGAGTTTGCTCCAAAAACAAAAAGAACAACAGAAACAAACAGGGACGATAAAAGGAGATGTGGATTATCTGACCAGCCAGATCAACGCGCTTAAGACTAAAATTAAAGCTCGAGCGCTCGTTATTGCCCAATTGAAGGCAAATATCGCGGAGAAGGCAAGCAAGATTAAATCGCTTTCAAGCAAAATAGAAAGAGAACACGAATCCTTGTCTCAACTCCTTCGCAATACCAATGAATTTGATAATGAAAATTTAGTGGGGTTGATTTTGTCTGACGACAGCATCTCAAGCTTTTATAGTGATTTGGAATCTTATAATTCCATCAAAGAAGCGGTGAAAGATTCCATTGATGTTATAAATGGAGTAAAAGTAGAAACTGAAGTCGCCAAGCAAGACCTGGAGAAAAAGCAAGACGCGGAAACGGATGCCAAAGCGGAACTGGAAAATGCGCAACAAAAAGTAGCAGTGTCCGAGGCGGAGAAAAAGAAACTTCTCGCCATTAGCCAGCAGACCGAGGCCGCTTATCAGATGCTTGCCGCGGAAAAGAAAGCCAAAGCCGATAAAATTCGCGCAGCGTTGTTCCCATTGGCTGGTATTTCCACCAAGATTGATTTCGGCACGGCGCTTATGTATGCGAACGAAGCGCAGAAATTAACGGGTATAGAGCCGGCATTTCTTCTGGCGATACTTACCCAAGAAAGCAATTTGGGCTCAAATGTTGGACAATGTTATCTGACGAACCAGACTACCGGCGCTGGAGTAGGCAAGAATACGGGTACCGCCTTTTTAAATGTGATGAAGCCGATGGGAATGCCGGGAAGGAAGGGTGATGTGGAAGATTTCTTGAGGATAACTTCCAAGCTCGGATTGTTGTGGAACCAGACAGCCGTCTCCTGTCCGATTGCAGGGGTAGCGGGATACGGAGGGGCGATGGGTCCAGCGCAATTCATTCCCACCACCTGGACATTATTTGAAAATCGTTTGAAGAGTTGGCTCGGACACGATGCGAATCCTTGGGCGCCGAAAGATGCGTTTATGGCTTCGTCAATGTACCTGACAGATCTTGGCGCGGTGGGGACGAGCGCCAGCGCTCAACATAAAGCCGCTTGCAGATATTACGGTTCGGGTGGCGCCAGTTGTTCATATAGCAATAGCGTAATGAAATTAAAAGCCAGTATACAGGCAAATATAGATTTGCTCTAAATTTGCTTTTGCCATAAAATCGTGATAAGATTTTAGGAAATGAATCCCGAACGAAATCGCGGACGCATACAATAAACAAAATTATGAAATCGATACAATATATTATAAATAATAAAAAGGACAACGAAGCGTAAGCGTAAGCGTACGCGTCCTATTTCGTACGGGATGAAAAAAGACATACACCCAAAATATGATTTAAAGACGAAGGCTACTTGTGCTTGCGGAGCGGTTTTTGAAGTCGGTTCCACTATGCCTGAAATAAAAATGGAAATTTGCAGTCAATGTCATCCTTTCTATACCGGAAATGAAAAGATTATGGACACTGCCGGACGCGTAGAACGTTTCAAGAAACGCCTCGCCCGTGGCCGGGTTACGGCCGAGGGAGCAGCAGCCACAAAAACTAAGAAATAAATCACCACCCCTAACCCCTCCTCACCAAGGAGGGGAGTTTGCGTTCCCCTCTCCTCCTTGGTGAAGGAGGAGTGCCCGAAGGGCGAGGTGGTAATTTAAATGTTATAATCATTTTATGACTCTAGATTTAGAAGAATTAAAAAAGAATCACAACACAAGCTATTTAGCTGGTGAACTTGAGCGCTTGGCTCGTGAAGAAGCGGAGGTGCGAGAAATGCTGGATAGTGACGAGACTCTGCATGAAATGGCCGGGAAGGAACTTAAATTTATCCAGGAAAAAAAAGAAAGAATAGAAAAACAAATACAAGATATCTTAGATAACTACGAGCTTAACGCCACACATAAAAAAGAAGCAGAAGAATTTCCGAATGAAATAGTATTGGAAGTACGGGCTGGCGCTGGGGGGGACGAGGCTAGCCTTTTTGCTTGGGAGCTTGCGCATATGTATGAAAAATTTGCTGAAATACAAGGTTGGCAATGGAGGGTGAATTATGAATCAAAGAGCGACTTGAATGGTTATAAAGAAGCAAGTTTTGAAATAAAAGGTAAAGACCAAAAAAACAATGTGTATAAAAAAATGCGGTATGAACAGGGGGTGCATAGAGTGCAGAGAATTCCTGCGACCGAGAAAAACGGCCGAGTGCACACTTCTACCGCTTCAGTGGCTGTTCTTCCAATCAGGAAAAAAGTAAATTTTATAATAAATCCGGCAGATTTTGATATGGAATATTCTCGTTCAGGTGGAAAGGGCGGGCAAAATGTAAACAAGGTTGAGACAGCTGTACGAATAATTCACATCCCCACAGGTCTAGATGTGCGTTCCACAAATGAGAGAAGCCAGCTAGCCAATCGTGAAAAGGCGATGATGATTTTGACGGCGAAGCTCCAGCAATTGGAGGAAGACACAGAAGCGGCGAAACATGCTGGTATCAGGAAGGGGCAGATTGGTTCTGGAGATCGTTCCGAAAAAATTCGTACCTACAATTATTCTCAGGATAGAGTGACTGACCATCGTATAAAAAAGTCTTGGCACAATTTGCCGAAAATAATGGAGGGGGAGATCGGAGGTATTATTGCAGATATTGAATCTGGTGCTGTAGGGGACGAAAAAGAGGAATAGAATTCCTCATATTTTGCATTTTATTCTGGTTATGTTATGATTTTCGGGTAGGGTCTCATTTAGCGAAACGAGTTTCTACAAATTATTAAGTAGTTTTTGCCCGATTTTTTAAAACGGGAGAAGTAAATAGTATGGCTACAAAGCTATATGTAGGGGGACTCCCTTACAGCACCCAAGAAGATGCTCTTAAAGAGCTCTTCGCACAAGCAGGAAGTGTTACTTCCGCTGTGATTATCATGGACAAAATGTCCGGTCGTTCAAAAGGTTTTGGATTCGTAGAAATGGATAGTGCCGATGCAGCAGCAAAAGCAATCTCTATGTTCAATGATCAAGAATTTGAAGGACGCAAACTTACAGTCAACGAAGCTCGTCCTATGGAAGCTCGTCCACCACGAACAGGCGGTGGAGACAGAGGAGGATACAATGGCGGAGGACGCCGAGAATACTAAAATAGCTTTTAGGTTATAGGTTTTAGTAAAAACAAAAAACTACCCAAAAGGTAGTTTTTTGTTTTATTTATTTTTTATTTACCCCTACCCAGCCTCCCCCTACGTAGGGGGAGGAGAAAGGAGGGGGGTATAGGGTTGTAGTAAATTTTTTTTTCTGGTATATTCTTTATGTATATTGAGCGTGTAGTTCAGCTTGCCCCGCCTGAGCTAGGCGGGGTGAAGTAGAACGCTGTCCTGATATTTACAATTTTACACAAGAGCGTGTAGTTCAGTGGTAGAACGCTGTCCTGATAAGACAGAGGCCGATGGTTCGATCCCATCCACGCTCACATGGTTGAAAATAAGTCAAATTTTAATAGTAAAGGCCCCTTGCCCCGCCAAGGCGGGGTGAACTGGAAACCCGCCATGCAGATCATGAGTGAGATTTCCACCTGGATAGTAGTGCCCATTGTGATGGCTTTAATTTTCGGTAAAATGTTGGATACACGTTTTGGGACAAAACCGATTATTTTTCTTTCACTAGCAGCAATAGCTTTTTTATTTTCGTGTTTTAAAATAGTACGTGTTGTAAAGAATTACATGAAGAAAAATTAAGTTACTTGTCCCGTATTAAATTTTTGAGAAAATACATTATGATAAAAAATAATTAGAAAGAAAAAAGAAATGAAAAATATTATTAACAATTTAAAATTTTAGTACTGGGATGGAAAAGATATCTCAAGAAATTACATTATTTGCCGAACCCATTCATCATTTTGATAATTTTACTATTACAAATTCACTGTTGACTAGCTGGGTTGCGGTACTCATCATTATTTTTATATCTTTAATTCTTCGTTTTAAACTCAGCAACATTCCGGGTAAATTTCAAAATATTTTTGAAATAATGATAGAGGGTGCCCTCGGTCTGTGTGATCAAGTGACGAATGACAGAGCTCTTTCGGTGAGAATTTTCCCAATTGCTATTTCCGTTTTCTTTTTTATCCTCGTTAGTAACTGGCTTGGTATCATGCCACTCGGTGGATTTGGAATAATAGAAAAAGGTGAGCATGGGCTTCTGTTTGTTCCTTTGCTTCGTGGGGCAACTGCTGACATAAACACTACGATTTCACTTGCCGTGATGGCTGTGGTTGGCGCAAATCTCTTTGGTGTTTTTTCTATCGGTATCTGGAAAACTTTTAACAAGTATGTTAATCTAAAAGTGCTTGGGGGAATATTTACGAATATACGTAAAGATCCGACGATCATTATCATAGCCCCAATCACGTTCTTTGTTGGATTAATTGAAGTTGTTGGTGAATTTGCGAAAATTGCATCCCTCTCGTTTCGTCTTTTTGGTAATGTGTTTGCTGGAGAGGTGCTTTTAGCATCAATGGCGGCCCTTGTAGCATATATTATTCCAATACCATTTCTTTTTCTTGAAATACTTGTGGGGGTTATCCAAGCGCTTATATTTTCAATACTGTTGGTTGTTTACTTTACCATCGGAGCTTCTGACCACGACGAACACGAAACAACACATCATAAAGAGTCGATTATTATTAGTAATAATGCCGCGTAAGCGGATAAAATTATATGGAATTAACACCATTTGCAAAAGCAGTCGTTATGGCAGTCGGAGCTGTGGCTCCTGCTATATCCATTGGTTGGATTGGCTCAAAGGCCATGGAATCAATCGGACGCAACCCAGAAGCCGCTGGTAAAATCCTTGTGCCAATGCTTCTTTCTTGCGCATTCGCAGAAGCAATCGCTATTTATGCGCTTGTTATCGCATTTTCGATTTAACATTTTAATTCTCCCTCTCCTTGATAAGGAGAGGGTTGGGGTGAGGTGAATTAATTAAGAACCCCCTCTCAATCTCCCCCTTGTTAAGGAGGAGAGGAATAGATACAAACATATGGATTCAATCATATCTACATTTCACATAGACTGGAAAATTATTATTGCTCAAGCGATTAATTTCGGAGTTGTTTTTGTTGTTTTATATATTTTTGCCCTTAAGCCTCTTTCCAAATTAATGGCAGAAAGAAGCGAAAAAATAGGGAAGGGAATTGAAGATGCAAAAACAAATGCCACGCTTGTGGCAAAAACAGAGAAAGAATATGATGAAATGCTTACAAAGGCTAAGAATGAAGCAGACAAAATCTTTCAGGATGGAAAGAAAGAGGCTTTAGCAAAAAAAGCAATGATGTTGGAAGAGGCAAAGGCTGAAGTGGCAGTGGTCATAGAAAATGGGAAAAAAATGCTAGAAGCAGATAAGGTAAAAATGGTAGAAGAAGCAAAAAAGGAAATTGTAACTCTTGCGATGCTTGCAACTGAGAAATTAATTAACAGCAAACAAGATTTAAATAATTTGTAATATGACAGTAATTTTAAATAAAAATATAGCTCATGCCATTTATTTGGCATCGAAAGATAAAAATCACGAAGAACAATCTTTGGTTTTTAAAAAAGTCGCTCAATTTTTGATAAAAAAAAGATTATTATCAAAAACAAAAGAAATACTTTCATTTTTAAATAAAATAATTAACGAGCACGAGGGGAGGGTTGTGGTAAAGGTTTCTAGTGTAGAGAAAATTAATGAAAAGATACACAGAGAGATTACACAAGCACTAGCTCATCGCTATAAGGCCAAAGAAATAAAAATAGTTGAGAATTTAGATAAAAAATTATTAGGCGGATTAAAAATAGAAGTGAATGACGAAGTTATAGACTTGACAATAAAAAATAAAATTGGAAAATTACAAGAACATTTAACAAAATCCCTATGAGTAACAATACAATCGTAGAAAATTTAAAAAGAGAGATAGAAAATTTTTCCGTTCAAATAAAAGTTGAGAAAATTGGAAAAGTACTGGAAGTTTTTGACGGTATTGCAAAAGTTTCCGGACTTTCAGATATTAAATCTTCTGAAATGGTAATTTTCCCAAACGGTGAGACAGGTGTCGCCCTCAACTTAGAAGAAGATGCAGTAGGTATCATCATCTTGGGTGATTTTTCTAAAATAAAAGAAGGTGATGAAGTAAAGGCTACAGGGAAAATTTTAGAAATTCCAGTTTCGGATGATATTTTGGGACGGGTAGTGAATGCTATCGGTGCACCCATAGATGGCAAAGGAGCAATAAAATCAAGTAAAACTTATCCAATTGAAAAAGTTGCTCCAGGAGTCATTACTCGTCTTTCTGTCGATAAACCAGTTGCTACCGGTATCAAGGTTATCGACGCCATTATTCCTGTCGGTCGTGGCCAGAGAGAGCTCATCATTGGTGATCGTCAAACTGGAAAAACAGCCCTAGCTATTGATGCGATTTTAAATCAAAAAGGAGAAAACATGATTTGTGTTTATGTTTCTATCGGACAAAAAGATTCTAAACTTAGAAAAATTGAGGCGCGCCTAGAAGACGGAGGTGCTATGGACTACACAGTCATCGTGAAAGCTTCAGCATCTGAAGCTGCTTCTCTATCATACATTGCGCCCTATACCGGTGTATCTATCGCAGAATATTTCATGGATCAAGGGAAAGATGTTTTGATTATTTATGATGATCTATCCAAGCATGCCGTCGCTTATCGTGAGATTTCTCTGCTTTTGCGCCGTCCTCCGGGCCGTGAAGCATACCCGGGAGATGTTTTTTATTTGCATTCACGCTTGCTTGAAAGAGCTTGTCGAAGAAATGAAAAATATGGTGGTGGTTCTATCACAGCTTTCCCAATTATTGAAACTCAAGCTGGTGATATTTCTGCTTATATTCCCACAAACGTTATTTCTATTACTGATGGACAAATTTTCTTGGAAACAGATCTTTTCTATAAAGGAATTCGTCCGGCAGTGAATGTCGGAAGCTCTGTGTCACGCGTGGGTTCAAGCGCGCAAATTAAAGCTATGAAAAAAGTGGCTGGAACATTGAAACTTGACTTGGCTCAGTTTCGCGAGCTTGAAGCGTTTTCTCAATTTGGCTCTGACTTAGACGACGCAACTAAGCGTCAGCTTGAACGTGGAAAAAGAGCGGTAGAGGTATTAAAACAACTTCAATATGCGCCAGTGAGAACAGAACATCAAGTCGTTACTCTTTATGCTCTTACTCATGGTTTTATGGATGATATAGCAATTGAAAAAATTAAAGAGTTTGAACAAGGACTTACAGAATATAGCGAACACAATGCAAAGATTTTTTATAAACAAATCTTGGATAAAAAAATGTGGGATGATAAAGGAGAAGAGGAGTTAAAAAAAGTGATA
>Ga0209727_1003305_pt1 | contig 10516 bp, 9 predicted proteins | sample RifGroC1_FD_183995 | JGI IMG/M metagenome (GOLD analysis project Ga0209727, IMG submission 183995) | Groundwater microbial communities from Rifle, Colorado, USA - Groundwater C1 (SPAdes) (version 2) | ecosystem: Environmental > Aquatic > Deep subsurface > Groundwater | place: Rifle, Colorado...
TAGCGGCCCCGATAGAGAGTGGTGGGAGGCTTTGGCCAGAGAAGAACTTCCGGTGGTAGCCATGCACGGCAGAACTTTTAAACAACTTTACTCCGGAGAAGCAGACTGGGAAGTTCTAAAAGAAGCTTCGAAAATAATCAAGGAGAGCGGAGCGCTGTTTCTTGGAAATGGCGATGTGGAAAAAATTCTGCCGGAAAATAAAATCCAGCTGACGAATGAGAGAGTAATAGATTTAACGGAGAGTTTTGATGGAGTACTTGTAGGCAGAAAAGCAATCGGAAACCCCTGGGCTTTGCGAAAAGATGGGTATGAACCTAGTTTGAAGGAAGTCCTTGGGGTGGCGGTGGAACATGCCAGAGAGTTTGAGAAAAATCTGCCGGAGAATAAATTTGAGATCATGAGAAAACATTTGACTTGGTACGCACACGGGTTTGAGGGGGCGGGAGGGCTACGTCGGAAATTGGTTGTCAGTAATAGTGCCGATGAGGTAGAGGAAATAGTAAGAGAATTTCTTGATATAGCGAATATTTGAGGCTGTTTTTGGCTTTTTTTCCGCAAAATTTGCCCGTTGTTTTCTTTAATTTTGAACGATACGATGAGGATAATTAGTAATAATTTACTGTAAAAAAATAAATGGTGGAAAGAGACAATAGAACCTTCAGTGTTATTAGTCAGAAACCAGAATTTACATCATCTAAAGATAGCCGTAGGTTGATTTTGGAAGCAATTGAAGGTCTACAAAAAGTGGAGAGAAATTACATGGGGAGGGAAGAAATAACCGTTGGGGTAAAAAGCAATAATTCGTTAATGTTGGTTTGCGGAGCCGATTTACATATTGGGTCCCTAGCTACCGACCACAAATCCGTCCTCCATTTACGAGATTTTGTGTTGAATAACAGCAATGCGGGACTGATTCTTTTGGGAGATGAAGTTGAAGGTTTAAAGGAAAAGTACATGAACACCAATACGGCGAGAACGCCAATTGATTTTCATAAACAAATAGATTTCATTCGGGAAGAAATTTTGAGTCCTTTGGCAGAAAAAGGAAAGATTTTAGGAATGGTTTCCGGTTACTGGGGGCACAATGGTTGGGCTGAAGATGCGACAACAATAAATACTTGGATGATGCTGGCAGAGGGCTATGGAATCCCAATTCTACAAAATGGTGGGAGACTAAATATTAAATTCCCTAATAATTATGTGCATTCGGAAACAATCTGGCACAATCCACCAGGAAAAAGTAGATTTGATACGGTTTATGGGTTACGAAACGCGGCTTTTGCCACATCCGAGTCGAGTAGATCTGATGGATACATGAGCGGTCATATTCACAGGATGGGCGTGGGTAAAGAACTTTATAGCGGTGCCAAGTCGTCGGTGTATTTTATCTCTTCCGGTACTGCCAAAGGCTCGTCGGAGAACATTCCAAATGATCGTTTTGGAATTAAGTTGGGAGCCCCCAGAACCGACCCCTTGGGACAAGGTGTGATTATTGAACCAAGAAGAAAAAATCAGAAAGAAAAGAACTACCCTTTTGCTTCTTTTGAACAGGGAAAAATGGCGAATGATGCCTTGGATTTATTAGATTGGACGGAAAAGAAAGGGATGACGGCAGAGCTGTTGGAAAAAATCAGAAAAGAGGTGGAGTCTAAACCAAGGATAACTTTGGTATCCGGCAAGAGTAGAGTTAGTGGCGACGAGAACATGGAAGACACTCCAGCGGAAACGGTGAAAGTCAATGGTGCATGGGTGACGAATCCGTATTCAAAGATGGAGATGAGGGCCCCCTATGACTCACTGACATACAACGTTGAAACTAGATTACCGGTGACTTTGCATCTGCTAAGCAATGCTCGCCTGGGAAGCAGCTCAGAAGGCTTTGATGATTTAAAGAAATATCACCAAGAGCAAATTGAGTTTAATTCACACTCGTTGGTAGTGTTTTTGCGCAATATGATTGAAAAGGGTGCGGGAAATTCACCAATGAGAATGGAGATACTGAACAAATTTAAGGAAATAATTAATGGGGCAGGGAGTCAAACTTTGGCGATTATGATGTGCGAGTCATTGCGAGACAGTGCGTGGCAGAAAAAGATAAAGATCGGTGAAGAGGATTATGAAGATGACGAAGGAAACGAAAAAGTGAGAAGTATTTATTCGATGCCGATTGCTCCTGGATCATATCTTGCTAAGGAAACGGATACGCCATTAATTCATCATTTGTCTCTTATTAAGCTGACGATCGGACCCAAAGGACCAGTTAGCGAAAAACCGATGTATTCGGGAGCTTTTGCCGATAAGTTGATGAAACACGGATCCTACTCCAGACCGGAGTTTGGGTTGCAACGAATGTATGATCTCTATACTCAGGAAAAACCGGGGTTTGTGGCCGGAGGTCATATGCCTCACGCCGGATCAATGATGTTTTATGACGGAAGCAACGCGGAAACGAACACTCCCATACTGGTGGCACCGGGATGGTTTGCCAAGTATGTGAACACCATGGGTAAGGGTAATGTGATGCCAGGTGCTTTACCCGGACAGGCGATTATTTTTATGCCGGGGAGTAGTAAAACAGATTATTTGGCATTTCCAACGGTGAGTGCGGATGAAACGGGCTATATGCAGGATGCTTTTACTCTCTTTAGGGGTTTGGAACTTATGGGTTTAACGGATAAAGTGCTGGGAAGACGAAGAAGATAAAGAGTAAAAAGTAACATTTGGTACAGATATGCTATATTTGGTTTATGGTTAAACTTCTTATAGTTGAGGATGACATGCTCCTAGATGAAGCTTATCGCAGAAAATACTCGGAAAAGTATGATATGCGAATTGCAACCGACGGCGAGAGTGGCTTGAAAGCAGCGAAGTCTTGGGAGCCGGATATTATATTGTTGGATGTGTATCTTCCGGGAAAGTTTGATGGGATTGACGTATTGCGGGAATTAAAAAAAGATACGAAAACTGCAATGATTCCAGTTTTGGTGATTACGAATTTACCCGATATGGTGGAAAGAGTGATAGTTATGGGTGCAGATAAATGTTTCATGAAGACTGAGGTAGATCTTGATTTAATCGAGGAAACATTAGATTTACTTTTGGAGAAAAGCAGAAGGTAGAAATGGAGGTCGTAGACAAAATCAAAATTAAAAGGGGATTGATGGGGGTGCTGTTGATTTTGTCGTTGATTGCCTTATTGGCAGGATCGGTGTTTGTGTGGAGTTACGTAAACAGATCGGTCGAAAACCAAAGAAAAGATGAGTTTTTGGGGGTGGTGGATATGACCGAGGAGAGAGTTCAGGATACATTAAGTATGTTGGTTGAAAGACTGTATGACCTGCGAGGGTTTGTAAGTACCGGAGGAATAAATAGTGAGAGATGGGCAAGCTATCTGACATCGATTGAAGTAGAGAGTAGGCATCCCGGGTTGTATACCTTTGCCTATGCTCCAGTGGTGGAAAGAGGTAAGCTGGAAGGTTTTTTGAGTAACGTAAAAAATGAGGAAAGGGGAGCTGAGTATCGACAGTACTCGGTTTTTCCGGAAACAGAAACCGCCGAGGTAGTTCCGATAAGATATTTATATACTAGGGATCCTGATATCGGATCTTTGCTGGGTTATGACATAACAACCTCAGAGGATCAGGTAGTCGCTTTGAAAAAGGCGGTGGCCGATGATGTACCCGTAATTACCGATCTTTTACATATCGGATTAGTGATACCGGGAAATACGAAAACAGGATACGTAATAATGCTTCCGGTGTATAGCAAAATTGATATTGCAAATTACCCGAAAGAGGAAAGAAGACAGTATTTTATGGGACTAGTGGGCACTTGGGTATTCCCCCAAGGATTACTGTCTCATGTAGATATCGAAGAGGTATTGATGGCGAAGGGGATTTCGCTTACCGTTTTTGACGGAGAGGATGAATTTATTAGTTTTGGTAGCAATGGTGGTGATCTGAGAGCGGTGAGGGAAATAAAATTGCTGGATAAAACGTTTAGATTTGAGTTTGTGGGAGAAAGACAAAAAATTTTGGATAAATTTACCGAGAGCCTGCCACGGCTGACTTTTTGGGGTTTGATAATTATTAATTTGATGTGGATGGCGACGGTGACTTCAATACTCCTGTCCCGAAGAGAGGCAAAAAAACTGGCCGCGGAGGCAACGAAGGATTTACGAAAATTTAAACAAGCAGTTGAGGGAGTGTCCGATATGGTAACTATCACAGACAAAAATGGGGTAATCATATATGTCAATGGGATGACCGAGAAGATTACCGGATACAAAAAAGAAATGCTACTTGGTAATACCCCTCGGCTTTGGGGAAGGCAGATGGATGAGGAATTTTATAAAAAGTTTTGGGAGACAATTAAAGAAGATAAAAAGCCTTTTCAGGGGGAGGTGACAAATAAGAGAAAAAATGGAGAGTTATATGAAGCAGAGGTAAATATATCACCGATTTTGGACGATTCGGGTAAATTGCTTTTCTTCGTGAGTATTGAGAGAGACTTGACTAAAATAAAGGCAGTAGAGCGAGTAAAAACAGAGTTTATTTCTTTGGCGAGCCATCAGTTGCGAACTCCATTATCGGCTGTGAAATGGTTTGGAAAAATGTTGATTTCGGGAGATGCCGGGGATCTTAATCCGATACAAAAAGAGTATGTGGAGAAGATATACGAGTCCAACGAAAAAGAAATTAGATTGGTTAATTCCCTTTTGAATGTGAGCAGAATTGAGTCTGGGAAAATTTTGATTGAACCGAGATTAACCGATTTAACTAAATTGGTTTCGTCTGTGGTAATCGATTTCAAGCTCGAAGTTGAAGAACTGGGGAAAAAATTGACAGCCGTGATTGATAAAAAAATACCAAAAATATATATAGACGAGGACCAGATTAGACACGTGTATACAAATTTAATTGCAAATGCGGTTAGGTACACCAAAAAAAGAGGAAAAATTGTTGTTAAAGTTTATCTGTCGAAGAAGTCTGTAATGACAGAGGTAAAAGATAATGGTATAGGAATCCCAAAGGGAGGGCAAAAGAGGGTTTTTGAAAAATTCTTTAGAGCCAAAAATGCTTTGAAAATGGAGACAAATGGAACCGGTTTGGGATTATTTTTATCCAAAATAATTGTAGAGTCTTCGGGTGGAAAGATGGGGTTTAGAAGTAGGGAAGGGAAAGGAAGTACCTTCTGGTTCACCTTGCCCATTAAAACCAAATCTTAAGGATCTTACCTTCAAGTGGATTGGTAGAAGATTTGGTAAGATTGGAAATGGAAAACAGAAAAGTAAAGAAAGCCATTATTACTGCCGCAGGTTTGGGGACAAGGTTTCTTCCGGCAACAAAGAATATTCCTAAAGAAATGCTGCCGATTGTGGATTTGCCGATCATCCATTATATTGCCGAGGAGTGTGTGGAGGCGGGGATTGAGGACATTATCGTAGTGATCCGTCCGGGAAATGAGGCGGCAATGACCTATTTTTCGCCTAGTCCCGAGTTGGAACGCCAGTTGGCGGCAACGGGCAAAGAAAAGCAGCTGGAGAGGTACTACAAGGTCGCCAATAAGGCCAATTTTATCTTTGTTCACCAGAATTCATCACTTCCGTATGGAAACGGTAGTCCCGTGCTCACGGTGAAGAATTTGGTGGGTAATGAGCCCTTTGTGGTGTGTTTTGGAGATGATCTGGTGTTGAACCCTGAAGGGCCAGGGGCGGTGAAACAGATGGTAGAGTCGTATATGGCGCATGAAGATGCCTATGGCGTAATGGCGACCACCAAAGTACCTCATGAGGAAATTGTGCGCTACGGAATGGTTGAGACGGAAGATGGAAGCGATGAAGGTAAGATAAAAAGAATGGTAGAAAAACCCAAAATCGAGGAGGCCACCTCAGACTTGGCCGGATTTGGGCGAATGGTGCTGGCTCCGGAGATTTTTGATTATTTAAGGGCGGATAACACCGGAAAAGACGGAGAGTTGTGGCTGGTAGACGCGATTGAACAACTGCGTATGAGTAAGCCGGTGTATGCCAAGACTGTGCAGGGAGAGTTTTTGACCACGGGAGATCCACTACGTTTTCTCAAGGCTTCGTATAAATATGCCATGCAAAGGCCGGAGATGGCGGAGGAGCTAAAAAGATTTTTGAAAGAGGAAATATTGTCGGAAGCATAGGTAAAAAACAAGGCTATGGTAAAATGGGCACTGCAATGGAACAAAATTCTGTTCAAAATCTACTAGACGAACTAGGAGGAGAACCTCCATCGACCAATCCGGGTAAAAATCCCGGAGTTAACTATGTCAATAATATTATCGGCTCTCATGTACTTTGGAATCGGCTTTGTCGAGATGTTTTTGGCCACCCAAAGAACCTATTGGATTTCAAAAGGCAGATCACGCGCTGCGGCCCTCTTAGTATTTTTTGAGAACTTTATCGCCATATTTATCATTTACCAAGTAGCGAACAATCTAAATAACAACTGGGGTTTGATAACGGCTTTTGCTTTGGGTAATGCCGTGGGTACGTACATCAATTTGGAGAAGGTACCTTTTTAATAATTCGGTGTGGACAAACTTGATAGAAAAAAAGGAGAGTTTTCGTGGCCTGGATAGATAAGAGTTTCCTCAGAAAAAGAGTAAATTTTAGCTAAGGATTTTTTGAGATCTGAGGGGCTGGAATAGGAAAAGTCGGTGCGGCCAACACCTTCTTCAAAAATGGTGTCGCCAACAAAGAGGTGTGGAGCGGAGTAGAAACAGACGGAGCCGGGAGTGTGACCAGGAATCGGGACGACTTCGATGGTTTTGCTGCCGAGCTTTATTTTTGAGGGAAGAGGCCGGGAGGGTGGCTGACGGAGCGCCCCGACATTTGACCAATGACCAGCAGATTTAGCGGCGTTTTGATAAAGAAAGTTATCTTTGGGGTGGAGATAGATGGGAATATTAAAGTTGAGCTTGAGCTCAAGACAGGCAAGGCAGTGATCATAGTGTCCGTGTGTGAGAAGAATGGCTAGGGGTTTGAGCTTGAGATTAAGTATTTCGGTCGTAATATAATCGGCGTCTTCTCCAGGATCGATAATGAGGCAGTCGGAGGTGTTTTTGTCCCAGATAAGATAACAGTTGGTTTGGAGCTCTCCGACAGAGAGTGTTTTTATTTCCATTAATCTATTCTACCTGAGGGATTTCCAAACGTGGTGTAGCCGATAACAGTAGATATTTTTATTATAGGTAGGGTAGAATACGTGGGTAGTTCTTTGACAATTAATTTTATTCGAGATCCGTCCTAAGGAGGCGATGATGAAGAAAATAGGTTTCTCGCTAGTTTTGTTGGTACTGATTTTTAGTTTATTGGCGACTCCCTTGGTTCATGCTGAAAGTTCGACCTTAGTTCTTGATACCAGAACCAAGATAGCCCTGAGAGCGGCGCAACTTACCGTAGAGTCGATGCCGGGAGTTTATTCCTGGGAAGAGTTTCGATCCTGTTCAAGTTTTGTTTCGGCGTACCTCAGACACCTGTCCTTTCCGGTTGACGGATTGCAGGGTCAGTATAAGGAGTACGAGGATCCGCTTCCTTGGTCTAGCGTCGTCAGTCAGATGGATTGGATACGGAGAAATGCTTCATCTAATGTTCAGGATGCTTTGCTGATTGATTTTTTGGAAGGAAAGCTATGGAATAAGATTAAACCGGGAGATTTGATATACCTGCAGAAAGCGATAGGACATAACGGATATAACACCTACTATCATGTGGTAGTGTTGGTGGGTTATCTGTCGGATGGATCTCCTCAGTTTGCTGAAATTTCTTCGGGGAAAGAAGCTTCTTTTGAACGAAGTTTTGATGAGGTGACGAATTTTTATTCCAAAGATGTTAATGGTAAGTGGAACGTGAAGCCATATAAAATCGGTTCTAAAGAAGAAGAATTGAAAGTAACTTGGTTTGATCCGTTGGCATTTCTTAACAATGGTCTGTGGTTAAAACCGGGTGTGGTTACTCCAAATAGTGAGATTCTGAGTGAGAAATTTTCGACAATTGTGACCGTTAATCTTTATGACGGGACAACAGCAGTTTTCGAAAAAACTTCGAGCGTGCCTGTAGTCTGGAAAGAGGTTAGTATCGGAGGAAGGAAGACTTTTTTCTCGGTAACTGGACGAAAATTACCAGCGAATAGCAGTATTGGAGAGGTGTTTTTCCAGAGTCACGAAAAAGAGATTTATGACAGTGATTTTGGAGTGTTTGTTTCCCAGGAAGGGGTCTATCAGCATACCTGGACTCCTCAGTTGGTTTCACGTTTGGAGACTTTTAGTGTGATTTCCGGCTTTGGCGGTCTAGATGGAGCAACTGATACTGCCATAATGAGACCTTTGGGAAGAGATACAAAAGGTCGAGTGATTGAAGCAGTTAATCGTTCCCCATTTACAATTCATCAAATTCCCAATGTGGTAAATCAGGACATGCTTTTAAGGCAAGATCTTTTGGAGGTGGCAAACGACCCTAAAAGTAAACTCTTCGGAGCAATTCCAGTACCAAAGGGAAATTTGTCTTCCGGGTGCGTTAACTATGATCCTGAGACATGGTCTTTGTTGAAGGGATACCTAAAACAAAGGTTGGAAGAAGGGGTTGGGGTAGTATTTAGCTATCCAGGGTTTGATCAGGACTTGATTTTGGGTTTCGATATTGCCAAAAGCCCATTTATCGGAAATGTCTTTTTCAAGTGGTGCCCGGAGATGGGAAAAATTACCTGTGACTCACTAGATAGGAGTCTCTATCGAGATACCTACTTAGATGAGCAAGAAGTAGGTGATAATGTCTTCCTCCCCTTAAAACGGGGAGGATTTTTGTATTTGGTGGTAGAATAGCGGGGCACTTTAAACAGATTAAAGGAGGTTGATGTGGAGATTCTGATGAGGAACATTCCTGGCGGTACAAAATTTGAAGGTGATCTGTTGCTGACGCTGCTTTTTGCCGCTCAGAACGTGACCGGCGAAAGAAACATTACAGTTGAGACAATAGATGCCAGTGAAAACGAAGCTACGGTGTCGGCGGTTGCGACTGGGTTAGAGAATGTTTTGACTGGTTACAACCAAAAACGGCTAGCTCTGTCGATTTTGAGGTTTTTATGGTGTCATGGTTTAACAAAAGGAATCTATGTTGAGATCCAGAACGGAACAGAGAGCCGCCATTATGAAGTAAGCGACTTTCCGGAAGTTTCCAGTCTATTTTCCCCCTCACGCAAGTGAGGGGTTTTTGTTTACAATGAGGTATGAGGTACAAATATTTTTTGTTTGATTGGGATGGAAGTTTGGCGAATACTCTGCCCGACTGGTTTCGGGTACATAAAAAGATTTTGTTAAATAATGAAATTAAAGTTTCGGATGAGGTGGTTTGTCAGGAAACCTTTGGGAAGCTTGATGCGGGGGAGCTGGGCATAACTAATGTGGAGAAATATCTTGATGAAATTGAACAAGAGATTCGACCAAGCCTTGATAGCGCGGTGTTAAATCCAGGAGCGAGAGAGGTTTTGGAAATGATTAAAAAAAATGGGGGAAAGATAGGAATTATGACTGACTCCAAGAAGAAATGGGTGAAACACGCATTAAAAAATAACGGATTGAAAGAATTGGTGGACGTATTTTTGGGGAGAGAGGATGTAACTGAGCGAAAACCAGATCCGGAAATAGTTTTTAAGTCCTTAGAGTATATGGGAGGGAAAAGAGGTGAAGCTCTGGTGACGGGGGATAACTGGAAAGATATTCAGGCTGCAAGAGCAGCCGGAGCGGAAAGCTGTCTTTATTTTCCAAAAAGATATGAGGAGTTTTATAAGAGGGAAGATCAGTTACGCTTGGGAGCGACATATGTGATTGAGGACTTTACGGAGTTAAGACAGATTGTCGGTTTATAGTGCCGACCCCTCCCTAATTTGAGGGCAATTTGACGGGAATCAGACAAAATTGATATATTGAGTTATGAAAGAATTTAAATACTGGGGTTGGTTGGGCGGAGTAGTGATAATTCTAGCAATTTTATATTTCTTTCCCTGGAAGAATATTACGTGGGGGAAGATGGTGATGACCCCTGAGCGGATGGTGACGGTGTCGGGATATGCCGAGTCTAAGGAAAAAAATCAGATTGCAAACTATAGCGCAGGAGTAAATGCGGTTAAAGATAGTAAGGATGAAGCGGTAAAAGAGGTAAATGACAAAATTGCAGCAATTACACAGGCGGTAAAAGACTTTGGGGTGGATCCGTCCGATATTCAAACCCAGTCAATGAGCGTGTATCAGCGACAAGAGTCTTATTACGATAACGGTGTACAAAAGAGTAAACCCGGTCAATGGGATGTAAACAACACCATTTCGGTAATCTTGAGAGATGTAAATCGAGCTTCGGCGATGGCCAATCTTTTGACAAAGAGCGGAGCTACAAATGTCTACGGACCGAATTTTCAACTAGATACGAGTATAAAAGCGGCAGACAGCTTAATGGCTGATGCAATTGCTGACGCAAAAATTAAGGCCGAGGCTA
>Ga0209727_1003308_pt1 | contig 10510 bp, 8 predicted proteins | sample RifGroC1_FD_183995 | JGI IMG/M metagenome (GOLD analysis project Ga0209727, IMG submission 183995) | Groundwater microbial communities from Rifle, Colorado, USA - Groundwater C1 (SPAdes) (version 2) | ecosystem: Environmental > Aquatic > Deep subsurface > Groundwater | place: Rifle, Colorado...
CCTATTCTTAGTGTTTGCAATCCCTCTCGGCCATGCAAAAAATACATGCCATGCCTTTGCTCAATGTGACCGCTAGTTTCTAATTGCTCAAGTACCGACAAGATATCGGTTGGCTTAATCTCATTAATTATTTCCACATTTCGCGCTACCCGCACCGGATTAATCAATAAATTAAATATCTCGACAAAAGTTAATGGGTACTCAAAAGCATCATAATATATGATGGTCGCCAACACAGCATCTCGAATATGACTCATATTCGAATAGTAAGTATTTGTTGGGTATTAGTAAAGACGAGCTCCGTCGAATCACTTTTCTCACAAGCTCCACTTGCCAGAGAAATAATATAAAGCCTCGTCATTATATCCGAACAATATCTGGGACCCCTTAGTCTAAAGACCTCGCCCCAGATATTGATTACCGGATAAATATCCTCATCTTTGTTTATTTCTTACTGGCTCGGTCGGATTGTTCGAAAAATTATTCGACTACACTTAAAAGTAATACTTTACAGAAACTTAAAAGGCGGCCATTGGCCGCCTGGACGGTGTATTAGACGCCGTACCAAACCCCGAGCCTAGCAGGTCACCCTGCTAGGCGATTGCTCAACGTGGCATTCTATGCCCCTGATTGCGCACATCGCGCAGTCAATTCTGTCGTTGATTCGGAGGGCGGCTGCCATACAGCTTAACCGCCCCCGAGACTCGATCTCGTTGCCTACAGGAAGAGTGTGGCGCCGCCTGCCATCGGCACCACCAGCTCACGGGTCTCAAGGAGACTCGCGACTGGCAATGGGAAGAACTCTTCCCCGACGGCTAGGCCGTCGCGAACATGCCATCGTAGCTGTTGCCGAACTTGTCGCGGCGATCCTTCAGGTGGACGTGCCGCTGGACCGTGGTCCCATTGGGACCCGCCAGCGTGACCACCGCCTGGCCAACCTTGGCCAGGATGCGGACCGACTTCGCGATCTTCAGGTCGAAGGGGCCGTCGCTGACGTGATTCAGGAGCTTCAGCTCCGCCTCCGCCGCCCTGATGGTCGCCTCGAGCAAGGGCTCGAGAGGCGACAACCTCTCGGCCAGAACCGCATCACCACTGGTCCACGCCCGCTCGATGGCCTTGCGCAGACCGGGAAGCTGCTGCTCCCGGTCGATGGCCAACTGGTGCCGAATTTCAGCGATCTTGGCAGAAATCTGCATCTTCGTCATCTTCGTCATCTTCGTCCTCCTGGCCCCATCGGGACCATCTACTGAGTTTACGATGCCAACACTGGGGTTGTTAAGGGGCAAACCCCTCACTGTGCTTTAATTATAGCACAGCACACCCCTATTTGTCAAGTGCCCTTTTAAAGCTATAATATAGGCCAAATGACTACCGAAAAGCTCAAAAATAGCATAAAAAAGGCCCCTAAATCTGCCGGCATCTATATCTTTAGAAATAATAGCCGATTTTTATATGTAGGAAAAGCCGTCAATATAAATAGTAGGCTCAGGAACTATTTACGACCCCAAGACCAGAGAATAGCCAAGATGATTGAAGTTGCTACTTCCCTATCTTTTAAGACAACTGATTCGGACATTGAAGCCCTGATTCTAGAATCGCAAACCATAAAAAAGCTACGACCTCAATTTAATATAATGCTCAGAGATGATAAACAATACTTCTTCGTTAATTTTGATAACGAAAACTTCTCTGAAATTAATCTCGTCCATCAGCCAATATCCAGTAGTGACATTGGTCCGTTTACTGATGGCAGCGCCCTTAAGACGACTCTTCAGTATTTAAGAAAAATATTCCCCTACTGCACCTGCAAACAAAAGCATAATAATTACTGCCTCAACTATCACATTGGCAATTGTCCAGGATTTTGCTGTTTGAAAAATTATGAACCAAATAAAAAAGAACTCGTACGATACAACAACAATATTGCGGCGATTAAAAAAATACTACTTGGAGAGAAAAATACTGTTTTAAAAGATCTTGAGAGAAAAATGAAAATTCTGGCCGAAGAACATAATTTTGACGAGGCTATACAGATAAGAGGAAAACTGGTCAGACTAAATAGAGTTTTTGATAACGCTAGGATTATCAAAAATCTTGATTTAGAAAAAAATGCTACAAAAAACGATCATGCTGGCTTGATACAATTAAAGAAAGTGTTTCATCTCAAAAAAATACCTAGCCGAATTGAAGGTTATGATATTTCCAACATTCAGGGCACAGGTGCCACTGGAGCTATGGTCGCTTTTAAAAACGGACAAGCTTCAAAATCAGAATACAGAAAATTTAAAATCAAGACTGTTAAAGGTGCTAATGATACGGCTATGCTCGGTGAGATTTTAACGCGTCGATTCGGTCATCCGGAATGGCCGATGCCTGATTTGATCTTAGTTGATGGTGGTAAAGGACAGCTGAGCGCGGCCGGCGCATCCGCGCCGGCCGGAATCCCCATCCTCGCCCTAACCAAGAACGATGCCCATCATGGCGATCACGTCTATGCCTCAACTCTAAAAACCGCCATCAAACTCGCCCAGCTCTCCAAAGAAGCCCGCGATCTCCTCCTTAGCATTGATTCCGAAGCTCATCGCTTCGCCATCAATTACCACCACAAGCTATCAGGCAGACGTATGCTTAGTTGAATTATTTGACAAAGCCCAGTCACTTGACTGGACTTTCGCAGGCCGACTGGGCCGAGATATAGGCGAAATGCTAGCAAGCATTTACGCCGTGTCCAGACAAGTGACTGGGCGAAGTCAGTTGAAAGATTGAAATATACTAGCCATAGTGTTATCATTATTCTCGTAATATGTTGGGCTATATCGTTAGATTTTTAGGCAATTTTATCGCTCTCTACGGAGCTACCTATTTCCTTGCTCCTGGTTTTCAGATTCAAGGCAATTTTAAGGAGTACCTTCTTGCCGGAGCCTTACTGGGTCTTTTAAATATGACCCTCCGGCCAGTTCTGAAATTAGTCCTGACTCCGTTGATCATGCTAACGTTGGGCCTCTTTATCATCGTCATTAATGCCCTGATGCTCTGGATCGTTGATTATGCCTTCACCTTTGTTTACATCGCCGATTTAACAGTTTTAGTCTGGGCAACAGTCATCGTCGGAATTGTTAATGTTATTATTGCCGGTTTTTCAAAAATAATTGACTAGACCGACTGCTTGATAATTTTCGAGACGAAATTTTCATATTTCGAGCGAGACGAAACGAAAAATTTGAAGCATATGCAATGTATATGTTGAAAAATTTTCGCAAAGTCGTAGCCAAAATATGAGAAATTACAGTAGAAAAATTATCAAGCAGTCGGCCTAATATATAAATATGAAATATCTACCATACATACAAATAATTTTAGCCGTGCTTCTAGCTGGTGCGATTTTGCTTCAACAAAGAGGGACCGGCTTATCTTCCACATTTGGCGGAAGTTCCATGGAATATAGCACCAAGCGCGGAGCCGAGAAAGTCATTTTTTACGCTAGTATTGTTATTGCTATATTATTCTTAGCAGTATCCGTCTGGCGTGTTATCGTAAAATAATTTAGCTAATGATTAATGATGATCATCAATTAGACGATTTTTTCGGCTATAAACCCGACCATGTCGATAAATTAGAAAAACACAGGAATGGTAAGAGGTTTAAATCTATTAAAGAAAAAATTCGCCTACTGCCCAAGTTATTATCCTTTAAGGAAAGATATATCGTCTTTACGTTACTTTCAATTATCGTCGGCTCCATTATTTCCATACCCTTCACGACTTATAGCCACTTCACTAAAGGATCTCCTAGCTATGGCGGTTCTTTTGTTGAAGGCGTCATTGGTGAACCACGCCATATTAATCCTCTTCTTGCTCAAGCCAGTGATACCGATCGTGATTTGGTCGGATTAGTTTATTCCAGCCTATTAAAATACAACGAAGAAGGTAAATTAGTGCCTGATCTGGCCAAATCTTATGAGATTTCTAGCGATGGCCTTAATTATACGGTTTACCTGAAAGATAATGCCAAGTGGCACAATGGCACTCCCGTTACAGTCGATGATGTTATTTTTACAATTGATACTGCATTAAATTCTGACTATGGCTCACTACAACAAGCTAATTGGACCAGCATCGAAACCGAGAAAGTTAATGATGTTACTATTATTTTTAAACTTAAAAACAAATACGCTCAATTTCTTAATAATCTAACTCTGAGCATCCTCCCTCGCCATGTCTGGGAGGATATCAAGCCTATCAATTTTGCCCTATCTGATTTCAACTTAAAACCCATCGGCTCCGGTCCATTCATGTTTGATAAATTGACCAGAGATCGAGATGGCAAAATTATTTCCTATAAACTGAAACGCAACGAAAGTTATTATGATCCTGGAGCAATGATTGATAGTATCCAATTCAACTTCTATGATAGCGAGGATCAATTGATTGATGCCTATAATCGCAATGAGATAGAAAATTTAGGATACATCTCGCCATCTAATTTGGATAAAATAAAATTCAAGAGTCGCCTGAATATTCAGGAAATAAAAATGCCTCGATATTTCTCAGCGTTCTTTAACTCAAATCAGAATGAATTTTTGAGTGACAAAAATATTCGCCTAGCCCTTGCCCATGGCACTGATCGTCAAGCCTTGATCGATAAAATATTAGACAGCCATGGCACGATTGTCGATTCGCCTCTTATTGGCAACATCCTTGATGTCGGCAATGATGTTAAAAAATATGATTATGACTTTAAATTGGCCCGACAGATTCTCGATGAAAGCGGATGGAAAACAATAAATGCCGATGGCATCAGAACTAAAAAAGATAAACCGCTTAAAATTAAAATAACCACGTCAACATGGCCCGAGCTAGCTGATGCAGCAGGATTGATCAAAGATCAGTGGCGCGCGCTTGGTGTTGATGCTTCAATTGAAGTATTGCCGACACCGGCCCTGCAAAGTGTTATTCGCGATCGATCTTATGATATTTTATTGTTCGGTGAAATATTAAGTATTGATCCCGATCCTTTCACGTTTTGGCACTCCTCTGGCAAGAAGGATCGAGGCCAGAATTTTGCGCTCTATGATAATAAATTGGCCGATAGCTTACTAGAAGAAGCTCGACAAACTCTTAATCCGATTGAGCGGATGAAAAAATACGACGATTTTCAAAAAATTGTGACTGAAGACATCCCGGCAATATTTTTGTATAATTCATACTATATCTATGGTCAGACTGATGCCATTAAAGGGTTCGACACCAAGATCATTGCAACACCATCAGATCGATTCTCGGATATCGAAAAGTGGTATATTAATACTAAGAGAATCTGGAAAAACTAATGCGCGATCTAATTCTAAATTTTCAGAATCATATTAACGAAGGCTACGAGCTTGGATTAAAAAACAAGCTAGCCAAAGGATACACTGATTATGTTATTAGCGGTATCGGCGGATCATCTGCTCCAGGCGAGATTCTTTGGATGCTTACTAACGAACAAGACCTCGACAAGTGGCCAAAAGTTTATATTAACCGAGATTTTGATCTTCCGGGCTGGATTGATGCGTCCGATATCGCGATCTGTATTTCCTGGTCAGGAGCAACCGAAGAAACCATTTCTTCCTTAAGCACAGCAATCACTAAGAATATTCCGGCCCTTGCGATCTCGAAAGGTGGCAAATTGATTGAGATTGCCAAGCAGAACAATATTCCCTTCGTTGATTTGGATGATGATTCTTTCCCAGCACGATTTGGTGTAGGCTATACGCTCGGTGCCCTTCTGGGTGTCCTCAACATTAATCCGAATACAATCACTATTGATCATGAGACTCTAGAGAAAGAGGGCCAGGCCATCGCAAGCAAGATCGGCCATAAAATTCCTGTTATCTATACGGCTTATCATTGGCGGAAATTAGCCAATTTCTGGAAGACTCTTTTTAACGAAAATTCCAAGATACCCGCTTTTTGGAACGCCTTCCCTTTATTAAACCATAACGAGCTAGAAAGTCTGGGCAAGAGTAAGGATATTCTTTATCCCATTATTATCCGCTCCGCCAACGACGATCCAAGGCAAGTTAAATCAATTAATGCCACTATTGCAATTTTGGACAAACTAGGATATAATTACTCTATCGTTAATATCTCTACTAGTAGCTCTTTACTCCAACAGATCATGAGTAACTATGTTTTGGGTCTTTGGGCAAGTTTTTGTTTGGCCGAGCTTCTTGGTGTTGACCCCATTGAAACCCCTACTATCAACGATTTTAAACAACTTAAGTCAAACCTAATCTAAGTACCTTCGCTTATCGGCGAAATCCTCAGTAACAAGTATTTGATTTGAGCCCATACGGGCGAGTGGTGAAACTGGCAGACACGTAGCGTTCAGGTCGCTATGGGCGCAAGCCCGTGGGAGTTCAACTCTCCCCTCGCCCACATATTCAATAATTAATTCTTAACAAAAGGATCTCGATGTAGTGTTAGTAATTTTAGTTTGCTACTCTTTCTCAGATCCGATTTTAGACAAAATGGTAGAAGAACAGATTAAGACTGTTGCGGCTAGTCCGGTGACGAAAAAACGATCACCTAGAAGCCAGCAAAGACGTGATTGGGCGAAACCAGTCGTTAGAAAAGTAAAAGTATTTCATACGGATCGCGATCCGAACTATCGCGAAACCGAACAAAAATCCGGCGGACTTAAAATTGTCCACTTGGGTGGATTAGGAGAAGTTGGTCGCAATATGTCAGCCATACAGTATGACGATGACATTGTTTTGATCGACTGTGGCGTTCGATATGCCGAAGAGGACACGCCGGGCATAGACTTCATTATTCCAAATGCCGAATGGCTAGTGGATAAGAAGGATAAAATTAAGGCTATGTTTTTTACTCATGGCCACATGGACCACATTGGTGCCCTGCCTTTCTTGCGAGAAAAATTAGGCGATCCTGATTTTTATGCCGCTCCCTTAACGCGTGCAATTCTCATGAAGCGCCAGGATGATTTCAAAATGCAAAGACCCCTGATTATCAATGAAGTGAATGCTGGCGACATAATTAAGGTCAGCGATAAGGTTAGCGTGCAAGTTTTAAGAATAAATCACTCTATTCCTGACGACCTGGAAATCGTCATCAGAACACCGGTTGGTATCGTTGTTCACACTTCCGATTATAAATTTGACGACACGCCAGTTAATGACAAGCCGGCTGATATCGAAGAAATGCAGAAAATTGCCAAAGAAGGCGTTCTTGTTTTAATGTCTGATTCAACTGGAGCCGAAAATGAAGGTCATTCATTGTCCGAACAAGACGTGACTAAAAATTTCGAGATGCTTTTCTCGGAAGCTACCGGTATGATTATCGTTGGCACTTTCGCCTCGCTAATTAATCGCATTCAACAGGTTATCACAATATCGGAAAAATTTGGCCGCAAAGTAGTTTTTGATGGATATTCAATGCGCACCAATGTTGAGATTTGTAAAAAGCTTGGCTATTTGAAATTTGGCAAAGGCACACAGATTACCATGGATGAAATCCATAATTATCCCAGAGAAAAAATTACAGCCATCGTTACAGGAGCTCAAGGTGAAGGCAATGCCGTGCTTATGCGCGTTGCCTCCGGTGAACATAAGTATCTTCAGACTCACAAGAAAGATACTTATATCTTTTCGTCATCAGTAGTTCCGGGAAATGAACGCAACGTACAGTTTTTAAAGGATCAACTCTATAGAAACGGAGCTAAGGTCTTTAATTACAAGATGCTGGATATTCACTCTGGCGGACATGGTAATAGAGAAGATCTTAGAAAAATGATTCAGCTGATGAAGCCTAAATTTATGATGCCTATTCATGGCCAGTATTCCATGATGGTCAATCATAAATTCTTGGCCATGGAAGAAGGCATTAAAGAAGAGAATTGTATTATCGCCGATAATGGCACCATCACTCACTTCGAAAAAGACAAGTGGTGGTTTGATAAAAAATCAGCACCTTCGGATTATGTTTTCGTTGACGGTTTAGGCGTAGGTGATGTTGGCAATGTTGTATTGCGCGATCGTCAGGTCCTCGCCGACGATGGCTTTATCGTTGTCATCACGCTTGTAGATATCCAAACAGGTAAGGTCAAAGGTAGTCCCGACATCATTTCACGAGGTTTCGTTTATTTGAAAGATAATAAAGACTTACTAACACAAATAAGAAAAAAGATTCGATTTATCGTCGAGGGTCAAAATATTCCAAACCCTAATCTGGCTTACCTTAAAGACCAAATGCGCAATCAAATCGGTCAGTTCTTATTCCAAAAAACAGAACGCCGACCAATGGTCTTACCGGTCATCATAGAAGTTTAGTATTAAAAAATAGTTGTCGATATTTTAAGAGTACGGCTGTCTTTTCTGCTAAAAAGCACCTCGTTCTCGCGCCGTCGCGCTGCGAAAGCCTCTCAAAATACCGCAACTATTTTTTATTCAAATAAAAGCGAAGTCCAGTCACTTGAATGGACTTTCGCAGACCGACTGGGCCGAGATATAGGCGAAATACTAGCAAGCATTTACGCCGTGTCCAGACAAGTGACTGGGCGAAGCGTTATTCTATGAACGTGAGGGCTTTGCCTTTTTTGTCACCACGGCCGGTACGGCCAATACGATGAACATAATCATCGTAAGTAGCAGGAATATCATAGTTAATAACATGGCTGACGTCATTTATATCTAATCCGCGAGCCGCCACATCAGTAGCAACCAAAACTTGCACATGGCCCTCCTTGAAAAGCTTGAGTGCCCTTTGACGATTTGGCTGAGTTTTATTGCCATGGATAGATTCCGATTTAAAGCCCATCTGGGTCAGGTCTTTACAAAGACGATCAGCGCCATGCTTTGTACGTGAAAATATTAGAACCTTCACAAACTCATCTTTCTTTAAAAGATCGGCGAGTATAGTCATCTTAAATTTACCTCGTTCTACCTTAATTACATCTTGTTCAACATTTTGAGCAGTATCTCTGGTCTTAACGGAAATACGCACTGGCTCTCTTAAAAATTCTTTAATGACCTTTTCCACATCTCTGTTAATTGTTGCCGAGAAAAATAGCGTATGGCGGGTTGCCGGCATTTCAGACATGACAAAGCGCATATCGTTAATAAATCCCATATCCAGCATCCTATCAGCTTCGTCCAAAACTACAGTATTGAAATACGCTAGATTGATCATCTTTCGCTTGATTAAGTCCCTAAGACGACCCGGAGTACCGATTATAAAATTATTATGATATCTAAGTTCGCTAATTTGTCTACCGATACCAACACCGCCGACACAACAAACTGAAAATATTTTCATACCTTTCGAAAAACTGCGCAGTTCTTCGTCTATCTGTTGAGCCAATTCACGAGTTGGTACGATTATTAAAATACTTTCTTTATAGTTTTTTAAAACTTTATTGATAAGCGGAATCAAATACGCCGCCGTCTTACCCGTACCGGTATTAGCAACTCCAACCAGATCCTGCCCCTTTAAAATATATGGGATAACACGATCTTGAATTGGTGTTGGCGCTTCATAGCCTTTTATTTTGATTGAATTTTTTAGACGTGGGTCTACCTCAAAATCTGTAAAGGCATGCTCGGGAATAAAATGCTCTACCTGTTCGGTAATGACAGCCTTATTGATAAAACGAGACTGATCAATACGTTCACCCAACTGCTTACCGCCAGAACGAAAACCGCCCCTTGATGAGGAGCCTGGTCGGCCACCAGATGCTGGCCTAGCGAAATGTCTTGTATGGAATCTCTTCTGATACATTAGTTCTATAATGATATAATATTTTCGATAATCTGTCAATTTATACTCTTGGCCAAAGCCTAAGACTTTTAATCATACGGCTGTATTCTCTACTGAGAATCAGTCTCTATCTCGAAAGCGATTCTAGTCGGGCTAAAGCACCGACTAAGAAACTTCGCTTAGACGCCGTCGGGTTACGATAGTTTCTTAAAAGTCTTAGGCTTTTGCCATAAATATACGGTCAGTACAACCCAGCCCCATAACGAACAATCCGACCGAGCCAGTAAGAAATAAACAAAGATGAGGATATTTATCCGGTAATCAATATCTGGGGCGAGGTCTTTAGACTGAGGGGTCCCAGATATTGTCCGGATATAATTATGAATCTTTATATTATTTCTCTGGCAAGTGGAGCTTGTGAGGGATGGGGCTGAGCGGAAGAATTATATGATATGTCAATACAAAAACCGTCCCGCGAATGCGGGACGGTTTTTGTATGAGTACTAGTTACTCGCGAGATACGTTAACAGCTGCAGGTCCTCTTTCTTTTTGTTCGAGATCAAAGGTAACCTTATCGCCTACCTTTAATTCATCAAACGTAACACCCTTTAAATCTGCGGAATGAAAGAATAGATCCTTTGTCTCGCCTTCGCGAGAAATGAATCCAAATCCTTTATCGGAGATAAGAGTTTTAATTATTCCGGTCATGTGTTTGTTTTAAATTTATTAACTAAGAAACTCGACTATGTTTC
>Ga0209727_1003314_pt1 | contig 10505 bp, 17 predicted proteins | sample RifGroC1_FD_183995 | JGI IMG/M metagenome (GOLD analysis project Ga0209727, IMG submission 183995) | Groundwater microbial communities from Rifle, Colorado, USA - Groundwater C1 (SPAdes) (version 2) | ecosystem: Environmental > Aquatic > Deep subsurface > Groundwater | place: Rifle, Colorado...
AATTAATATACTTAGTATGCTTATGATTACTATGGAAGCCACTACTCGCGTCCGCATAAAGATAAACAGCTCTAAAGATAATAAAGTAAAAGGATTTTATCTTTTAATAACTAATGGTAATACTTATTCTGATGAAAAAGATGAATTTATTGTTGAAAAACGTTTTCTTGACTTGCTTGATAAACAGAACATTAAATACGAGTCATTACCTCTGATTAAATAATGACGCACTTTAAAGTTGATATTCAGCACGATAAAGCTGACGTATGTTGCTCTGACTTTAACTTCTCTATCTAGCTAGACACAACATCATCAATAGTTACTTGTCCTTCACCCAAAGCTTTGGCTAGTATATCATCAAAAGGCAACTCATCAGGTTCTTCCCAAGTTGTAACCAGATATGGCTTTCCCCAATCTAAGACTAATATCGGGTCTTTGTCAATCTGCCTAACCTTAACATCTATTTTTAGATCTGAAGGCTTTGGTTGCCAAAGTGTAAGTAGCCTAGCTTCATCTGGCCTGGAAAAAATATCAGGAGTATGGTAGATTATTTCACTGAGCGGATGGGTGCTTAATGCTTCGGTGTAAACTTGGTAGGCGTAAGCTCTTGCGGCTTGGGCTTGCCCTCTAATTTCTGGTGGCATTGGCCTGCGCTCTGAAGAAATTTTTATTTCACATTCATGACCGCTGTAAGGCATGATGCCTCTTTCCTCAAATTTGTGAGTGTGACTCCAATGCTTGTTTTCAGAAACGCAAAATGCTGGAATCTGGAAAGTTAGATTCTTGTGCAACTGACTGTGATTGTACTTTGTCGTGTACCTGCTTAAGTCTATTGTTATCTCGCGCTGCAGCTCAAAAATTTTTGGCGAAATAGGCTGATATTTTTCACCAAGCTTAAGCTCAAACCAGCCATCAACTAATTTTTTTACAGCGTCGTCCGCCTTGCAGCGTTCATTATCCCGAGGTTCATAGGCCCAGACTTCACTCAGCGCTTGCAATATCCTATCTTCATACAGTTCAACAGTTTGGTTTACCATGAACTGATTCAACAGTTCAGCAGTAGGTCTAATCACAATTGTTTCCATTTTTGCCCCCTTCTTTTTTCATATAGATATATAGAGTTGTAGAGAACTTGTATTTTGCCGTCAAATTTATATGCATAGCGTTGCATATCTTTGCAATGCTTGACTCCGCTACAGCTAAGAAAATTAATGAATTTGTTTATGCAAAACCACGCACAATACAAGAAATTGCATTGCTCCTTAACGTAAATTGGCGGACAGCAGACAATTATATTAGCAAAATTTCGGAAGAGCAGGGAACAATTGCTATTCGGGTTTTTAGAGAGGGTACTCGCGGAGCGCTTAAAGTTGCTTTTTGGAATAATACAGAGAAGCCTGCAGTTTCAGAAGTGCAGCAACAGATTTTGAAGAAACTAGAAACTGGCAGAAGAAAAGAAGACTTCTCTCCCCTAGATATTTATCAATTTGTAGATGAAAAGAAAAGGAGGGCTTTTGCAGATATAGTCGATCCTAAAGAAAGCGACCGAGATAAAAACATAATACTGCTGCTTAAGCAAGCGGAAAAAGAAATATACATTTTTTCAGGCAACCTCTCCCTGGTAAATCTAGTTCAAGGGAAAGAATATGTTCTTTCGATTTTAGAGGAGCTCGCACCTAAAGTTAACATAAGAATTTTAACCAGGGTTGAAGCTGCGGGAATTGAAAACATCAGAAAAGTTTTGGCGATAAACAGCAGAGTCGGGCGAAATGCTATCGAAATTAGGCATTCTGAGCAGCCATTGCGCGCAATTATTATAGATAATAAACTAATTAGACTTCGAGAGATCAAAGTGCCAGAGACTTACAGGACTGGCGAACTCAAAAATAAAACCTATATTTACTACGAAATATTTGATGAGAATTGGGTAGATTGGCTGCAGAAAGTTTTCTGGCATATGTTTAGACCTGCAGTTGATGCGCAAAAGCGGATAGTAGATTTAGAAAGCATAAAAAAATTAATTTAAATTTCTTTTAACAACTCTGGAAATTGGCGAGAAAGCTTTAGCGCGTTCGTCAATTGCTTTTTCTATTAACGATTTCTCATATCTTTTTAGAAAATTTGCGTGTGCATAGTTAGACGTCATACGATTTCCTGCAAAGAAAGTTATTTAATACATTCTTAACGTCAATGCTAGCACTTCTTCATTCACTTTACAGCTCACTTATTGTTTATCTTTATGGTAGAAATCTAACAAAATAATCTTATTTTCTTCTTTTATGCAGGTATACGATAATCTAAATGGCGAGATATAAACTTCTCTCGTCCCTTTTCTCCCGAATCGCATTGGTTTTCCGATTTCTGGATTTTCCCTGATTTTTATTATTTGTTTTATGATGCGATCTTTTAGAATACGATCTTTGAGTTTTGAGAAAACAACCTGAAAATGGGGATTAAAAATAACAATTACCATTTCTTCATTTTTGCTATGAAGTCATCAAAATCCATTGATTTGAATTTGCCTTTTTCATATCGCTTCCAAGCTTTTTCAGTTCTTTTTGCAAATATCAAATCTTCTTTGAGCTTTTCATCTAGTTCCGTTGCCTTTTTCATTATTATTTGACCTTCACTTTTGATGATGATAATTTTCTCACCTTCTTTTATGTCGGTACGCATTTCCGCAGGTATTACAACCTGACCTTTAGAACTCATTTTAGTAACAGCGATGTCCATAGGTAAGATATGTCTTACCTGTTTATAAAACTATCTTTCTAAAATTCTGTTAGTCTCTTTTCATCACCAATGTATGTAATGACAGATGATTTGCCGGTAAATCCCTCTCCCGTCATATCTAATTTAATCAGCTTTTTAGTTTCAAGATCTTGCAAATATCTGGTAAATGTTTTGTTGGATTTTTGCCCTCCTAATTGTATATAAATTTTATATAATTCGCCGGTAGTCTGTCCGGAATTTGTTTTACAAATATCTAAGACGTGTTGTTCCTCTTCTGCTAAATCGCTTGTAACTTTTATCTTAAAGGCAGATGTATTATTGATTGCTTCTTTAGCGTGTTCCAGTTTTACCTTTCTGCTGCCTGTTTTCTCTGCAATTTCGCCAGTAACTTTTAGCAAAGTTATTCCCGCTCTAATGTCAGAGTAATTTATAGCCTTGTCAACTATTTCATTAAACGCTTCATCTGTCCAAACGTTTTGATAGAATGCTAATTTTATTCTATCTTTCAAAATATCTTTGATTTCATCCGGCACGTATGATTTAAATTCCAAAACAATAGGCGTTAATCTGCTTTTAATTCTGTCATCTAATTTAGTTCCCCAATCAGAATCGTTAGTAATTAGCAAAAGCGTTTTGCGTTTTATTTCCTCTAAAATAAAATACAAGAAATCGTAATCTTCTATTTTGTCAATTTCATCAAATGCTAATACTACACCGTCTTTTTGCTCAACTATTCTTTTTACTTCATCTATGATTTGAGAAGTATTTTTATTATGTGTAAATTTATATCCCAATTCGTGTGCTAATTCCACAATAATTTTATACGTGGTGTTGTGCCGCCAACAATTAATATAAACGTGAGATATTTTTTTATCGCTTGTATCTTCTTCATCAAGACTCATCAGCATTCGTTTTACTACTACTGTTTTTCCGAATCCCGGCCCGCCTCTTATTAGTAAGGTATCTCCTGTCCTGCCGTGAAGTAGAGGTCTGATAGCATTACGTATCTCTAATTGTTGATTCTCCCTGTGCGGCAATAGTTTCGGTATGTGGTCCGGATCTAGAGCATCCGCAAATGAAAATATTGTCTGCTCACCCTCTAGCAAATCAAAGCTCATATTAAAATAAGATGACAGCGAAGTGATAAAAAGGCTACTCTTAATTACTATTTACTGGTTTGCTCCAATAAGGTGACTTACAGCTCGGACAGACCGTAGGTTCATCGGTAGTTCTTGGCAGCCATTCGTGAGAGCATCTCTCACAAGTGTATAAAAATAATTTGATTTCTCTTTTGCCCATAAGAAATAATCGCTATCAATAATGAATATAAAATTATTCTTCTCCTTGACTACACAATTATATAGCATAGTAATATACTATAGTAAAATATATAACCGAGATATTTATGACTTATATCTGGAGGTAATGGACTATAATTTAAATTTTATCTAGTAGCTGCCTTAATTAATGCCCGACTTAACGGTGTTAATATGCGAGTACCAATATAGTGAGATATGCGAATAACCTTAATTATGATTTTCATTTTAATTACTTCAGCAATAGGCATTGCTAATGTCAGTGCAAACGGTGAAGATATCTCAGTATGGCAAGGTCAATATTACAAAGGAAATAAATTCTATCAAGGTACTTTTAATTTTAAATTTGATGTTTATGACAATAAAGGCGACGGCAATATTTGTTACACAAATACCACAAATTTGACTACGGGTGTATTTGGAGAATGGCAGATAGAACAGTTTGGATTTAATACTGCCTGCAATAATGCATCCAAGCAATATTACTTAAAGATAACAATAGATGATGAAACGCAATCTCCAAGAAGAAAACTAACTACGTTTAATTTCTTAAGAAAAAATGTTAATGAAACTACTGACGGCGCTTTAACAACTTCTAAGGTTATTGCCTCAAACGCTAATATTACTATAGAGGGTGAAAATCTAATAATATTAGCGAACAAAAGCGGATTCTCAAGACTGATTTTGAAAAACTTGGATAGCGGAATTAACACCGCGACAATCCAAACTGTTGAAAATGATATAGGATATCAGTTTAGTATGGCTCTTACAAGCAGTAATTTTAATCTTACACAACAATTCGAAGGTGAAAATAGACGCAATTTGGGAACTATTACTCTAAATTCCCCAAATTCAATGCAATTCCTTAACAGGTGGGATTATCCTTTTCTTTGGAGGATTGCACATAATGGAACATTAACTCCTCAAACAGAAATTATGGTATTACATCCAAATGGTAATCTTTCAATTATTGGGAATTTTACATCAAATGATTCGGGATTTTTTAATTATATAGGAAATCTACCGAAAAGAGTAACCAAACTATTTGTGCAGGATATTGATATTAACGGAACTATTAACTCAACTGGAAATATAGAAACTGTTGGAAATATTTCTGCTTCTTATTTTACTGGGGATGGAAGCCTATTGACAGGTATATCTTTGAATGGGACAACAACACTTACTGCCTATAAGTCAGCGGATCAGAGCATTGTCTCTTCAACCACTTTGACAAATGATACGCATCTAGTTTTGTCTCTTGAATCAAATTCTAAATATACCTTAGATGGTACTATTCTTTCTGTCAGCTCTTCAGCAACTCCAGATATGAAAATTGCATTTATAGTTCCAAGCAGTTCAAATATGTCGATAGGATTTATAGCGGCTTCTTTAGGTGTAACAAGGCTCGCTGGAGTTTTGGAAGTTTCTGGAACTGCCAGTTCAAGTATTCCGCATACTGTAAATGTTGCTGTAACAAATCACATTGGTGGATATATAGAAACCGGCAACACAGCTGGAGTTCTGCAATTTCAGTTCGCACAGAATTCAGTTAATGCAGTAGCTATTACTGCAAAAAAAGGGTCGTGGATAAAACTTACAAAGGTGACTTAAAATGACTAACTTGAAATTACACTACAAGAGTTTGATCCTAATTTTACTTCTTTCGTTTATTCCCACCGTAAGTGCAGAAACAACATTCTTTGACGATCCAAATCTAGCATTTATTATAGGAGAATTTGCGGAAGAGAAAGAAGCTGTTAGTCAACCACAAGCGTCAACAGGAGGCGGCGGAGATATATCTGCTGAGGTTCCAGTGATACAACTTCCTACGTATGCTAGCACTATCGAATTGTCACTTGGATTTATATCAACATTAGAAAAAATAGTGTCTAATTTTCTAGCTACTCCTAAATCACAGATACCTTCAGATCAAATCTATACTCGCTATGTTACAAATACAAATTATATTGCAGTTATAATACCGCTTCTATTCGTAGTTACAATTTTAATATTGAATCAAAAACATCCGCACAGCAGGAGAAAGAAACATACTCAAATCTAATTGAGAATAAACTTAGAGAAGTTGCATCTTAATTGCATACGTATTTATATAATTAAATTATCAAATATTTATGACAAATTATAAACTAATATTTGATGACGTAATTCTAAAACAATTAAAAAGAGCTGGCAAGAACAAACATATCCGAGATATACTTTCTAAAATCTTGGATAAACTTGAAAGACTTGGCTGCCATACGGGAAAACTAATAGATAATAGGCTATCTCTATATGAAGTAAAACTAAAGAAACCACCTATTAGACTTTATTACAAATGCAATGAAACTTCCAAAATTATATCTGTTTTTGAATACGAAATGAAAACATCTCAAGAAAAACAGCAGAAAACGATTAACAAACTTAGGAAAAAGTCTTCAGAAACCTAAATCTTTTCTGGTAAATATCTTTCCTTCTTTGATATTCTTTTCAAATTCCAATAGTCTTTCATACAACTCGGAATTTCTAAGAGTCTCTAATTCTAACTTCATTTTCTCAAACTCTTCTTTAAGTATGGTGATAGTTTTCATATTAATAATATACTTTGTTAAATTATAAATATATCTATTCTTCCGAATCATTTAACTCCTTAAGGTAAGTCTGTTTTGGTCTTGTCCTATTTGGAAGTTCTAATTCGTCTATTGGCTTTATCCCTTCTGGGAGTGCAATGTTCTCTTGGTATGCCATAGAGGGAGTATCGTCGTAATCATCTATACGCATACAGTATCTTGGGCTCTTTGGATCTAGAAAAGTATAATTAAATTCCTCTTCAAATTCCTGTCTAAGCCAGCTCCAATCCATTATGCCAGATACTTGGAGTTTTGCTACTAAGCCGGCTAAATCGGGTGTAATAGTAATATCATCAAAAATAGATTTGTATCTTGCATCGGCAGTTGCAAATCCAATATGTAATATTGCTAATTCGTTAAAATCCAAATATTCTATGTAATCTATTAGTTCATCAAGTTCTTCTTGCGGTAAATCGTTCAAAAGCGCAAAATAAATACGCGCTCTTTTATCGTATCTCTTGAGAGTACAATCATCAAGTAATTTTTCTATTTTGGATTCGTACATACGCTAAATAACTACTATAAGAATAAATAATTACCCACAAACCTTTTAAATATATTATGTGTATAAATGTGTATGAAAATATTAGTAGACGAATTAGAAAAAATCAACAAAGAATTAGAAGCTAAAGGTGGACTGAAGAACGATGGAAGTCTGCATTTCGCTATATCACACGCAGCGCGTACTAAAGACTGGACTAAGCAATTAGCCTATCTGCTTAGAGCTTTACTAGTAGATCACGTATTCAATGACGGCAATAAACGTACTGCCGCATATTTGATATTTAAGTATTTCAAAGAAAATGAAATAGCGATAGATAAAGATAAAATAAACAGGCTAATAATAACAATAGCATCAAAAAATGTAATCAAGATAGAAGCTATAAGGAGACTGATAAAAGATGAAACTATATGACAAAACCATATTTACGGAGTTTGCAGATGCATTTGAAGCTCTGGCCGAATATGATAGAACTGGAAAGCTGCCAAAGCTTTCCTATAAGAAAAGAATAGACGTAACAATAGATGCAAATCTTTTAAGAAAAGTAAAAGAGTATTGCAGGAAGAATAATATTAAGCTATCAAATCTAATTGAAAATCAGCTTAAAACTATAATTTAACATTGTATTTTTTCTTTATTACGGATATGGTCTTCTCGCTAATATTTCTGATTCTAGATCTCTTTTAGTTGCATTGGACATACTACCTTTTATCTCTGTTAACATTTTAGTAATTTTATCAATAGATGGATGTTCGATAGGTTCGGATAAATTTCCATTTGGCAACAGTTCTCTTATACTTGGTTTGCCGTCTTTATCCCAATATTGCGCCATTAAATTCATTAATTCCCAATTTTTATTAAAATAATCTAAATTAGTAGTTTCTTTTACTAGTCCAAGAAGGTTCAAATCGGTCTTTTCAATTTCTACTGTTTCTCCAGAATTATCGCGATAGGTGAAAGTAAAAACATATGTACGCTTACCATTATCTTCGTTATTCATTAGCCAATCTTCTCCACTTTTATTACATTAACAGGGCAGACTTCTTCTGCCTCTTTGTTCATTTCAAAATGCTCTTCATCTATAATAATTTCAAATACGCCTGGTTTTATTTCTTTTACGCCTTTGCCGTTGCCGTTTAAGAGATCGGCTTTGCCGTCACCAGCAAGCTGCCAGAATTTCTCGGCCACGGCCACGCAGGCAGCAGCACCTATGCAAGCTTCGCGATTGTAAGTTATTTTGTATTTTGCCATGCAACTTTCCTTTCAGAAGGTTAAGTTTTTATAGATTTCTATGTTAATATTATACAACTTTGGAGTAAAAATGAAATACTGCACCACATGCGAAAAGCATATTGAACAAACACATTATGGACTTGGTTAGGGTATTTTAACTGTGCTAACGTTCTTTGTGCTTATAGGTTTTATAATAATGGTCAAGATTCTTATTCTCATATACTTTTAATAATTTTTATGTTGTTAATAATAGGCATATTTTCGAACTTTTATAATGTTTTCAATAGCTAGCAAAACTTAACTTCTAATCTACATATTGTATTTTTATTTATTTTGAAATCTTCAAAGAATGGATCTCTTTCAGGTACAAAGCGTAAAATAAATACGCAATCATACATATAACTATGGCTAATATGTATCAATGTATCTTCTATTTTTTCGATGGTTGCTTTTTGATCATTTATATATGCACCAGATATTTCATTACAGCTATTTGGTCTAGTTAAAAAAATAGACGTATCTCTATTACCTTTGATTGTAAAATTATTATCATTGCTAAACCATATAGCTTGATAATTTGGAAGGCTATTTATTGGTTCTGGTAAAATAGAATTCCTAGGTATTGTTTTTGCTTTTCCTATACCTTCCATAATAATAGTATCATTAGATTTAGGAAATGGATTTTTTATATATACGGTAGTATCATCGCTAATTCTTTCGCACTTGGTAGTTTTGTTCGTAGGTTTGCAACCATAAGTATCGATTTTCGTAATATATTTTGGTTTTATAGTTGTAAAATTAAAACTATCCCATCCAAAAGTTACTATATAAGTCTCTCTTATTTTTTCTACAATTGTAAATTCTTCTTGCCAATGTTCTCTAGACAAAGTAGCGTCTATTATGTCTACATTTTGTAATTCATAATATGTAATTCCATTTAAAAAATATAAACTTAAAACTATTAATATAGCTAAACTAGCAATAATAACTACACTATTGTTATATTTATTTTTAATAAGTATATAATTTAAACAAAATAATAAAATAGTGGGTGGTAAACAAACTAATACTATGTAACTCATATTAACGACATAAAATTCTTTGAAAATACTAGAAAATAAAAGGTAAAGCGCGCCATACATAATAATTACACTCAAAATAAATCCATAATATTTCGAAATAAAGTTAGTTACTTTAGTACTTAATTTAGTACTTAATTTATTAAAAAAATCTCTGCTTAATTCATTTTCTAAACTAAGACTTAGAAAACCTAAATTTACTCCGAAAGCGGCTTTAAACTTAGTTTTATCCTCTATTGTGTTTATAGCGACCGGATAAATATGAGTTATAGAAAAATCTCCACCTACATACGAATTAATATCTATAAAGTTTAAATCGCGTAAATAATTTATAGTCCTTTTAATTCTATCTTCTTGCCAATTAAATTTATTTTTTATATTAACAAGATTTATTGAGTATATAGCCAGACTATCTCTTTGATATTCGTTATAAATATAACCTAATAAATCTCCAGCATCTTTTTGAATAATCATAAATTCACATAACTAAACTAATAAATCGTCTATAATACTCTTCTATTATCTAATATATAATCTTCGGCTGGTGGTAACATACTGCGAAGGATTAAAAGAATTATATAAACTTACTTTTCACATTCTAATTTCTTCGCTAGTTCAGTTAATCTAGTATTTGTAGCCGTATACGTTTTAATAAGCAAACAAGCTACGATCACCACAAATATTACTAGTAATAAAAATTTATTAAGATTACTTAATTCTTCGCTATTAAAAAATAATGCTGTAATTGCTCCAAATGATATTGTTATTACTAATATTACACTATTAGCTATATTATTTAACTTATGTAATTCTCTTTGGTACTCTAACTTTAACCGCTCTAATCTGCCGCTCATAGATCTTATGTCTACAACAACTATTTACGTCTTTTCTTCAACAACACCTTAGCAAGCTCATACACAAACTCATTCAGACCCTTGCCTGAAAAGCCTAAAAAGAATACTGGCTTCTCTAGACCCCACTCGCTGCGATATGGAATTGTTAGACTGCGCTTATG
>Ga0209727_1003318_pt1 | contig 10496 bp, 12 predicted proteins | sample RifGroC1_FD_183995 | JGI IMG/M metagenome (GOLD analysis project Ga0209727, IMG submission 183995) | Groundwater microbial communities from Rifle, Colorado, USA - Groundwater C1 (SPAdes) (version 2) | ecosystem: Environmental > Aquatic > Deep subsurface > Groundwater | place: Rifle, Colorado...
AAGAAATTTTGGGTTTACAAAAGCTCATTGACTTTAAGGCACTTGGAAGATTTTATCATATTTTTGGAAATGAAATGCAAAAAGTGAATGCACATAGAGATGATTTTCAATCTGCTTTTAAAAAAGATTTTGGAAAAGGTATAATTAACCTCCTTGAAAATGCCAAACTCAACAGCGAAGAAATTTCTAAGAATGTGAATCAAATAAAAATTAAAAGAGAAAAATTCATGGAAATTGAAAATAACCTTGATGAAGATAAAATAAAAGATTTGATTTATTCTAGTGAAAAAATAGTCCAGAATATTAATGAGCTTAATCAAGAAAAAATTCGCCTTGAAAAAGAGTTTAAAAAATTCGAATTGGATAAAGAAGGTTTAATCAATGAACTCAAAAAAAGTCTTGAACTGTTTGAAGTTGAATTAGAAGATTTATAATAAAAAAGACTAAAAAAAAGAGATAATAAAAAGATTAAAACAAGAAAAATATTAATCCAAAGATGTTTTTGAGTCCCTTTTTTAATTTTTAAATATTCTAATAGAGGTTCAGAAAAGCTGGTTAAAAGGTAGACAGTAAATCCTGAAAGAATTCCAATCATTAATGCAATAAAAAGGTCAATATTTATTTCCATTCTTTTGGGAGTTGAACCTTTAGTATGAACGCCCACACCGGGAGTCGAACCCGGGTTTCCAGCGCGACAGGCTAGTGTCATAACCGTTAGACCATGTGAGCTTATGAATGATTCTTGATACCAATTTTTATTTTTAAACCTTGTGATAAAGAAGTTTTATAAATTATTTCTTTAATTTATTGTTTTCACTCTTTACTTGGTTTATGGCCTCAATCCAATCCATAACTCCATAAATTCTATATGTTAAAGATTCTGTAGTTTCGTCTGATCCAGTGTAGTTACTCCTTTTTTTGTACCAATCTTCGAAGTCGATAGTTGAAAGTTGAATTTCCGTATCGTATGGAGGTTCTGAAGTATGAGAAGTTACCATTGAAGATTTTGTAATTTTCCCGTCTTTTGTATCATACACAACTCCAAAATGAATGTCCTCCCTTTGGATCTTTCCTTTTTTTGGACCTGAGTTAAAAAATCTCGTCATAAGAAGAATCTGTCCTGGAGAAAACTTTTCCATTCCAAAATTTTCTGGAGTTAAATCATAATAAGATCCGAATTTTAAGACCTTTTCAAGATCCCCTCCTTTGAACAAGTGAACCTTCTCTGGATCTAAACTCCTAACATAACTTTTAATTGTGGAAACATTTTTTTGACGATAACTATTTCCTCCTATTTTCTTCCTATCCAGCTCATTTTCTAAATCAATTCCGGTAGTCTTTAGTATTAAAGTTGCAGCATCCGTACATACAAGTCCCTTATAATTCACCTTGAAATAATCTCCATAAAGATTTTCATATGCATCTAGAATCCACTTAGCATCCTCAACAGAGATAGAATCTTTTTCCTTTAATCTTTTAGAAACAAAGTAAGGAGGATAGTTTTGTTCATCTTTGAATTCAACTTCATCTTTAGATGAAGATACTTTCATGGGAATCACATCTGAAGTGTTATAGAAACTTCTTACTTTGAGATTTTCATTTTCAATTGATATCAAAAAAGGGCCGTTTCGAACTTCAGAGAAATCTGTTTTTATATTCAGAACAGAATTTGAATCGTATTTTATTGTCGTTCTACTTTCTTTGTTTGAACTATTAAAAATATATGCAAATTTTTTAAATTCGGTTGGAGCCTCAAAAGGATAAGTTACACTTTCCAAAATTGTTGAATTTAAATTCAAGCATTTGCTATCTAAACCAATTAAAGTTTTTGGAGGAATTATTAAAGTGATTTCTTTGTTTTTTTCAAGATTGAAATTCTCGGAAAGATTAAATTTTGAAAGGTACTCCGAAGAAAATTGAGGAACCCACAAAGATCCTTTTTTTTCTGATGTTGGGCTGAAATCTTCAATCTTAGCAAATTTATCTAACTCTAAGTTGGGATTTGCAAATAAAAGGACTGCAAGACTTGTTAAGAGAATTTTCTTCATAATAGATCAGAAGGTTCCCCCTTTATATTCTTTTTTACAAATTTGTAAATAGATTAAAGTAAAAAATAAAGAAAAAGATAAATTAAAAGCTAATTTATTCTTGGAAAAATACAAATGCGCCGTAGATTGCTGAAATTCCTACTAAAATGTAGACCACCATCGAAACTACTCCAGATCCGAAAATTGTCTCGACCAAGTTGAAATTAAAAGCTCCAACTAGTCCCCAATTTAGACCACCTATGAGTACAAGAACCATAGCAACCATGTCTAAAACGTTTTTCATGATACACCTCCTTGTTATTTCTTAAAGGAAAAACATATTTATTAAGTTATCTTTTGGGAAACATTAAAAATACTTGTTTCCTAATATCTTAATGATAAAGAAGAAGAATCATGAAGAATTACATTCTTCTTTTGGAGGAAAATATCTTAAAAGTTGGGTTTATGGAGGACTTGATGGAGTTGTTACAACTTTTGCAGTAGTTGCGGGAGTTGTTGGGGCAAGCCTTTCTTCAGCAATTATATTAATTTTAGGATTTGCAAACTTGATTGCTGATGGAATTTCAATGGCTGTTGGAGATTACCTTTCAACAAAGTCCCAAGGAGAATATTACAAAGCTGAAAAAGGCGTAGAAGAAAATGAAACTAAAAAGAATCCTAGGGAGGAAATAACTCGAATGGGATTGCTATTAATCAAAAAAGGATTTAATAGAAACGACGCGAAGAAGATTTCATTTTTAATTTCAAAAAATAAAAATTACCAAGCTGACACTATGCTTCATGATGAACTTGGTCTTGCTTATGAAAACGTTAATCCTGGAAAGAATGCCCTTTCAACATTTCTTGCTTTCTTAATTTTTGGAATGCTTCCCTTGATTATCTTTATCATTGGAACTGTTTTTAATATTACAATTAAGAATCCCTTCTTTTGGGCATCTATTCTTTCTGGAGTATCAATTTTCCTATTAGGGGTGTTCAAATCTAAAATTACAAATAAAAATTGGTTCAAATCCGGAATGATTACATTCCTAATTGGAGGTATTGCGGCAGTTGCAGCTTACTTTGTAGGGGAGATTCTCTCTAAAATAATTTAAAATGAAAAAAAAATCACGTGTAAAAAAGATTGTAGTTCCAGCTAAGAAAAAATCTTATAAAAAAGAAGGAAGAAATATCTTAATTGGATTTTTAGGATTTATATTAACTTTATTTGCAGTCCAACTTTCTTATAATGGTCCTGGAGAAGTTTTAACTTTGAATATTACACAAGCAGTTGAATTTTTAAGTTCTCAAATTAATTATTTAATTGTTCTTCCAAGAATTGTTACAATTGGCTTTGGAATTATCCTTCTTATAATTCCTCCAATCTTTTTTTATGTCTTAAGCAAAGAAATTTTTGATAAGAAAGATTAAAATTAATTCCTTGGTAAATGATCCCACTCATCACAATCAATCATTCTTATATCATCTAGTTCTGGAACCCAAAATGCATTTGTTTCTCTATAATCAATTTTGGAAAAACCATTTAATTCAGCCCATAATTTTGCATTTTCGTATTCCTCAAGTGCTTTATCATGAAGTGCTTTAGTCGTAATGCCAGCCTTTCTTATTTTTTCCTTTAATTCTGAATTAAAATCTCCTCCTCCATCTTTACAAATGCTTTCCTTTAATTTTCTTATTTCATTTAAAGGTAACATTCCCAGGTGTTCCATAACAAATCCAGAATAAAATTTTTTAGTATCCAAATTAAAAACCCTGTATAAACCTTCAGGTTTAGCAACTTTAACTCCTATCTTGTACGCTTTTTCTTGCATAATTTGACCTCTTTGAACTTTCCACCAATCTTTGGGATTCCAGGGAAATTTTCCTACTAAATTTGATTCCTTCCTCGAAATAGCAAATACTACTGAATGAGTTCCATTAGTTCCGATCGCATCACTTTTTGAAAAAGCATATTTATATGGGTAATTCCCATTTAAGTCTCCGTCTTTTCCAATTAAACTTGCTTCCTCTTTAGAAAGTTCCTTTCCGCTTAAAACCTTCTCATAAATTTCTCTTTCAATTATATTTGAGGGTAAATAGTCTTCTAATTTCATAAAATTACATAGATTTAGAATTTATAAATCTTCCGTTCTGTTGTCACCTATTAGTAGATAACTTTTTGATTGCAAAGAAGAATCATATTGCAATTAATAATTTAAACCTACTTTTTCTTAAAGTTTTATGGCGGAAATTCCCGAATATAAAAGAGATGAATCCAATGACTATTTGTTTGTTCTTAAAGGACTTAATGAGATCCCTTTCCCAGTTGGTAAAAATTTACTAGTTGATTTTCTTTATGGCGAATTAGAAAATTCTTCAATTGAAAAGAATAAATTATTTGATTTTGAAAGTTTTGGCTCTATGTCGGCTATAACTAAAGAAAGAATTTTTGAAATTATAGATAAATTAGTTACTAACAAACTTATTGAAGTCTCAAATTCTGTATTTAATAATTTCTCAAAGGTTCTTTCAATTGGAAAAAATGGAAGAGCTGAAATTATTAATCCTACATTTTTTTCTAAATCGCTCTCTCAAAAATATTGGGAATTAGAAACAAAAATTAGTGAAGAGGAGATGACATCTTTTGTAGAACTTGAAGATTTTTTGAAGGGATTTAATCTAGAGCAAAAAAAGACAATTGTTAGTCCAAAGGAAAAAATTCTATGCATTGCCGGAGCAGGATCCGGAAAAACTTCTGTTTTAACAAAAAGAATAGAATTTCTCAATAAGATGAAAAGAGTGAAGAGCGATAAAATTCTTGCAATAACCTTTACAAGAAAAGCCAAAGATGAGATGAATAATAGACTTCAAGAATTTGGAGTAAATGCAGTTGTTGAAACATTTAATTCATTCTCAGAAAAAATTTTGTTAAAATATGGTGGGAAAATATATGGAAGAAAGATGAAAATTGCAACTTTTCAAGATAAAATGTTTGCAGTTTTGAGAGCATTAGATAATCTTGGAATTAGCATGGAAGAAGCTATTCAAAATTATTTTATATACGGAAACAAGAATAAAACTATCTATCAATTACAGAGCATGTTTGTATTTGATTGCTTTCAAGTATTTGAATATTTTAAGTCTACGAGACTAAGTTTTGAAAAGTTTGAGAAAAACTATTCTGATGAAACCCTAAAAAGTTTGAAAATGATTTTTGGAATAGTAAAATATCTTGATTTTCATATGGCCACTAATGGGCTCAGAACATACGGAGATCAAGTAAGAAACACTATCGACTTTTTTAAAGTTTACAAAAAATTTATTCCTATTTTTGATCACGTTTTGGTTGACGAGTTTCAAGATGTAAATTCTGAGCAAATAGAATTTTTAGATTTGTTAAATTCTAAAAATCTTTTTTGCACTGGCGATCCAAGACAATCAATATTTGGATGGAGGGGTTCAGAAATTGATCATATTTTAAAGTTCAAAGAAAAATATCCAGATTCTGAAATAATTAATCTAACTAAAAATTACCGAAGTAATAATCACGTTGTTAAAGTTATGAATGATTTAGCAAAAAAAATGGAGGTTTCTCCATTGGAATCAACATTTGAAAATAAAAAAGATCTTAAAATTTGCAAATTTGATAATGAAATTCAAGAATTCAATTTTGTAAAGTCTAAAATTCTTTCTTCTGAAATTCCAAGAGAGGAAATCTTTGTTTTATCTAGGACAAATAGGCAGATAGAAGAACTTTCAAAAGTTTTGAAAGCAGCAGAAATAAATCATTCTGTTAAAGAAGAAGGATCTAATGATTCTTCTATTAAGAAGGGGGAAGTCACGCTTGCAACAATTCATTCAATAAAAGGACTTGAAGCTGAACTTGTTTTCGTAATTGGATGCACTCTTTCAAATTTTCCATGCAAAGCAAGTGATCATCCGGTGATTGAAAAAATAAATGTGTATAACTATGATCGGGAAGAAGAAGAACTAAGACTTTTTTACGTTGCTATAAGCCGTGCAAAAAATCATCTTTATTTAACCTATTCTGGAAAAAATCATACTTATTTTATTAATAAAGAAGTGAAAGAATCTTTCTCTTTTGAAGAATTTTAATTGAATACTTCTCCGATTACCTTTCCTTGCATCTCTTTTCTAAAACAATCTTCACAAATTTCCGCATTTGTTTTCTTACTCACTCTGAATGTAAATGGATCTTTCATCTCAGCACATCTTTCACATCTTTTTAGACAAGAATTACAATAGAACCTTCCAGAAATCAAATTTTTTTTAGTGTGCGTTTTACATACTAATTTTGAACATCTAAAACATCTAACTGAACAATCTTTGCATATCTTTTTTGAACAGACTTCACAAACATTTTTCAAACATTTTTTACAAAAATCTTTATTACAAGATTCACAATTTAGAGAGCATCTTTTACATGATGCATGTCCAGAGCTACAGATAAATATTTCTCTAACTTTATTTGAGCAGCTCTCACAAGTTAGACCAGAAATTTCCTTGGCTAATGGATCAAATTCAACAACAAAAGATTTTTTTAATGGTTCTGCTTTCACATCTAAAGTGAACACATAAATTGGATATTGAATTACAGTAGTTTTTTCAAGTTTATTTTCAACATTTAACAAATGTTTTTGGTGTTCTAACTGAATTTCTCTTAATTTATCTTGTTCAAATGCAAGAAAATTTGACTTCTCTTTGATAGATTGAATTAATTTTTTTTGCTCTGAAATTTTTTCAACTTCTCCTTTTCTTGCAAATTCCATTAATTTGTTGGTTATTTCTTCAAGTTCTTTTTGAAATCCTTTTGTTTCAATTCCAAACCGTTTTTCTATTTTTTCTTTTTCTTTTTCAAGATTTAAAATAAGAACTTTTGAAAGATTATTTGTTTTTTCTTGGATCCTTTTTTTTAATTCTTCTTTTGCAACAAAATAGGCATTCTTAAAATTTGGAGCTTCTTCCTTTTTGAGATTGCTTTCTAAAAGAACATACTCAGATAGGTCTCCTTCGATTGATTTAAGATTAAAAATGTAAATTTCATTCGAAATAACTTCTTTATTTTCAAGATAATCAAAAGTTGTGCTAAAGGTGAACTTATAAAAAAACCCTGATCTTTCCCTGAAGATTATTTTTTTAATCTGAGAATTCGGGAAAGAGATCCTTTTGTTTAGTTCATCGATTGGTTTTATGTTGAAATCGATTTTCATAAAATTTATTATTTCTTCTTTTTCCATTATTTCTCAAAGGTTAAAATCTTTATATAAATTGTTGGATTTGAACTTAAAGAAGTTTTATATAAGAAAATTCCCTTTAATAAGGATGTCTTGGAAAAAAGTAGGTTTGGGAATTGTGGGAATCTTTTTAATAGCCCTATTTTTTGGATATTGGTTTTTACCTTTTAATGAAGTCCAATTTGGAGCAAATAAAAATCCAGAGTTTAATGTGGGTAATCTCTCAAATAATATGCAGTTTTATTCAAATATGAGATTCCCGAGTTCAGAGATCTCATATAAGATTGAACCAAGTTGTTCACTTCAAAAGAAAAGTGAGATGATCAGTGCTTTTGATTTTATGCAAAATGTAACTGTTCTAAAATTTTATCCCGTTGAAGAGAATGAAGAGATAACAATTAGTTGCGAAGAAGAGTCCAAAACTACAGAGAATGGGATGTTTATTGCTGGAGAAGGGGGGCCTGTAAAGATTAGTTCTGGAGAAAATTTTGATGTGATTTTCAGTGGAAAAATTCTTCTATTAAGAGAATCCTCTTGTGAAAGGCCGAACGTTGAGATTCACGAACTTCTTCATGTTCTTGGATTTGATCATTCGGAAAACAGAAATAATATAATGTACCCAATTAGTAAATGCTCTCAAACTATTGGAAATGAAATTAAAGACAAAATAGACACTCTCTATAGTTTTCCTGAACTTTCAGATCTTAAACTTGAGAATGTTTCTGCCTCAATGTCCGGAAGATACTTGAATGTAAATCTTTCAATAAAAAATATAGGATTAAAAGATTCAGCAGATGGAAAACTTAAAATTTATGGAGATGATGAATTGATTAAAGAGATGAATATTAAAGAAATAAAAATTGGATATGGATTGAGTATTTTTCTTAGTAATATTTGGGTTTCAAAAAGAGATATAAAAAATTTAAATATTACTATTTCAACTCCTGAAAGCGAGCTGTCCCTAGCAAATAATCAGCTAATCCTTACAACTTTATCCGAAAATTAATCGTCTAAGTTAAGATCATCAATGTTCGATTCAAAGTCGTCGTCTTCCGAAAAACCTTTGTCAACACCCATTTTTTTGTAGTTTACAAGTCTTACTTGTACCTCGTTTTTATATTTTTTTAAAAAGAAAATAGTATATAAATTCTTCTATTATTTTGGGAATATGCCTAAATTCATCGTCTATAAAAACATTTAAAAAGGTAATTTTCAGAAAAAATAATTTTTAAAAAAGTAGAGTATCCGATTTTTGTCGTCGGATACTCTTTTATCCACCCACCCAGAGTCGAACTGGGGATCTCCCGGGCACTGCTTATTAACTTGCCACGCGATTTACCGGCTTTTGGGGTTTCATAGAATGTCGAAATTGACTCTCCACCTTAGATTATCTACAGCCAGGCGCTCTAACCACTGAGCTATGGGTGGTTATGTTATCTAACCCTTTGAAATTTGCTTTCAAGTTAGACATTTATAGAGGCAATTTATAGTTTAAAAGGATTATCCTTACAGATTAACAAAGGCTCCTAAAATTATTAACCCTACTCCAACACTCATCGCAATTCTATTTCCCCAGATTCCTCCAACAACAAAAGCAATTACTCCTACAATAGTTATTAACCCCGTCATTTTAAAACTCCTCCCACAGCAATTTGGTAACCAACAATAGCGGAGGTTACATATTTAATTAAATCAAACAAAAGGTTTCTTTGTTTTTCCGATATGTTTAACTTCTTGTGTAAAAGAGTCATTCCAATCCAAGAAACAAAAAAAGCTCCATCAATGATTAAAAGAACAAATAGTCTTTCGTCCATTAACTAAATTAATAACTTAAACTTATAAATATTTCCTTCTACCTAATCCTAAATTGCAATCTCAAAGGATTGGGTCAATCTCCATAATTTTAATAAATGGGTAGAAACTATTCCAGATATTTAAAAAATGAAAGATGAAGAGCTTGAGAGTATGTTAAAAGAATGACTTTTTCAAATTTTGAGACCAAGATTCAAAAATACGAATTTTTTTAAAGAGAATGCTCCTCTGCTTTTTATGTTAATTAATAAGAAATTTATCTTCCTAATTTTATTTATGCTTATTTTACTTTTTCAATTTCCTTCTTCAAAAGCTTTGGGTTTTACTTGTAATGGGTATTCTTTGGGACTAAAGTTTTGTTATGAAGTTAATTATAATGTTGAATCTTGCACTCAAAATTATATTTGCCATAATAAAGAAGGTCTTATCGATGAGGGCGAAAAAGTTACTTATTATCCAGAAGTATCCCTAAGTGGAGTTGAATACTCCATAATAAATCAGTCCAATAAAATTTATTATCCAGGGGATTTATACTTTATTTATTATTTTAAATACCCTTCTGGAGAGACCTCTCAAAGAAATTATTTATGGATTGACAATCCAAAAATTAATTTGGACAAACCGAAAAAGACATCCTTTGGACAACTTGTTGCAGAGACCCAAATTGGGGGGATAACCATTCCAACAAATCGTCCAGGAGTTTTGGAGCTGAAATATGCAATAACTCCGCAAAGCAACTTCACAAAGATTCATGAAATTGATGAATCTCTTTTTGATACGCAAGCAATCCACATTTTGTCATATTCGGAAGTTTTAACTTCCACGTTTGGATGGATTTCACTTGGTCTCTCAATTATCTTATTGATAATAACTATTAGTCAAGTATTTAGGGAAAGAATTAAGGCGAAAAAAGAGGAACAGAACAGGATAACAGAGTTTAAGGTTGAAAAAGAAAAAATAAAAGATGTTTTCAAAGCCTTATATTCAGAATTAGATGTTGTCAGCAATAAAAAAATTCCAATGGAAGGAAATCTTCAGTGGTTTTTTAAATCTCTTGAAAAGGGGAAACCATTACATGGGGTTTGGAGCATAAACCTTTCTCCATACATGTCAACCATTCCAACAGAATTTCTCGGGAAAGATTTTTCCTACCTTAAAAAAGAAATTGTCCAAATTAATCAAAAAATAGAAATGGTAAATAGAATAGTTCTCTCTAAAGATTATCGCCTCATAAAAGCGATTAAAGGTGAGAAAGGATTTCAAGATAAACGGATGGTTGACTTTCTTAAAAAAGTTCTGAAGGAAATAGAAAAAAGAACCGAGAAAATAAAAAAAGATTTAAGGAGTTTGTTCTAAAATGAAAAGAGAAACTATTGGGGAGATAATTGTTGAAACTCTTTAC
>Ga0209727_1003320_pt1 | contig 10493 bp, 10 predicted proteins | sample RifGroC1_FD_183995 | JGI IMG/M metagenome (GOLD analysis project Ga0209727, IMG submission 183995) | Groundwater microbial communities from Rifle, Colorado, USA - Groundwater C1 (SPAdes) (version 2) | ecosystem: Environmental > Aquatic > Deep subsurface > Groundwater | place: Rifle, Colorado...
CCTCAACACTCAAAAATCCAAACTATTAATTGAGCTTGATCAGCAACTTGGTGATTTCAAAAGTCTACACCAACATCTTATTGCAGCAATTGTTGAAAACCCTCCTGTACTTTTACGCGATGGAAATGTAATTGCAGAGGGATATGATGATGAATTGGATGAATTACGCAAAATACGTGATCATGCGGGTCAATTTTTAATAGATTTAGAAATCAAAGAGCGTCAGCGAACTGGCATTAATACGCTGAAAATTGGCTACAATCGTGTCAGCGGATACTATATCGAATTAACACGAGCTCAAGCTGAGCAAGCCCCTGCCGATTATATTCGTCGTCAGACACTTAAAAATGCTGAAAGATATATCACACCTGAACTTAAAAGCTTTGAAGACAAAGTGCTTTCGAGCGAATCTCGTGCGCTCGCTCGTGAAAAACTACTGTTTGAATCTTTATTGGATGAATTACGCCAAAATATTGCCCAATTACAGATGATGAGTGCTGCGATTGCTCATATCGATGTTTTAGCGAATTTTGCACATCAGGCAAGATTAAATAATTGGGCAAGACCTGAATATACACCAGAAACTTGTATCAAGATTCAGGCGGGTCGACATCCAGTGGTTGAGTCTTTAAACAAAGCTCCATTCACTCCAAATGATACATTCCTTGATCATCAACATCGTATGGCGATCATTACTGGTCCCAATATGGGCGGTAAATCCACGTTTATGAGACAAACAGCTTTAATTAGCTTGCTTGCTTATTGTGGTTGTTTTGTCCCAGCGAAATCAGCAAAGCTCGGTTCTATCGATCGCATATTCACTCGTATCGGCTCAGCTGATGACCTCTCTACAGGCAAATCAACATTCATGGTTGAGATGACTGAAACTTCACAAATTCTACATCATGCAACAAGTCAGTCTTTAGTATTGATGGATGAAGTCGGACGTGGAACCAGTACATATGATGGCTTATCTCTAGCATGGGCATGTGTACTCGATTTAACTAAACGTATTAAGTGTTTATGTCTTTTTGCAACACATTATTTTGAATTAACAGAATTGGGTAGCGAAGCTGGAATTGACAACTATCACGTCACCGCGCAAGAGTTAAATGGTAATTTAATCCTATTGCATAAAGTACAGCATGGACCTGCAAGTCAAAGTCATGGTTTACAAGTCGCAAAATTGGCTGGTATCCCTGCTAATGTGATCAAAGATGCACAAAAACGTTTGAAAATACTGGAAAAACAGCAACATCAGCATTTGCAAAACTCTGTGCAAAATGATCTGTTTAGTACAGTTGAACATGAAATAGAAACTAAAGTTATTGAAAAAGTAATTGAAGTAAAAATGCAATCACCTGCTTTAGATCTGTTAAAGCAACTGGACTTAGATGACCTTACCCCACGCCAAGCTTTGGAACACCTTTATCAACTCAAAGCTTTATCTAAAAGCTCAGATACTATTGAAAATTAACTATATGCTAGGTTCTCTACTATATTAAAGTTAGAACCTAGCAAATTTTAATTTCTAATTAAATTTGAAAATACGTCTTTTTATCGTAGGATGAAGTGCAAATAGATTCAGGTTATTGAGAGTTATTATCAACAAAACTCATATAAATCAGCCCTTTTCATTGATACGAATAATAAATATCAATAAAAGGAATTGTTTCTATCTGCATTTTTTGCCTAAAATACGCTATTGAAAATGAAAACCATATTTTTTAGGTAGCTGCCGCCATGACCTTTGTTGTCACAGAAAATTGTATCAAATGTAAATATCAAGATTGTGTTGAAGTTTGTCCTGTAGATTGTTTCTATGAAGGTCCTAACTTCTTAGTCATCAATCCTGACGAATGTATCGACTGTGCACTTTGCGAACCAGAATGCCCTGCAAATGCAATTTTCTCTGAAGATGAGTTACCTGAAGGTCAAGAAGTGTTTATTGAATTAAATGCTGAATTATCTGAAAAATGGGCTGGCAATAACATTACTCAAATCGGTGAACAACCTGCTGATCGTGAGGAATGGAACGGCAAACCAAACAAGCTTCAGTATTTAGAAAAGTAATTTTCAAAAAGGCCAGTTTTACTGGTCTTTTTTATACCTGAATCACACATTTCTTTGCAATTGTGCCATTTTTAGCCCCCTATTTTGCATTAAAATAGGCACTATACTAAATGTGAATTGCTTTTTTATGATGCGAAATAAATTACAGGGTCTGTTTTCATTATTTGTCATCCCTGTGATGATGGTTGGTTGTGCCACGTCTTCAAAGAAAGTTAGTCCAAACAAAAGAATATATATTCCTGAAGAACAAGTAACTTTTAATCGTCCAATCCCTACAAAAACAGAACCTGCATCTTATCGTCAGTGGTTAGGTCAGGGAGAAAACTACGCACGTGTACGCGAATATGAACATTTCTTAATGCGCAATAATGTCGCACATATTATTCCTAGTTTTGAATTGCTGAAAACAGCAAGAGACTGGCAAAAGTGCGGACGTTCAGAATACATGGTTCCAAATCGTGAATTATGGAATAACTCACTTTCAACATTACGAGTATTCAAATATTTAATCGCTGCAAAAATTCTTACTGATTTCGAAGTTACCTCAGTTTATCGTGATCTCCCACTGAATCAGTGTGCTGGTGGTGCAAGCTCATCAAAGCACTTATTTAATTCCGCAATTGATTTTCGTATTGGACCTGAATACCCTCAACCCCAAGATTATGCATATATTGAACAAACAAAATTCAAGTTATGCCAATTTTGGATTCAGCATGGTCAAAGCCTAGATCTCGGTATTGGATTATATAGTTCAGGTCAAATTCATTTGGATACTCAAGGTTATCGCACTTGGGGTCCTGATTTGACTCGTAATACATCTCTTTGTAACTTCTAAATTGTAAAACTCGAGTAAAAATGAGGTCTTTTGATCTCTTTTTACTTTCAGCACTCATGATTCCTTCAGCATTCAAATTGCACTTCGAAGATAAATGTTTAAAATGCAGCTATCAAATTTATAGGTAAATACAACCATGCAACAGTTGTGGACAGACATTGATGAATATATTAATTCACATCTCATTCCCACAGACGAGAGACTTCAACATGCATTAGATAACACTGACCAGCAGGGTTTTTCTAATCATCTAGCTGTTGCACCTAACCAAGGCATGTTTCTACAAATGTTGATTCAAATGAATCAATGCAAGCGTGTGCTCGAACTCGGTACATTTGCTGCTTATAGTACAATCTGGTTGGCGAAAGCACTGCCTGCTGATGGATATTTGCTTACTGTGGAAGGACGGGATACACACGTGATCCTTGCCCAAGAAAATATTGATTATGCCAATATGCCGACCCAAATTGAGCTTAAAAAAGGTCGTGGCGTTGATATCATGAATCAGTTAATTAATGAAAATAGTGAACCATTTGATTTCATTTTTATTGATGCAGACAAACAAAGTTATCCAGAATATTTTGAACTCAGTTTAAAATTGGCACGCTCAGGCACTATCATTGTGCTAGACAATGTTATTCGCTCTGGTGATATCTTAGATTCAAATAATAAAAAGCCAAGTATTGAAGGTATCCGCCAAGCTTTTACTGCGCTCCAGAATCATCCTCAACTTTTATCGTGTACTGCTCTACAAACTGTTGGATCGAAAGGACATGATGGCTTTGCAATTGCAATCGTCAAATAGAGGTTAAAAAATAAACTTTTATTTTTTAATTATAAATATCAATAGATTAAGTATATTAAGGTTGCTTTTCCATATAGTTATCCACAGGAATTGCGGATAACTATATGGAATAAAATGAACTACTTAGCAACAAGCAGCGGTACATTTGCATTTCTAAATATCGTGGTTGTGATACTACCCAAGAAAAACTGATGAATCTTACTGTGACTAAATGCACCTAATACAATCAGCTGAATGTCATGTTCGCGTTGATATTCCAAAATATTTTGTGCTACATCGCCATAACGATATATTGGTATTACATCTAAACCAGCACTTTTAAGATATTTCTCAGGTTCAGTCAGCATCTCTGGATGATCACCAACATACAGTAAATGGCATTGCAGTTTTTTCAATAAATCACTTTGAGCAATTCTCTCCATCATCTTTTGACAAGTTGGAGAGTATTCATAAGCAAAAATAAAACGTTTTGGTGGTGAAAAATGCTCCCCTACGGTAATTACCGTGCAATTCGCCCCACGAATAAAGTTTTCAACATTACTTCCAATTGGTTTATTTTTTTCAGCAGCGCGTTCCCCGACTCGCCCGATGATTACCACATCATTTTCTTTAAGAATATTAAAACTCTGTTCAAGAAAATCACCTTTTTCTTGAATTTTGGTGCTAGTCAAACCGTAATTTTTTTCAATTAATTCAGAGATATGTTTCAGTAAATTATTACTATAATCCAAGGCTAATTCGCTTTGCTTTTGTTCTAACTCAGCCAATTCTTTAAGTAACATGGCATTACTTTCAAAACCGATTACGCCACTAATTTCACCTAAATGGTAACTGGCGGGATAGTAATCTAGGATTTGTAAAAGGACTAATTCTCTTTGAGTTTGCTTGGCAACCCAAACTGCAGCCTCCGCCACCGCATCGATACAGGGTGAGGAATCGATACATGCAATAACGCGGTTCATAATCGCCTCTCTTTAGGTTCAATACCTTAGGTCTTCTACTTATTTTTAACTTAACACAGATAGATAGCAGGTTGGTTAAATTTATGTATAGAATCTCTTGAGAGTTTTCTAGTTAATTCTTATTTCCGATAACGAATCAATTTTGCAGGGTTTCCAGCCATAATTGCATGTGGCTCAACATCTTTAGTAATCATACTATTCATACCAATAACCGCATGATCACCAACTTTAATCCCATCCTTAATTCCAACATGAGCTCCTAACCAAACATCACGTCCAACTTCTATGCCTTGTGAGCGAACTGCTTGCTGATAGATGGGTCGATCTAAATCCATGCCATGGTCAAAAGCATACAGATGACTATATGCAGCAATTCTAACTTGATCATGCAACTTAATACCTGCGCGACCTCCATCAAGAATGCAATGGTGGTTGATCGCGACTTCAGAACCGATTTCTAACGGTCCATGTAAAGTACAATCGGCAGCAATAAAAGTATTATCGCCGATAGTAATTTTACGTCCTCGCTCAGCAAAGATATGTGCTAAAGGTGAAATAAAACAATTGTTGCCAATTTCAACTGTTTCCATTTCCATTAAATAGTTCTGATATTCTTTTTGCCATGCTTCCGCCCATTCTCTATGTTTTGGTTTTAAAGACCAATATAACCATGGCATATAGTTCAATCGATGTTTATGCTGTTCACGATATTTTAATAGTGGATCATGCATCATCTGTTTGATCCTCAATAAGTTTAAGCTGCTCGCGACCACGCGTTATATCTTGAAGCTTGAGCTTTAACGGTTCAATCTGGTGTATTTGCACTTGTGCCTGAATACTAACACCCGTTTCAGTATAGTTTTCTAGAAACTCTATTTGCTGTTGTAGTAATTCATATTGAATAATAGCCCATTCATTAAATGCACAACTAAAAGTAATCTTCTTTTTCTCAATTAATTCTATTTTTTCAGCGAGTAGCAGACACTGACCTGCACACCCACCATACGCCCTGACTAAACCACCAGTGCCTAGTTTTACTCCGCCATACCAACGATTCACCAATACAATAACATTGGTTAAGTCATTCCCCTCTATCGTTGCTAATATCGGGCGACCTGCTGTACCTGAAGGTTCGCCATCATCATTGAACCGTACATGATGACCTATTTTCCATGCCCAGCATTGGTGTGTCGTCGAGATGTCTTTTGTCTCTTCTAAAAACTTTTTTACTTGTTGCTCATTTTCTACAACACTCGCAATCGCCTGAAAGCGACTTTTTTTAATTTCTTCTTCAAAGGTAACGGTTTGAGCAATGGTAAAAGGCATAAAAACATCAATGCAAATTTAAAAACAAAGTATAACGTCTTAAGGTTCAAATAAAAAACCTCGCAATTGCGAGGTTTTTTGAGTTTAGCTTGCTTATCGTTCACGCAAAGCTTCTTTGGCCTTATTAAATGGTTTAAGTAGATAATCCATAACTGTTTTTTCACCAGTGCGGATATCAACTGTCGCTACCATACCTGGTGTGATACCAAACGCATGACCTGCTTTATTGAATAACTTGTCAGAGTCAGTGCGGATATAAACACGATAGTAAAATTGGTCTTGTTTAACTTCATCTCGAATCGTATCAGGAGAAATTACTGTTACTTTTCCAGTCAAACCACCGTAGATCGAATAGTCGTATGCAGTGATTTTCACTAATGCCTCTTGACCAGGTCGAATGAAAGCAATATCTCTTGGAGAAATACGTGCTTCAATTAACAGTTTGTCTTCTAAAGGAACAATCGTCATCAATTTACCGTTTTGCGGAATAACACCACCAAGAGTTGTTACATCAATTTCTTTAATCACACCACGCACAGGTGCTTTAAAGATTGCACGTTGTAAACTATCACTGCGTCCCATCACAACTTGTTGTTGCGTTTCAATATCAGTATTTGCCTTCGATAGCTCTTCTCGGGCTTTTACATAGTATTGATTACGTGTGTCATTCATCTTATTTCTAAGATCATTAGCTTCACGCTTGAGTCTAAGTACTTCTACTTCACTTGCAGCTCCTTTCGCAACAAGTGGTTCAGTCATCATCAATTCTTGTTGAACTAATTGTAAAGCTTGCTGGTAACCAGCTAATGATTGTTCTAAATTTTCACGTCTAGAATAATAAAGAGCAGTCTCTTCTTTGACTAATTTAGGTTCTTTGAGCACTTCTGCAGGAAATGCTAAAGGAGTTCCATTCACTTCAGCACGTAATCGCGCAGCAGTCGCTTGAGCAGAAGTTAAAAGTGATTTTGATTCACCGACATTAGATGCGAAGCGTGTTTGATCTAGTTGCGCAAGGATTTCTCCTTTTTGAACAATATCACCCTCTTGCACATTTAACTTCGTAAGAATACCACCTTCTAAAGATTGAATAGTTTGCTCTTTAGATGAAGGGATGACCTTACCCGTTCCTGTAGAAACTTCTTCTAGATTAAATAACCAAGCCCAAGTCAAAAAAATCGCTAAACCAATACATACAATCCAAATCACAAGACTTGAACGTGGTAAAGCTGGCTCTTTGTAGGATACATTCATAGAACGGTTGTTAGCTTGTTGTTCGCTCATGAATCTTCCCCTTGTTTAATTTGTTTTTGTTGGCCTGCTGATTGATTTAGAACTTGATCTCGTGGTCCATCCATTACAACCTTACCTTCGTTCATCACAATGATACGATCAACCAACTCAAGCACAGCTCGTCTATGTGTTGCGACGACTAATGTTCTGTGTCCTAACCAGCCTTTTAAATGATCAATTAATTGTTTTTCGGCAATATCATCAATCGCGGCAGTCGGTTCATCGAGTAATAAAATGTTAGGTTGGCGAATCAGTAATCGTGCTAACAGCAATGCTTGCTTTTGCCCGCCTGAGAAGCCTACACCACCTTCTAAAACTAAATGATCTAAGCCCTCTTTTTTCTCTTGCACAAAGCCTAAAGCACCTGTCACTTTTAAAGCTTTTAAAATGTCATCATCTTTTGCTAAAGGCGCACCTAAGGTCAAATTCTCACGAATTGTTCCGTAGAATAAATGTGCATTCTGATTCAACAATGCCATATCACGGCGCACATCAGCAGGATCGATTAAGCTAATATCGAGACCATCCAAATGCACAGAACCATTTGATGGTGATTGCATACCAGCCAATAATTGTAATAATGTTGATTTACCTGCACCGTTACGACCTAAAATCGCAATTTTTTCACCAGCTTTAATTTTCAAATGACGAAGTGCAAGAATTGGACGAGAATCTTCTTCTGTGTATTGGAACATAACATTTTTAAGTTCATAGTCCCCATTTAACACTTCTTTATGAACCAGATGCGCTTGATCAGGTTGATCAACAGGTTTCTGCATTAATTCATCAAGACTTTTCTTCGCAACCTTAGCTTGCTGTAAACGTCCTAAAATCCCTGTGATTTGTGAAATAGGGGCAAGCATTCGTGAGGAAAGGATCGAACACGCAACCAAAGCACCCGTTGTCATCTCGCCTTCCATCACGGCAAAACATCCAACTAATACAACAGCGGCATAGGTTAAACCTTGAATTTTTTGTGTCCAAGCAGTTAATACACCAACGATCTTACGTTGTTGCATACTAATATCCGCAGACACCTCATTCATATGATTCCATTGGTTTTGGAATCTAGATTCTGCTCGTAATAACTTAATATCTTCAATACCTTGTACCGCTTCGACAAGGATCGCATTTCGAATAGATGACTCTCGCATGCCTTCTTGAGCTAACTCAGCTAATTTCTTTTGTACCAAAATACCAGGCAAAATCATTAAAGGAACAACAAGCAACATTACCCAAAAGAGATTCCCACCGATAATCGCAAAGATAATCAGAAACAGGAAGAAAAAAGGTAAATCAGCTATCGCACCCATTGTTGTCGATGATGGTATGACAATTTTATATACTCCATAAACCCTTTAAATTAATTAGGTGGTTTATGTCGCACTTCAAGTTTTACTCTGCCTAACTAAATCACGAACACCTTCTAACTCACGAATTTGTGAAATAAAAGTACCAGTCGATTTAGAACGTTCGCTATTTTTAATTCGTAGTGCATGACCAAAAACACGGTCTGATATTCTTAAATCTGCACGCTTTCCAATAATATCGGATAGGTAAACACGAGCAACACGAAGTACAAACTCAAAAATGGCTGCGATTAGCACCCCACCCGCAAGCACCCAAAGCGTCGGGATCGATTGTGATGGCACAACGCGGTCATAAACCTGCATAGAGAAAATAATCGTAGCTAATGCCAAAATGTTTGCCATTAACGAGGCAAACATAATATCTATATATCGCTTCCAATCTTGAAGAACGATTGACCAAAACCAGCTCGTTTCATACGGCTTAATGTATTCATCAATACGAGCGTCTGGGACCGATTTTTCAGGGCGTAAGATATAGACTGTTTTTATATCTTGCTTAAGTGAACTTATTGAAAACTTTTGTGATAAGCCTTGATCACCACTGAGTTGAACACTGACATTGCCTTCTGAGTCAGCTTTATCGACAACACCAACTTGCCCATCTTTAAATTCAACTAAAATCGGCAAACGCCAAGGGTTGATCATTTCCTCTGTAAATGACACTTTACAAAGGTTCAAACCAACCTGTCGGCTCATTAGTAATAAAATTTCATCTAAATTTTGATTTTGATTCCAATCTAATTGTAAACGAACACGCTCTTCTGAGGGCTCTATTCGATAATGCTTAGCAATTGTTAAGACCGCTTGTAACCACGGCTGATAGTTTATTTTTGTCATCATGGCTGAACTTCAAACCCCTGAATGGAAATATTATTTAAGCCATAGGCTTGACGTGAACGTCCTGTCGTTGCGATGTACTGAGCAATGTTACTGTAAATATCATAACGTGCTGTTTCTAATTCTGAATTTGCACCATGAATTGCCTGCTCAGCATTCAATAAATCCACAAGTGAACGTGTCCCTAACTTATATTGTTCTTGATACAATTCCTTGGTTCTCACCGTAGTCGCTTGTCGACTCATTAAGACTTGCATCTGTCTTTGTTTGTTTTCAATCTGTTCTCGACTATTACGAATTTGATCCAAAACTTGTAGATAGACTGCATTTACTTGGGCTTTAGCAGCTTCCTCTGCAAAACTTGCTGCTCGAATCTGTGAAGAAGTTGCTCCACCTTGATAAAATTGGCTCGTTGCCTCCAACATTATCGCACTATCAAATCCACCCTCTTTATCATTATTTGGATTTCTTCCATTGATCGCTTGGGTCAACTCTCCTTTTACGGACAAAGTAGGAAATCTGCTTAACTGTGTTTGTTGTTTTTGTGAACGTGCTACAGCCATACCTGCTTGAGCTGCAATCATTTGTGGAATTGTATTGAATTGAGGTTCTGCATATAAATCAGATTGTTTCACCAAATCCTCAGGAATAGTCCACTGAATCTTACTGACGTCAAAACCAAGCAAAGTGTATAAGTGTTGTTGATTTTGGCTCAATAAAGATTGTTGAGCGATTAACGCGGATTGAGCAGACTGCAAATAAGACTGTGCTTGTATCGGGTCCGCTTGGCTACTGATACCAGCATTAGCCCTTAGATTCGCCATCTCTTGTATGCGTTTAATACCTGCTATTTGCTGATTCGCGATTTGAATAAGTTTTTTATAACGTTTAATATTATAGGACTTACGCACTATTATTTATAGATTCTCTGTGGTAGCAGATGATTTTTATCGAGAATAAAGTCATCAATGAAGTTTTTGATCATTGGTCTAAAT
>Ga0209727_1003328_pt1 | contig 10477 bp, 14 predicted proteins | sample RifGroC1_FD_183995 | JGI IMG/M metagenome (GOLD analysis project Ga0209727, IMG submission 183995) | Groundwater microbial communities from Rifle, Colorado, USA - Groundwater C1 (SPAdes) (version 2) | ecosystem: Environmental > Aquatic > Deep subsurface > Groundwater | place: Rifle, Colorado...
AAGGCAAGTCAAAGTCGCAAGCGCTCGTCTGTCTCCGTCGACAGATGGTGAACATTGTTTGGATGATGTTAAAGCACAAAACCGAGTATCGAAATGCTTGACTTTTCCTCATAGCGGATCTCTCCTTATTTAAAATAGTCCCGAATATTAAGTTAAAGAACTTCTATAGAAATCCCCTGAATTAAAATAACATTTTATTTTGCAAATTCAAAATGCTGATTCAAGCTCATTTTTCTACTTGACCCAATTTTTAAGAACCTCTATCGCTTTATCGGTCTGCGCGTCTTTGCCTTTTGAAAATTCTTCTTGCGTCAACTTAACTTCAAAATCCGGAATTAAGCCGTTTTCCGAGATTGAATTTCCAAGCGGTGTAAGCCATCTGGCTATTGTCACCTTGAGAGAAGTTTCGGGAGTGATTTTGACGACTTCTTGGACCGAGCCTTTTCCGAATGTCTTTGTCCCGACAAGCTTGGCAATGCCGTGCTCCTTGAGCGCGCCCGCAAGAATTTCCGAAGCAGAAGCAGAACCGCCATCCACAAGCGCCACCATCTTCAAATTGCTGTTAAATATGTCGTACCCCTTGCTTCTGTATACTTGAGGGGGCGCGTTTTTGCCGAAATCCTCGCTCACAACAATCTTACCGAGCGGCATAAACCAGCTTGCCATATCAACCGCCGCTTCCAGATATCCGCCGGGGTTGCCCCGCAAATCAAGAATAAGCTTATCGGAATCCGACTCTATGAATTCGCGAAGCGCCTCCCTGAAAAGATTAGGCGACGCGGAATAAAAATTATAAAGTTTAATTATGAAAACTCCATCAGTCATCTTTCCGCCGAAAATTTTGCCGTCTCTGATCTCCGTGTCAACGGTCGGAATGTTTATGACTTCTCTTGTTAGTATGAATTCAAGCGGTTCCTTCTTCCCTTCTCTGGCTATGATAATTTTCACTTTTGTGCCGACCTTGCCGCGGATGAGCTTTACCGCTTTGTCAACGCTCATATTCATTGCGGATTGCCCGTCAATTGAGATTATTTTGTCGCCAGCCAATATCCCGGCCTTTTGCGCCGGATTGCCTTTGAGAGGCGCCACGACAGTGACAGCTTCGTCTTTTATTCCTATTTCCATGCCCACACCTTCAAAATTTCCGCTTATTTCAGCTTCAAAAGATTTACTTTCTTCCGGCGGGAAAAATACCGTGTAAGGGTCGCCCAATGAGCTGGTAAGACCTCCTATCGCGCCCCAGACTTTGTCTTGAGCCGTTGAGGTTGCCGCTGACGCAGTGGAAGTTGATATTTTTGTCGGCACGAATTTTTCATCCAAGACTTGCCACGCTTTCCAAAAAGGAGCGAAGTCAACTTCAGAAGAAATATCGGCTTCGGTATTTATAAGAGATTCCGGCGGATTGACTCGCTCTGAATCTATCTTAAAACCAAGATAAAGCCCTGAAACAAAAATTGCTCCGGACGCGAGGATGCTTATTGTTATTACTTTATATTTACCGGCCTGAAATAATTTAGACGACATGATATTTATTATCATCTCAAAAAAAATCCAACGGGTCAATGAATACCACTACTGATTTTATATTTTTAATCTTTGCTTGCAAAACTGATGCAGTATTCTTAAATTAGTCCGAACGCATTTCGGGAAAAAAATCCCCCGCGAAAATTCGGAAAGGCGGCGGAGCCGCACCGCTGACAATTTCAAGTTTTTCTTTGGCGGCATTCAATCCAAGAATTCGCAAAGCGAATACAAATGTATTTTATGATAAATCAGATAATAAATCAAAAAGAAAAGAGCTTCACTCGCGGTTGTACACGGGAAGCTCTTGGTATTCTGGCGGCACTGTTCTTAAAGTGGTTCGAAGTGTCCTGTCGTAGGATTCTTCTTGCACTTGTCCCAAATGAACAACTTGCCGTCCATGACGATATAAACGCCGGGGACAGATGCCTGTGCCGCGATGACTGCACCGCCAAGATTGAATTCAGCGTCAGTATCGCGCATGCGCGCAGGTTGCAGAGCTCCCGTGAGCACAACCACCTTATCGGGGCAACGCTTGGCGACAACCCTTGCGGTCTCGATCATTGTGTCCGTTCCATGAATGACCACGGAGCGGTCGTGAGTAGCACACCAATCGGCGATGAAAGTCCGGTCGGTGTCGTCCATATCAAGACTGTCCTTTGCCCTGTCTGGCTGATACGACACTTCAATATTGGTGAGGCCGAGCCGAGTTATCATCTCCTCGGCGGCGGAGGTTTGTGGAAACGAGAAGTTTTTTACTCCTGCACCACTGCCGTAGGCTTTGTCGAACGTGCCGCCTGTAGAAAGTACATTGATTGTCATGTTATCTCCTTTGGATTTTTCCATTTGTTCTATAAATTATTTACCACAAAATTTGAAAAGATGCAAGCAAAAAAAGTATGGAATTTGATTTGTAAGATTAAAAAATTTTCTTCCCCCAAAATTAAAATATGGTTCGAGCCGATGTTTTTCTCAGGGTTCTTTTGCGGTTTTGAGCGGTGTAGCTCCGCCGCCTTTCCGAATTTTCGCGGGGGGATTTTTTCAGAAAAATGCGTTCGGACTAATTCAAGAATACTGCACCACGTAGGAAAAGTCAAAGAGTTTTGGTTCGCCTCGCTTCGCTCGGCGACTAATTCGTATTCAATTTTGGGGGTAAAAACGAATTGGCGGTTTCGCATTTTTGGGGAAGAAAATTTTTTAATCCTTAATCCACAAACAATATGAGATACATACTTTATGCTCGCAAATCTACCGAGGACGACGACCGACAGGTTTTAAGTATTGAAGCGCAACTCGTAGAGTTGCAAGAGTATGCCGCCAAAGAAAAACTTGAAATTGTCGCCTCGTTCTGCGAGGCCAAAACCGCAAAAGAACCCGGGCGAATTAAATTCGCAGAAATGTTGTCATTGATTGAGAGAGGAAAAGCAGACGGGATTATTTCGTGGCACCCCGACCGCCTCGCACGCAATTCTGTAGATGGCGGAAAGATTATTCATTTTGTAGATCGCGGCTTGATTAAGTCCCTCAAATTTCCCACCTTTTGGTTTGAAGCAACACCACAAGGTTTGTTTATGCTCAATATTGCTTTCGGGCAAAGTAAATATTTTGTAGATAATTTGCGAGAAAATGTGAAGCGAGGACTACGCCAAAAGATACGAAACGGCACTTGGCCCGGCTGGGCTCCGGTTGGCTATCTAAACAACGCCAAGACGCGTGGTATTGATGTTGATAGCGAGAAAGCACCGAAAGTAAAGAAATTGTTTGAAATGTATGCCACCGGAGCATATACGCTTCATTCTCTCGCAAATTGGTGCAAGGAAAAAGGTCTGCGTGGTAATCTCGGAAAAGAAATAGCGTTGAGTAATGTGCAAAGTATTCTACAAAATATTTTCTACATTGGACTGATGAAATATGGTGGGGAAATTCATGAGGGACAGCACGAGCCGTTAATCTCAAAGAAACTTTTTGATTCTTGCCGAGAAGTGATGAGCAAGCGCGGAAAATTCCACTATGTGAGAAAAAATGATTTTGCTTTTCTTGGCTTAATGAAATGCGCTTCGTGCGGTTGCTCGATTACCGCCGAAAAACAGAAAGGTCATCACTATTACCGATGCACTCGCAAGAAAGGTCCTTGCCAAGAAAAGCATTATCTCCGCGAAGAAATACTAACCGAACAAATCACTTCTTATCTTCAAAAAGTTTCTTTATCGAGCCAAGACACGGAAAAAGTTTTGGCGGCGTTAGACAGAGAGCAGGATAAAGCGCGAGAGAGCGCACAAAGTGAGGTTATCGTTTTGAAAGAGCAATTATCACAAGTTGAGGCAAAACTTCAAAAGTTATTAGACATCTACCTTGCCGACGCTTTATCCACAGAAGAATACGCCGCCAAAAAACAAAGCTTGCTGTCTCAAAAAGTGTCGTTGAGTGAGAAAATCACCGATTTTGAGACAAAGGGGTTATCTTGGCTCGAACCGGCTCGTGAGTTCGTAAAATCCTTGAATCAAGCCGCAAATCTGCTTTCCTCTCCCAATCCGATTGCAATGACAACATTTCTGAAAAACATCGGCTCGAACCATATTTTGCGAAACCGTGAATTCGTTTTTACCCCCAAAATTGAATACGAATTAGTCGCCGAGCGAAGCGAGGCGAACCAAAACTCTTTGACTTTTCCTGTCTGGTGCACGCTGCAGGACTCGAACCTACGACCTACCCGGTGTAAGCGGGTCGCTCTACCAACTGAGCTAAGCGTGCAAGATATTTTTCTTTATCCAGTCCCTACCTGCACCAGTTTTAAAGAATTTTTCCCGCCTCATCGCATCACTTCTCTTATCATACGCCTCACTGTAAATCAATGCCCATGGACGATGTTTTGACGTATAGTTGACACCAGTTACATTATGCTCTTCCATACGCCGCACAAGGTCATTGGTTTGCCCGATATATATCTTCCCTACTCTATTTCTTAAGATGTACACGAACATATGCTCTACCAATCCGCCGCGGCGGACTAAGCGTGCAAATATGTGGACTAAATATACATGGTCCCTCCGGCAGGAGTCGAACCCACATCAAAGGCTTAGAACGCCCCTGTTCTATCCGTTGAACTACGGAGGGTCTCGCCTCTCACGATAGCAGATTAAGGCGCAGGGTCAACGCTCCGTCAAGATACGCTCGTACTCCGCTTCGCGCGCCGCCTGTGCGGCAACGGCGCGCGAGAGCTCTTGTGCGCTCACTGCAGTCATTGATTGGTATTGCTCACTTTTGCGCTGGGTAATCTCTTGCGCCATAATCCACACGTAGCCATGGAGAAGTACCGAGAGACAGACGAGTACCAAGAGACCCCACGAGAGCCGGTACCAATCGTTATAAGGCGAGTACTCCCAGCGCTCTACATCGCGGTCAGAGAGACGGCGTAGCAACTTCAACGTCTGCGCAGTGTAGTGTTTAAGCAACTCTTCTATGCGTTTAATCTCCTGCATATGCGTACATTGTGCCAGTAATTTTAGCGCCCCAGTCTGCCCCCTTCGTGCCTACTCCGCGCGCAAGAGTTACGCTGTCAATCCGGATGAGGCGCGGAGACGCTTCCAGCGCGCTGATAAAGCGCTGCAGAGCAGTGTAACTCCCGCGAATAGTCACCGAGAGGAGCACTGTCTTGGCCTTCCCATCAGGCGTGAGCGTATCAATACTGGCGGTGATTCCCGCGCGCGAAGTGATTGTTTCCACCTCTTCAATAAACGTGATGAGTGAGCTGGAGGCAATAAAGTAGCTGTCCACACGCGCGTGCGATGCGGGGTTCTGCTCGATTGACTCGCGCATATTCTCCGCAGAAAGCCCCTCATGCTCAAGGCGCTTGAGCTCTTGGGTCACTTCCGAGATAGTGCGTGCCTTGAGCACTACAAAGTAAAAGAGGGCGCCCCAGACGCAGAGGAGCGTGAGAGCACTGATGGCAAGGGAGCTTTTGAGAGTGAGTTGTACCTTCATAGCATTAGGGCTTTTTTTCTTGTGGCACCACGGTAAAGGAGAGCGTTACGTCGTTCTCGTCGTTCTTGATGAGGCTCGCGGTGGGAATAGTGACACCGGCAAACATCGGCTCCGACTTAAGCCGGTCTTCCCACTGCAGTAGGCGCTTGCGGTCGCTTACGCGCGCCGTGAGCGACAACTTTCCCGCTTGTCCCGCCGCGGCGGGGTTTGCCCGCGCAAATTGCAGTGCGCTAAGCGTCACTCCCTCGCCCAGTGTGCGATCTATCGCCGCACGCAACTCGGTAAGGAGCCGCCCGTCTTCCGCATGCAAGATGGTGTCCACCTTGCCACGCAAGTCCTTTGCCTCGCGGGAGATGAGGCCATATTCACTACTCTCAAGACGCGCCTTCAATGTGTCGCGATTGCCCGTGAGCGTTTCCGCATCGGTGCGCAGGAGCGTGTACATGGATGCGAGCACAAGCGTGCTTGCCGCAAGGAGCAAGCAGAGAAAGATGAGGAGTATCACGGAGCGCCTCTCGCGATAGCGTGTGTAGACCTCATGCTTGGCTTCATGGGGGAGGAGGTTAATCATAGATGCAGGCCCCGCAGGGCAAGCCCAATGGCTGTGGTGTAGCCGAGCGACTCATTAAAAGGGATGGGAGGGACGCCTCCTTTGAAGCGCGGCACATTTCTCCACGGTGCGGCAAGCTCTACGGGGATTCCCGCATGTTCGGCGAGATACTCATCAAGCCCCGGCAGTGTAGACTGCCCGCCGGTGAGAATGATGCGACTTACCGGCCCTCCTGTCGCGCCGCGCTCCTTGCGCTCATGGATGTTCCAGTACTCACAGCGCTTTAAAATTTCATCTTTGAGCACGGAGGCTATGGGGATGAGCGCGTAGAAGAGGTCGCGATTCTCCTTGGCGCGCGAGAGGCCGCGCTCAATCTTATACTGCTCGGCAATATCGCGCGAGATCCGCAGATTCTTTTGCACCACGGTAGTGATATCCTCCCCGCCAATACCCTGCACTGTTGAGGTAAAGGCGACAAAGCCCGCCGTCACCACAGTAAGACCCGTGCGCGTCCTGCCCATATCTACAATGAGCGCAGTCTCGATGTCTGTGCGGGACTCGCCTTCGTCCGCCGCGGCGGACCGCGGCGAAGCGGGCAGGAGTGCGCGAGCAACCGAGTGCGCTTCAATCTCAAGCGCCTGCGGCATGAGCCCTGCATGAGTGCAGGCATTTATGTATTCACTCACATCCTCGCGCGCGATGGCTGCAACCTCAACCTCGTAGGCGCCGTCTGCCCGTTCTTGTATAATGTCGTAGTCAAAAATCACGCTCTGGGCCGGGACGGGAATTTGATTTTCCAGCTGGAGCTCAATTGAGGCGCGCAGATCACGCCGCGCCATAGGCGGAATAGAAAGAAGGAAAGCGTAGGCGTGCTCCTCGGGAAGCGCGAGCACTACCGCGCTCACCGGGAGCGTAGCGCGGATTTTTTTCAGTTCTTCACCAAGCGCCGCAATGTCTCGCACCTTGCCTCTCTCAACAATGCCAGGAGTAAGCGGTTGCTCTCCGTAGGATTTTAAACACGGCACGCCGTTTACGTAAGCGAGCATGATGTATTTAATTGAGCGGTCAGAGATATCCACACCCGCAGCATGATTCGCAAGATACGCAGGTGGCGGAAAAAAGCGCAAGAGTGTTGAGCGCATGTTCACACTCTTAGTATAGCATTACTTGTGTGTGAGATAGCTCTCCAGAATAAGTGCCGCGGCGCGCGCGTCAGTGCCGGCATCCCGCGGCGCCTCGCGCGTAGCTTCTTGTGTGGTAAGCGCCTCGTCTTCGTACACTACGGGGAGCGCCGTGCGCTCTGCGAGTCCTTTCTCAAATGCGCGGACGTTCCTCATCACAGCATTCTCCTGACGCGCGTAATTGAGTGACCTGCCCATCACCACCATTCCCACCCGCTCCCCCTCGCAGATGTGGGCTACCGTCTCAAGCGCATTGGAATCGTTGGGAATGACCGCGTGGGGGAAAGCAAAACTCCCCTCCTCATCCGAGAGCGCAAGTCCGATCTTCTTAGTTCCAAAATCAATCCCCATGTAGCGCATAGACGTTAGAGGCAACTAGTACACTGTAGCATATATAGATAAAGCGAAAAAAATGAGGTAGAGTGGTTTTAGGTATCGTTTCCGCAACGGAGAGGTGGCAGAGTGGTCGATTGCACCGGTCTTGAAAACCGGAGTGTCCGCAAGGGCACCGTGAGTTCGAATCTCACCCTCTCCGCCAAAATTCGGAATTCAAATTTCCGCCAAAAATATGGTCGGCGCGAAGCGCCGTCTGTTCTGAATTCCCCCCACAAAATCCTGATTCTGCAAGGATTCGCCACGCTCCGCGTGGCTCAAAAAGTACGGTTCGAGCTTCAATAATAAAGTTCGAACGGCGAGGGAGATTATATGGTGGATAAGAAATAATTGCCCGCCCGGATTCCATCAAAAAATGCTATAATATAACTCTATGAAACTAGGAATAATTTTACAATCAAATAAACCCGAACACGCATGGAATACATTCCGCTTTGGTATTACTGCGCTAAAAGCAGGACATCAAGTAGAAATATTTTTGATGAGTGAAGGTTCAGAATTAGACACCATTCCCGACAGCGAAAATTTTGATATTTCGGTAAAAGTGGCAGAGTTCAAAAAATTGAAAGGTGAAATTTACGCTTGTGGCTCGTGTCTTAAAATACGAGAAAAAGAAGAAAGTAATGTTTGTCCTATTTCCACAATGTCCGATTTGCTCAAAATGGTCGAGGACTCGGATAAGGTTTTAGTTTTTGGATAATATAAAAACAATCATATGATGAACTTTGGAAACTTTGGATATGGATTTATGGGCGGGTTCGGTTGGATATTTATGATCGTCTTCTGGGGTCTCGTAATCTGGGCGATTGTCGCTTTAATACGAGGCAATATTGGAAATGGTCATGGGTGCGGACATGATCATGGCAATGGCACGCATGGAAAAGACAAGTCGCCACTCGAAATTTTGAAAGAACGCTACGCTAAAAGTGAGATTGATAAAAAAGAATTTGAGGAGAAGAAAAAAGATTTAAGTTAAAGAAATAATAACCCGCCCGAATTTCGCCAAAAGAAATCAGCGGAGCAAGCGGAGGATTTCTCCCCAAACCCAGTATGAGAGAACCCCTACTGGGGTTCCGCCCGCCGACCTGCCCGTCGAAGTTTCAACGCAGGCGGGGTCCAGCCAGTTCCGTTCGGATATTTTCAAACAGACACCGCTCTTTTAATTTATCCACGCCGGCCACTCATCCTTAGCCCCAGGTAGAGCCACATAAGACCAACGAGGTAGCCGCCGAGCACGTCCAGTGGGTAGTGCACGCCGAGGTAGAGGCGGCTGAATCCAATGGAGATCACGAGCGCTACGCCCACGAATGCCCCTATCCGGCGGCGGTGCCGTGAATGGCTCTTGCGCAGAATGAGTGCAATCCCGAGCGCATAGACCGAGACAGAGAGTGCCGCGTGGAGGCTGGGGAAGGAGCCAAAGCGCTCGGCAGCAAGCGCGATGGGAGCACTCGGGCGAGCACGCATTACTACATCTTTAATGAGGGCTACTGTATAGGCGCTACCGAGATAGCAGAGCATAAGCGCAACAGAAGAGCGGATCTCTCTTTTATAGATGAGAAAGCAGGCTACTACGACAGCTATTGCACCCGCAACCCAGACGTCGCCCAGTTTGGTGAGCTCGCCCATGATGCTCGTGAGCGCCGGGGAGCGCAATCCAGCAATAAAGGAGACAAGAATGTGATCCTCTTCAATGAGGTATGCGAGCATAACAGCTATAGTATACCGCGCAAGGCACGCGGGTGGTACAATAGAGCGCATGGATGATCAGCGCGCATTCTCTTGGGTTGCAATGGAACATGAAGGGAGCGAGCACTCCAGCGACTGGTACTGGGGCTTTGGCGCCACGACTATTGCGGTCGCGATTGTCTCAATTTTTTTCAGCAATCTTCTCCTCGCGCTCATCTTCCTCCTCGGCGGGTTTTCGTACATGGCCTTTAGCGCGCGCAAACCGGAAGAGGTGACGGTGAGCATCACGAACCGCGGCGTGCGCGTAGGCGGCGCGCTCTACCCTTTCAGCGACTTGAGTGCCTACTCTTTTGACCTTGAGCCGCCGCGGCGGCGGCTCGTGCTCATCTCATCGCGCGCCATCGTCAGCCATATCTATCTACCCTTGGATGCCGACGAGGATGTGGTAGCAATCCGTGCGCACATGGAGCCCTTCATAGACGAGGTCTCCTTCATGCCCACTCTGGCTGACAGAATTACGGAGTATCTCTAAACATTTCTATGAGTAAATCAGTTATCCCAAGCGAGCGTATCGAGCGCGCTATTTTCCTCATCCGTGGCCACAAGGTGATGCTTGATGAGGATTTATCTCAATTATACGGAGTATCGACCAAAGTTTTTAATCAAGCTGTCCGACGCAATATCAAGCGATTCCCGAGAGATTTCATGTTTCAACTAGTCACAAAAGAATGGAAAAACTTGAGGTCACAATTTGTGACCTCAAGTTGGGGCGGCCGTCGCCACCTTCCATATGTATTCACTGAACAAGGAGTAGCAATGCTCTCTAGCGTATTAAACAGCGAGCGCGCTATCAGGGTTAATATTGAAATCATGCGGGCATTTGTGAGACTTCGGCAACTGCTCGCTTCCAACACGGAGCTGGCCCGCAAACTTGCCGAGCTGGAGCGCAAGTGCGACAAGCAGTTTCAAATAGTCTTTGAAGCTATCCGGAAACTCATGATCCCGCCTGAGACCAAGCGCAAGCAAATTGGATTTCGGAGGGATTAACCATTAGAAATGGCCTCCACTCGCAAATAGTCCTCTCGGCAGGAATCGAACCTGCATTACAAGCTCCGCAAGCTTGCGTCCTATCCGTTGAACGACGAGAGGGAATGGCTTATTTTTT
>Ga0209727_1003329_pt1 | contig 10474 bp, 10 predicted proteins | sample RifGroC1_FD_183995 | JGI IMG/M metagenome (GOLD analysis project Ga0209727, IMG submission 183995) | Groundwater microbial communities from Rifle, Colorado, USA - Groundwater C1 (SPAdes) (version 2) | ecosystem: Environmental > Aquatic > Deep subsurface > Groundwater | place: Rifle, Colorado...
CTAAATTTATCCACTTAACATAAAATCTCTTATGCGAATTCTAGCCCTGCATAGGGCTAGATATAGCGATTAGACCCAATTCTCTAGCTTTAGACCATCAATCCGTTCAAATTCTTTTGTATTGTTCGTTACTAATACAACATCCAATGCCAAAGCATGAGCAGCGATCAGCATATCTAAGCTGCCAATCGGTTTACCTGTGGATTGAAGATCTTGGCGTAATTTGGCGTAATGCCAAATTGCTTGTTCATCGTAAGGAAGAATCTCTAAAGGTGACAAAAACTTGTTTAATGCCTGTTTATTGCGTTCAGATCCAGACTTCTCTACACCGAAAGCCAGCTCAGATGCCGTGATACTTGAAATCGCAAGCTGGCCGAGTTGATATTGCTTAAAGCGTTCAAAAACGTGTTGAGGCTTGTTGTTGATGACATAGATACAAATATTTGTGTCTAAGAGGTAAATCATTTGAACTCCTCACGGAACTGTTCGCCTTGATCAGCTCGCTCCAACTGGAATCCAACCTCAAACTCATTGATGGCTTCTAACATGACATCCCAAGGGTTATCGATTGGCATCAACAAAACGCCACGTCCGAAGCTTTTGATGGCCACTTCAGTGCCATTGAAACGAAAGGCCTTAGGCAAGCGAACCGCTTGACTGCGACCAGTTTGAAATACTTTGGCAATTTCCATGTTGACCTCCAGATACACAAGATATATATCACCGATATATACCATAGCATTAAAGTGTGTAGAGTCAAAGTACAATTAAAATCATGAGACAATAAAAAACCCCGACATCCTGTCGGGGTTTTTCGTATTTGGTACTAGGGTCAACTCCTGTCATCCCTCGCGTCCTGTCGCTGATGTTATTATTTTTATTTGGAACATCCTGTTCTCAATGAAGCCATGATATGAGATCGAGAGAGGTCTGCCTATTGGTGATTTTCTTGAATGATTGTAGGCCAGAACGTACAAGGACATATCCTCAAATTATCCCAAGAATTGTCCGCAGGAAATGGGGATAATTTCAGAAATGAGAGCCTTTAGAAATCAGGAAAAATTGAAATTCTGAGTATTTTTTAACCAATTTTATTGGCTAAAAGTGACAAAAGTGCTTAAAAAGCAGCCGACTTGTTTCCGAGTTGGCTTTTTGGTGTTTTTTTGCGTTATGTAAAATACTTAAGTACTTGATATTAAATAACTTTAAAAAGATGATTTCGCATAAGCTCTATTATGTTAAATGAACAGGTTTTTAAAATGCAAATTGACGGTTTTCTTAGCTGAATAAGTAGCTTCTACAAAACGGTTAGGGTAGATAGAATGATACCGAGCTGTTACCCTTGCTCTGATATTTTCTCTCAAACAATGCACTGAATTTATGACACTTACGCCACCTTAAGTTTATTTACCTCTTTAATCAGTAAATAACTCATCACTGTCTAGTGATGTGGTGTAGTCGCTTGTGTGTTGTATATATCACATCACTAGCCTATCTGAAAAATTAAAAAACAGGCTATGTTTATGTTATCTAATGTACGAGAACAATGGTTCTCTAATATCCGTGGGGATGTGCTTGCAGGACTTGTTGTAGGTCTTGCATTAATCCCTGAAGCTATCGCATTTTCAATTATTGCAGGTGTAGATCCTAAAGTAGGTTTATACGCATCCTTCTGTATTGCTGTCGTTATTTCTTTCGTTGGTGGTCGTCCAGCTATGATTTCAGCAGCCACAGGTGCGATGGCACTGCTTATGGTCACATTGGTCAAAGAACATGGGCTTGAATATCTGCTTGCTGCAACGATTTTAACTGGTGTCATTCAAATATTAGCAGGTTACCTGAAATTGGCTAAGCTAATGCGCTTTGTCTCTAAATCTGTAGTGATTGGCTTTGTAAATGCGTTGGCCATCTTAATTTTTATGGCTCAGCTACCAGAACTGACTAATGTAACTTGGCATGTATATGCTTTGGTTGCTTTAGGCTTAGCGATTATTTATCTATTCCCTTTAATTCCAAAATTAGGAAAATTATTCCCTTCTCCACTTATCTGCATCATTGCTATTACATTGTTAGCAATAGCCCTAGGAATTGATATACGGACTGTTGGAGATATGGGGGCATTACCTGACACACTTCCAATATTCTTGATCCCGAATATTCCTCTAAATTTTGAAACATTGATGATCATTTTGCCGTATTCAGTTGCATTGGCAGCCGTAGGTTTACTTGAGTCTATGATGACAGCAACTATTGTCGATGAAATGACAGATACACCAAGTGATAAGCATCAGGAATGTAAAGGACAAGGTATTGCAAATATTGCCTCTGGCTTCATGGGTGGTATGGCAGGTTGTGCCATGATCGGTCAATCTATGATTAACGTGAAGTCAGGTGGTTTGACACGCTTATCAACCTTCTCTGCGGGTATTTTTCTTCTCATTTTAGTTGTGTTTATCAGTGATTGGCTCAAAGTGATTCCAATGGCTGCCTTGGTTGCTGTGATGATCATGGTTTCAATCAGTACTTTTGAATGGAGTTCTGTTACCCAATTAAAGGACAATCCTAAAAGTAGCAACGTCGTGATGATTGCAACGGTGATTGTGGTAGTAGCTACGCATAACTTGGCGTTAGGGGTATTAACAGGTGTACTGCTTTCAGCTTTATTCTTGGCTAATAAACTAGAAAATGATATTCAGGTCTGTGCTTCTTTTGAGGGGACAGCTCGTCTATATGATTTGAGAGGTCAGATATTCTTTAGTTCTTCTGAAAAATTCATGCAAGGTTTTGACTTTAAAGAGGATGTAAAGGAGGTGATTATTGACTTGACCCATTCTCACATTTGGGATGTAACATCAGTCGCCATGCTTGATTCTGTTGTAAATAAATTTCAAAAGAATGGTGCGAATGTCACAGTACGTGGTCTAAATGAAGCCAGTTCGATCATGATTGATAAGTATGGGACACATGCCAGAATTTAAGTTTTAAAAATTCTATATTTATATAGATTTTCTAAAATTAACATAATACGCCTTATACGAAATTCGCCTGAATAGCCTTTCTGAGAAAGGCTATTCCTGATTTTTCACCAAAGCTTTCTTAATTTCGATGACTGACAATAACTCTCCCTCTTTTTTCCAGGTATTCAGTCCCTCTAATACCTGATGAAAAAGCTTATTCCGCTCAAAATATTCATTTTTATAATTTTTAACTTCCTGATATACCTTAGATTTTACTACATCATTGTGGAATTTTGTCACATTCTTAATGCGATTCTTCACCTGTTCAGGAGTCGATTCACTAATATCAATCCCTAACTCCTTGAAAGCAGCCAACACAGCACCGCCCAACTCAAACTTACGATGGTTTTCAGCCGTTCTTTTTTTATTGGCTTCCTTCTTCTGGATCTGACTCAAATAAAGCTCTAAATCACTCAACTCAAGCTTATGCGCTTTGAAACTCAGATAACGAGTCGCCATTGTTTTCAAGATATTAAAATCAGCACCACTCAACTCATTGTCCCGATACGCCTCAAACAACTGCACAAACTTCTTTTCATATGCGGTCTGCGGATACTGTACAGACACCTCATCAAACAATAAGTTCAACTTCATATGCTCACGATAAGGTTTTAAGGCCTCTTTTACTAAAATCTGTTCAGCTTCAGACAAAGAATTAAAATTAAATTTTTCAGCTCGTAGCATCGCAATCACATCATTCTGTAAATCAGAGCGATCCTTCTTCTGTGAAAGATAGTCTACAAATGCATGTAACTCTGCGATTTGTAAAAGTTGCGCAGGTCTGCCACGTTTTTTTGATTTATCCAATGTCATCTATCTGCCGCCTAATTTTCAGAACTGCTACCGATTGAATTATGGTTTTACCATAATTCAATCGGGCAGTCTGAAAATAATTATTTAAAATAAAAAATAAAATTTCTTGAAAAGAATTTATATTTTTATTTTAAATAATTCGCACTTGACAGTTTCTTCCTATCGGAGAAACTAGTACGCAATGGGGCGATTCCCCCTTGACCCCCTTTAACCGGATTATTTCAGCCCTGTAGGCATTGCATAATCCGGAGATTTTTATTGCGTTTCACTCCATAAAAACCAACAACACCCCAAGGAAGTGAACATGGCTAGTTACCATTTCAGCGTCAAAAGTAAAAATAAAGGCTACGCACTCGGCCACTACCTGTACATTTCCCGACTCCTGCAATACGAAGGTATCCGCAAAAAGAGCGCAGAAATCCTCGAACATGTCGAACCAGGGCGATGCATGCCCTCTTGGGTCAAGGATCCTGTTGAATTTTGGCAAGCAGCCGACACCTTTGAACGGGCCAATGCCAAGGTTTATATGGAATACGAAATAGCCTTACCGAATGAATTCACCGTAGAACAGCGTAAAACGCTCGTAGAGACATTTATTGAAAAAACCATAGCAACACACCACTACCCTCATTCCTACGCCATACACAACGTAAAATCGCGCCTCAGCGGTGAAGAACAACCCCATTGCCACCTGATGTTTTCACTCAAAGCCGATGATGGTATTGAACGAAGTCCAGAACAATACTTCAAACGCTACAACGCGAAAGATCCAAGCAAAGGCGGAGCGAAGAAAATTCAGCTACAGGATGGCTATGCCGACTACTCCACTTACCTCCTGCATATCCGAAAAGCCTGGGAAAATCACCTGAATGACGCATTGGCAGAACATAGCCCAACGGTGACTTACCATATCGATGGCCAGGAGATCCAAATTAAAAACCAAGTCTCCGCAGACAACTACGAAAAATACAACGAGATACATGGCACCCTCTACCTACCAGAACCCAAACTGGGGACAGGCAAACAAAATGAAACTGTGGAATACCTGGCGGAAATCCAGAAAATCAGAGAACACAATGCCAAAGAAAGAGAATTAGAACAGCGCCAAAAGCACTTTGATCAACAGCATGAATACTTCCACAGCTGCTCAAACGAACCCTTCAGCTCTCCCGAAGTGATGCACTACCTCAATCACCTCATTAAAAAAGCCTACAACAAAAAAGAACTGGGCCACGATATCGACGAAATTATTCAAACCCAGCAACCGATCCTGCATCACGAAAAATGGGATATAGATACCATCAATTATAATCTCAACAACGCTAGGTTATACCCAGAGCCCGACATGGAATTTAAAGTCCTATCCGTACGGTCAAAACCAGTGATTGAACCAACATCACAGCCGAAGCTAAAACCTGAAATACAACCCTCACAGCTTGAACCGAAACGAAATGATTATGATGGTCCGGCTTTTTAAAATGGATCTGGATCAGAAAGTACAAAGCGAGTGTCTACGAGCGACATAGCCAAAATTCGCGCCTCAGCCCTCTGAAAAACCGCTTTTTTAGGTTTATTAACCTAAAAAAATGAAGTTTAGATGTTGAAATTAGAACCAAGACCGAGCGAAGCGAGCATAAAGCCCTATGAGCGAAGCGAATTCCGAGTTGCTTTTGTTTTTTCTCAAATTCACGAAGGAATTAACCAAAAAATTGCCCCTGAATCGAGCGAAAGCGAGATTCAATAGAGTTTGAGCGAAGCGAAAACCAAGGGCAATTTTTCATTCTCAATGTTTTTAATTATTTTTAAAGTTTTTAAATACTTTTAGACATGCTGAAAGCTTTTATTAGCAATGCTTTTACAATCTATATAGCACCATTTATCGACCCATATAGCACCATTTATCGACCCATATAGCACCATTTATCGACCCATATAGCACCATTTATCGACCTCTTGACACCAATATGAGATAATGGTTTTATAGCATCATTATAAAATAATGGTGCTATATGAAAGAAATAATAGTAAAAGATAATGCCCTAATAAACGCTAGCTACAATTTGGACTTAGTAGAACAAAGGCTAATTCTCTTAGCAATTATTGAAGCAAGGGAGACTGGAAAAGGAATCAATGCGAATGATGCACTAGAGGTACATGCTTCAAGTTATATCAATCATTTCAATGTCGAAAAGCACACAGCTTATACTGTATTGAAACAAGCTGCTGATGATCTGTTTGAACGTAGATTTAGTTATCAATTTACAAATACAAATGGTAATAACGAATACGTTAAATCTAGATGGGTTAGTGAAATTAGATATGTTGAAAATGAGGCTCTTATTAAGTTAATTTTTGCACCATCAGTTGTTCCTCTAATCACACGATTAGAACAGCATTTCACTAGTTATGAGCTGAAACAAGTGCGTCAGTTATCAAGTAGATATGCTATACGCTTATATGAATTACTAATTGCTTGGCGCAGCACAGGGAAGACACCAATATTTGAATTAACAGAGTTTCGCAATCAACTGGGAATAGCCGATGATGAATATAAACGTATGGAGTTGTTTAAAAGACGAGTTCTAGAAGTTGCTATATCTCAAGTGAATGATTTTACAGATATAGTTGTGAAGTATGAACAGCATAAGAAAGGCAGAACTATTTCTGGTTTTAGCTTCGACTTTAAGCAGAAGCAAGAACGCAAAAAAATTGATATTAAAAAGTCTGTTCTATCTGATAAGCAGTTGGATCTATTTGCTAACAAACTAGCATATGATTCTGCATTCTCAAGTCAATTCAGTGAACCAGGTGAAAGCTACGATAACTTTGCTAAAAGAATCAAAGAACAGTTAAAAGATCCTGTAAATTTAGACAAATATTTAGAATATTTAGACAGTTTAGGATTAAAACTTTAGACTATTTAAAAGTCTAATAGGCATATAACTTTTACAGATCTAGGCATGGTTTTTACACAATGAAAAGTCTCTCCGTTATTGAACTATCAAAGCTATATGGAATAAATAGACAAACCATTTACAACCATATAAACAAAGGAATTTTAAGTAAAAATTCAGATAATAAAATTGATTTATCTGAAGCAATACGTGTATTTGGTGAACCATCAAAAAAACAAGCTGTTAACGAGAATGTAAAAGTAGACAATCAAATTTCGACAGAAGTTTTACTACTTAGACAACAGATAGACATCTTAAAGAATCAACTTGATGATGCCAAAGATAGAGAATCTTTCTACCAAGAACAGATTGAAGCTATGCAGCGCTTATTAGAAGCTCCTAAACCTAATATCACTACGTCTATCGACCCTGATATAGCACCATCTATCGACCCAAATACGAGTCGTGAGCAGAACACTACTAAGTCAAACGAAAATGAGTTAAAACCAGAACAAGAACTTTCAAACCCAAGAATTCCTATACCAGAACATATTGAACCAGAACCTGAGAAAAGAGGGTTTTGGAGTCGTTTTTTTAGACCCTATGATTAATCAAGATTGTTTAATCTAAATGAATAAAAATATAGAAAAATAATCATGGAATAGGCGTGGAACGTGAATAGTCACGAAAAAGCCGTTCCAGTGCGCTGAACCCAGGAACGGCTTACTTTAAGATATTGATGCTAAAGAGGAAACTTCAAGTATTTCGCATAAGGCGTATTATGTTAATTTTAGAAATTCTTAATTTGAGTATGCCAAATCATTTTATAAAGTAATTAAAAAGATATTCTAGTGGAATCTCTCTATATATAACTTAACGCTTAGGATAAGAGCGTTTGTGTTTGCACACATGCTCTAAAACACCCAAACGATAGCGTTTATATGCTCGTACATTGACTAATTTCTTGGTCATGTCCTTACTCCCTATCTAATTCTGTTAGTTGGGGGAACTAACACCCATTAAAGCCCTTGCTTATTTATGGGAAAGATTTAGAGAGATTCCGTTGCTTAATATATAGTAGTTCTATATATTTTCAAGTAATTGTTTTTAAAAAAAATATAGTGAATTGAATGCATCTAAATAGTTTGAAAATTAAGAATTTTAAAGGGTTTTCTGAAGAACATAATTATTTATCTTTTAATACTCCAACGGGTGAAAAAGGTAGTGGCCTTAATATTTTCATTGGAGAAAATAATAGTGGGAAATCCACTGTATTAGAAGCTATTGATTTCATAAGAAATAGTACAAAAAAGGATCTAAATATAATTCATCACAAAAGCTCAACTGGTGAGTCTGCACAAGAAGCAGTAATCGAACTAGAATTTATTGGAGAAATATTTAACGTTATTGAGACGTTTGCTCAATCTAATAAAGTAGAGTCTTTTAGAGAAGTAATCTATCAATGTCAGGAAGGTAAAGACTACTTTAAGATCTCTAGATCAACTTCAGAGATCAAAGTTTTAAAAACATGGAATCAAAATAATAATTCATTTACTAATACAGGAGGTCTTGATGCGACGATAAAAAAACTGTTTGAGACTAATTTTATCTGGGCTGATACTAATCCTAATGATGAAGCAGCTTTTGGTGCATCAACCCTATGTGGCACGCTCTTAAAAGAAATTGCAGCAGAACATGCAAAAACAGATGAATTCCTTGCTTTTGAAGAAAGATTCAATCAAATTTTTAATTCTCAAACATCAGAATTACGGCAAAAAATTTCTGTTATTGAACAAAAACTCAATTCTATTTTTACTAGCCAATTTGGTGAGGCATCTTTAAACTTTCAATTTGACACTCCTAAAATCGAGTCATTTTTTAAAGGTTCATCCATACTTATTGATGATGGTGTACAAGTTAAAATGGATGAAAAGGGAAATGGAATGCAACGATCTGTTGCATTAGCTTTACTTCAAATTTATGCAGAAGAAATTGCATTTGACCAAGAAAAACAGTTATCTAGACCATTTTACTTATTTATAGATGAGCCTGAAATTTGTCTACATCCTACAGGACAAATGAAATTATTTGATGCTCTCTTAGAAATCTCAAAACATCGGCAGGTCTTTGTCACCACTCATTCGCCTTATTTTTTAAATTCTCGCTATCTTGATAAAGTTGGAATATTTATATTTAAGAAAGAAAATCATAAAAATGTTATATCAAAAGCTAATATGGATTATTTTTTCCCATGGAGTCCAACATGGGGAGAAATTAATTATAAAGCTTACAATTTGCCGACTTTAGATTTACATAATGAACTATATGGATATTTACAAGAAAAATCAGGGAAATCTAATGAAAGAGAATTCGAGGCATGGTTAGAGAGCCAGAGTTGTTCAAAACATAAATCATGGATTAAAGAAAGAAACGGAACTGTACTTCCATCATATTCAGTAACGCTAATGACATTTGTTAGGAATCATATCCATCATCCTGAAAATATTACTATGCAAAGCTTTCCCTACACATTGGAAGAATTACATCAATCAATAGACGAGATGATCAGAGTTCTAAAATTTAACAACTATCACATTATTATTTGATATTTAAATCAAAACCACAAAATTGAATTATGAAGATAAAGAGAAAAATATTGAAATTGAAAATATGTATGTACTACACCAAGCAGGCAGTATAATGAGTCCTAGACTCATTATACTGCCTGCTTGGTGTAGTACAAGAGAATCTAAGTACTTGACAGTAAAAAAAAATTACGTACAATGCGCTAAGCGCATTGTACGTAATTTTTTTTTACTGTCAAAATTTCTTAACTTTTTTTATGTTATCATCATCTAATCGATTTAGATGTCTCTTTTAAGCGCGAAACAAATTGCTTCCAAGAGCTATAATTTGCGTAGGAACACCGTTAATGCTTGGATATTAATGTCGTGTGAGACCTTAAGAGAGACGGAGGCGAGCTAGTTTTATTAGCTCGCCTTTTTTTATTTCTTAAATAAAAGTTTACCAAGACGATGTTTATTAAGCTTTTTAAGTTCGCACTGCATAAAATTCCACAGAATATTATTATTAATATCTATTGTTAAAATAAGAAGAATATGATTTTTAGAATTTCTAAATATCCCAATAAAAACGAGTCTAAAACTACCATCTGAATACTTAACTTCCCATACTTCAAATGGATTCAACAATGTAAAATGAGCCAATTTAGAAAATCGTTCTCTAGCATCACTTCTTTTTAAAACCACATGCTTCAAGTTATCTATCGAGACCATAGCCCAACTGTTTTGAAGGGCATTAATAGGGATTCTTCTTGAGTAAATACCATCAATTAACTCAAACTCTTTACAAACAATATCTAAAGCTTCTTCTTCTGTGTTACCAGCCTTCAAAATCATTGTTTCTTCAAATGGATGAAATTCTTCTATAGGAGTATTTCTAATATCATCGAGATTAAGGTCTTTCCAATTTTCTTGATCTTTTTCCTCCTTAATCATTTAGTATCTCAGCCATAAAAACTAACTATTCTACTCGATTATTTATTTAATAATGCACAATTATCAATCACTTCAACTAAAGATGAATACCTTTGACTTTCAAAGCTAAATTTATCCACTTAACATAAAATCTCTTATGCGAATTCTAGCCCTGCATAGGGCTAGATATAGCGATTAGACCCAATTCTCTAGCTTTAGACCATCAATCCGTTCAAATTCTTTTGTATTGTTC
>Ga0209727_1003335_pt1 | contig 10468 bp, 13 predicted proteins | sample RifGroC1_FD_183995 | JGI IMG/M metagenome (GOLD analysis project Ga0209727, IMG submission 183995) | Groundwater microbial communities from Rifle, Colorado, USA - Groundwater C1 (SPAdes) (version 2) | ecosystem: Environmental > Aquatic > Deep subsurface > Groundwater | place: Rifle, Colorado...
AACCGGCCCGTATGCTCACCCCGATTGAATCGCCGACGACCAGGCCGACCGACGGCCCGGCGTTTACCGTGGGGCACCAGATTCTCGGACCGGAACAACAGATTGAGCATTTTCACGGGTGTGTCTACGTCCAGGACCAGCACCGGGTGTTCGTACCGTCCGGCGCGTTGCTGAAACCAGATCAATTCAACTCGACATTCGGTGGGTACGAATTCACGATCTCGTCAAACGGCAAGAAAAAACCGACCACGAAAGCCTGGGAAGCGTTCAACGAATCCCAACTGGTAAAATACCCGCTGGCCGAGAGTACGTGTTTCAAGCCAACAATCATGCCGGGCGAAATCGTCAACCGCGATGGCCAGGCCCTGGTCAACGTCTATACCCCCGTGATCACCGGGCGAAAACGTGGCGATGCTACCCCGTTTTTCGACCTACTCTTACGGATCCTGCCGCATGTCGACGACCGAGCGATTGCTCTCGCATACCTGGCCGCCATTGTCCAGCACAAGGGTGTAAAATTTCAGTGGGCACCGCTGTTTCAGGGCGTCGAAGGTAATGGTAAAACATTTTTAACCCGCTGTGTGGCCGCGGCCATCGGCGATAAATATTTCCACTCCCCACGGGCGGATGAAATCGGTGAAAAATATAACGACTGGCTGTTCAATAAAATCCTGATCGGCGTTGAGGATATTTACATCATTGAGCAAAAACGGGAATTGATCGAGATCTTGAAACCGATGATCACATCCGAGCGGTATGTCTGCCGGGCCATGCAGGCCAGTCAGATTATGCGTGATCTATGCTGTAATTTTATTTTCAACTCGAATCATAAAGACGCCGTGCGGAAAACCGAGAACGACCGGCGGTTGGCGGTATTTTACACCGCACAACAGAAAAAATCCGATATCGACCGCGACGGTATGGGTGGATCCTATTTTCCGGATCTGTACAACTGGGCCCGGGCTGGCGGGTACGAAATCATTCATGATGTACTGATGACCCATTCAATACCCGACGCACTGAATCCGGCCGGCGATATGCACCGAGCGCCACGGACCTCATCGACGATTGAAGCTGTGGCCGCCAGTCTCGGCGGTGTCGAGCAACAGATCCTTGAAGCGGTCGACGAAGGTAAACCCGGATTCGCAGGCGGCTGGATCTCATCGAGCGCCCTGGATGCCCTGTTACGGTCGATGCGTCGGGACAACTCGATTCCGATCAACAAACGGCGCGAGTTGCTGAACGATCTCGGTTACGATTACCATCCAGCGTTACGTGGCGGCCGGGTGAATAACCCGGTACTGCCGGACGGTGGAAAACCTCGACTGTTTGTAAAACGGGGGCATCTGGCCTGTAATATCACTGTGCCGGCCGAGGTTGCCGCGGCGTACTCGAAGGCGCAGGGTGCGGTCGTTGGTGGGACGAATGCGGCGGCTGTGTTTGGGGCGAACCGGTGACGGATGCACGGTTTGAAACTACAATCTTCCACCGGCGATTGTCGGTAATGGAGCAGAAAATGAGTAAAACAATACGGTTCAGCGTTACCCCAAATAACGACATTCCCGCCTTTGCCGGATATCTGTCAGGGTCAGTGCGAGAGCCAGAGGCAAAGGTCATTGTGAATATCGAGGCTATGGTTAACGCCGCCGCAGATAAAGAAAACGACATCTCTTTCGAAGAGATTTTCGTTACCTCCGTTGTCCATGAGATGCTCCACGCTATTCAGGATATCTACCATCGAGAGTTTGACGAGGAAGAAGTTGAGCGGGTTCTGCTCGAAGCATCTGAGCAGCATTATGGTGAAGAACGTGAAAGCCATGACACGCCAAAACATGGCACAACCTACAAGGAAAACAACATGAAAGCAGCAATCACAGTATTGGAAATCACACTTGAAGCCCTGGAAACAAACGAGAAGGTTAACCGCAAGGAAGGAAATGCAGAGCAGGCTGACTGCGAGGCAACCAATGCTGCTGAAGTCCAGCAGGCGCTGGCAGTGCTCAAATCAGCAAGCGATGGCCCCATTTGGCCGAAACCAAGTTGATTGGTGAGTAAGTGATTTCGAGGCGGGGTGCAAACCTCGCCTCTTGATATGCTGGTCCGGGATGAGGAACAGAGCAGAGCAGTGCTGATTGAGCGAGCACTGCGGGAAAAACATGGTCTGTAATTAAAAATTGGGGGGAAAGCGCATGGCGACAAAAGAAGAATTAACGGCTCTGAAACTAAACTGGATGGGCGATCCTTGTTGGGACATAGAAGACACTGAGGGCTTCGAGGAGCATCGGGACGAACTGTTGGAGTTTTCGGCCAAAAAATATGAAGAATGGGGTGTTGCAGAGAACATCAGGATAGCTGAAGTAGCTGAAAAAATGGGGATCCCAGGGAATATCGCAGTCGCATATTTAATCGAACAACTGCAGCAACGAGTTACCAGTTTGGAGGATAAAGTCTGTCTCATTAGAGACTCAGCTTTTTATCGAGACTAAACTGTCAGGCGTGATGCTTGATATCGAAATAACACCATGATCTACATCCAACGAACCGATAAAATTTACGAAGGCGGCGGCAGTGACCGGGACCGTCCGGTTGCCCTGAAACCTGAAACCGTAGCAGCTGTCGACACCTATGGTGAGGCGGCAAAATTGATTCGGTCGTTACCGGCCGGACCGAAATATTACACATCAACCAGACCGTGCCGTGGGTGGACCGGTCAAAACAGGAGGTAACACCAAATGAATTTCACACGGTATCAGGTGGTCGGGGATGACCGCCCAGATCTCAGTCGGTTCACAGTGACACAGTTCAAAGACATCGACGACACCTATGATGAATACTCGGTCGGCTGGGTTCCGACGCATGATATTTTCAGCACCGAACCGCCGGCAACCGAGATCGGCGATTATGTGGTTACATCTCTCAGGATCGACGAACGAACCGTCCAGACCGCACTGCTGAAAAAATTCTGCGCCAAGGAAGAACAACGGGTCCGAACTGAACGACAGATCCCCCGGCTGTCCCGCCGTATGTGTATGGAAATCAAACAACGTATCCGGACCGAGATGATCCGCAAAACCAAACCGACGACTGTTACCGTCGACGTCGTCTGGAACGTCTCCACGGGGACAGTGTTGTTTTTCTCGACCACTCGGAAACACGGTGCACTGTTCGAGGATTTTTTCAAGGAATCGACTGGACTGATCGTTAACCTGGTCCTCGTCGAACCGCAACCGGATTTTCTCACTTGGCTCTGGTGGAAATCCGAAACCGGCGGCGTCGATGTTCAGGTTGATAAATATCTCGCCTTGGAAGACGCGGCCGGCGGCCGGGTGGTATGCACCGGTCCCGAGGAACTGCCGGAAGCAATGACCGCCCTCGCCGCTGGTAAGAAACTGGTTCAGGCCGGTATGCAGATCCTCACCCTCGACGAAACCGAGTTCGCCCTGACATATACGACGGCCGATGAATTTAAATCGGTGAAACTGCCCCGCACGGGCGGGACGGAACAGTCTGATCGTGACGGGGCGATGCTGGAACGAATTTATCTTATCGAACAGCTGACGGCCGCGATCGATGGGTATCGGGAGATGTTTCTGACCGAAGACCGGTCGCTAACAGACATTCAAAACTGGATAGGGGAGCACGTATATCAATGATTATTTCCCCGTCAATTATAGTCATTATCCTCATGTGGTGTAATATCCGAAACAGTTTTAAAATTGGATATTACGAACAAAAATTACAAAATCGGGGCGTTGAAATCTTTCGCGTTAGAACAATGCCTTGGTATAAATTATGGCTGAACTAATATGAAGATAATTAAACCGTCTACCGAATATCTCGGCATCGTGCCGACCGATTACGCTGGGGCTCTGCGGTTCATCGAACTCGCTGGCCGTACCTGCTACCGATCCGAGGATAAAATCACCGACACCAGCGCCGAGGGGTTCGTTCACCGACTGATTAAAGCGGGACATTTGGCAATGGTGGAACATTCGAATTTCGTGGTATGGATGCCGCAGCAGGGAGATCTGGTATTCGCTACAATATATGCGATGGCTGGTAAATTCCTCAGTGTTACCATCCGGGACGGTTGGTTTTATGTCGGGGGGAACCTCACCGCGTGGTACCAGCGGGGAAATATATTCGGTTGGGAAGATGAACTGTTCAGACCGTTTTTCCGTGTTTATGGTGATTTGTTCGGCATCGTGCAACTCGGACCGGTTGATACCCCCTGGACCGTCTGCCCCCACAACGAAATCCCGCTCGGGCTCCACCGTCACGCCGTCCGGTTCGTCTGCGACCGCGGGGTAACTCACGAACTGGTGAGGCATCGTCCCTGTTCGTTCGCCCAGGAATCGACGAGGTACGTTCGGTATGACGGCATCACTGTTATCGAACCTCACGACTGGGACACCTGGGCCGCCGAGGAACGGGACGCGTTCGAGGTATCCTGTATAATCGCTGAAAAATCTTACCAACTCCTAATCGATGCAGGCAGAAAACCACAACAGGCCCGGGCCGTCTTGCCCACGGCGTTACGAACCGAGATCGTCGTCACTGCCGATCCGGCCGAATGGCGGCATATCCAGAAACTGCGGACGGCGCCGACAGCCCAGCCCGACATGAGGAGGGTCATGAACGACGTACCGTGGGGGGCTATCGTATGACCGCATTGTCCGAATGTGCCGCCGTCCTCGACACTGAAATCAATCGAATACTCGCGACCATACCACCAGAAACCGCCGCCCGAATTCTCGCCGAGGTGGCCCGCTGGGTCGGTGTCGAGGTCACGTCTGATCCACGATTCTTCACCACACAACTACCACTCCGGGTGCAGGCGGTCGTTAAATCGGCGGCACATTGGGAACGGGAATGCGAACAGACACGAATTAAAATTCATGGGAGGCCGTAACTGATGAACACTGAAACATTCAATACCGTCGTCGAACGCCGTTGCGAACTGATTAAATCGGTCCTCGTTTCCAAAGCCGAAGAATATTCATCCGACACGGACCGGCTACATAATTTCAAACGGGCGGCAGAACTCAGTTCGAAACCGATCACATGGGAACAGGCCTTGCTCGGGATGCTGCGGAAACATCTTGTCTCGGTGATCGATATGATCGACGCTGGTGGGGTGCCCCCGAAAGCAATGAGGGATGAGAAGGTCGGTGATTCTATTAATTACCACATTCTGCTCGAAGCATTGTGGGACGAACGGGAGGAGGTGATTAATATGTGATATCATACCGACCGGAAAAAACACTGGAATCGATCCCCGGGTACACCTGCCCGGGGATTTTCTATTTACAGTCGATTAACTGTTTAATTATCACCAGGGCGGGACCACTGATCGGTCGCTGACCCTGTTCCCATTTACGATATCCCGGCAGGCTCATACCGACACGCTCGGCCATCTCCTTGCGGGTCAGGCCGAGGTTGGTACGGATCTGCGTTAGCTCCGCGGGGGTCATTACTCACACTCCCCAAGGGTGAATCTCACAGCATAACATTGAGCGTCAAACTCCGCGACGGTTCTCCCCCAGTAAATTTCTTCTTGTGTTCTCATAGCGTGTTTTCCTTCCCGGTCACAAGGCCGGGAGTGTGGGGTTATTATTGATTCTGTTCTCTGCGGCGAGTTGCATTTGCCTTGAGCTTGGTAATCCGTTCTGGGGTTAATGAGTCTGCTTGCGGGTATGCCGGATAGTGGGGCTTATTTTCGGTATCATGCTCCATGAGGAAGGTAAAGTAATCAGAAAAGTTACCACTCCAGTCAATACTGTGAATCCAATAATCAGGTACAGGTCCGGAGGTAATCGTGCTACTCGGGGCGTTGCAGTTTGTAAACCATGACTCGCCGTTTTCGAGCAAGAAAACCATTATGCCGCCTTTTCTTGCTATAAATATTCTTCCGCATTTGCCTTCAAGGTATGACTGGTTGATCGTCGTTTCCATAATATCCCCCTGTTCGATTTCACCCGTTATCGGGTCACTCACTCTTACGCTTCCTACAATATACCCACTGGGTACACTTGTCAATAAAAAAACGACCGAGTAGAATTTATTTCCCCCCTCACTGATACCCGGTCCTCCCCCTACACTGATACTCGGTCATCACCGCCCCTTCAAACAATCAATACAGTGGCCCGTCGATACCCACCTGAACCCCGTGTGGCCCCTGCGGCACGGCTCACCGGTGCGGTAGACCTTCAGGCCCAGCTTACGGGCGTCGTCGCGGCTGAGGACCATATTGGGGGCTGCGGCCATCATTACACTCGTTTCCGACCGACGGTTATCGGTCCGGGATTCCCCCATAGGGACACACCCTCGGCATCGGCCATCTGCGACCCGGCGTTCTGCCCGTGTCCCGCAACGAGGACAATCGTTGTCTGGCATATACCAAGTTTCCCCGGCCATCAGTGCAGCTTGCCGGGGGCTCGGTTTTAGACGGTCCTCCTCGCAGAAAAGGCATCGGTTATTTTTATTCAATATTCCATAATGACCGGCAACATCACACGGATTATATACCAGGTACCCATGAATACCGATTTTCGCCGCTTCATGGGACGATTTGGCAACATACGGACCGACTTTAAACAGACATCCGTGGTCATTCATCAGATCCTCTATTTCTTGCCACACATCGAACGGGACAAAATGTTCCTTGAAATTTCTCAGCCCGGGCTGGGGTACGGCAAAGATCTGACCCTGTGCCCGATGTTCAAATCTGATCGCCCCAGAGGCGTAGCACAGCAAGTCGTTTGCCCACTGTTTCGAGCAAAAAACACATTTTTCTGTTTTCACGTAACGTTGCCGGGTTTTACAGATGGGGCATACCGCCCCCATAAAATACTTACTCCTTATCCGTTTTGCTTCTTCTTTCGAAAAAGGGAATACCGACTCCGTACCATCGTTGTCGAAATACATTTAGTCCTCCTCTTTTAGGCAATCGAGACAATACATCGTTTCCACCAACCAAAAACTGATATGTCCTTTCCGGCAAGGTTGTCCGGTGCGAAACACTTGTAGACCGAGTGTCCAGGCGTCCTCGCGGTCAACGATCATATCGGGTTCGGCTTCCATCATAATTTTCGTTTCTTTATTTAATATCCTCTTCCACATTGGTTCAATTCGCTGCCCCCGATGATCGCGGCGCACAAGTGGAAAACAGGTGGTACAGACGTGATCCGCTACCCTTACTTTAGAGTAGGTGCCGCAGTGGGGACACAGAACCCCCGGACGATATGTGTCGTCTCCCCTCTTTCTAGCATCATCTCGATTGAGACAATTGAAACACTTACCAGTTTCTTTCCCCCGAAATGAAACGAATCCGCAATCCGGGCATGGTTCTTTCGAGATGTAACAGTCTTCCATACTAATCCTCCTCATAATTGTTTTTCATATTTTACCATACGAAGCAATTGTGTAAAGAGGTATTTTCGTACCCCACACCCGACTATGGTTTTTCATACGGGTTAGGCCGAAAACGTAGTAGCAGCAAGGGTTTGAGACGATACCCCAGAGGGGGTGATTTTCGTCAACTTCCTTGGCTAAAAATTGTGCGTTAATACATACTACATACATACATATCATTCCTCGTATCTCTGTAGTGTACGTAGTTATATTATCCCATATATTATCCTATATAGATATAAGAGTAAGGGGTATTAGGGTATATATGGGAAATAGATAAGAGGTACAAGGAGTTAGGGCTACACCGAAAGGTACACCCCGACCGTACCCCGAAGGTTATTGGCGGGGTGGTGGCACACTGTGGTGGTTGGACGACTTGGACCGGGCGTACCGGTCGGCGGCTGCAACCGTGGTCATGGTACGCAAACCGGTACGCAAAAGGTTTTTCTTTACAACTGCGAACAAGTAATTTACCATTCAACCATGGGTAATCGTAATATTGATCTTGAATCAATGGGTGTTGATGTTCGGGCCGGTACGTTGTCTCTCCGTGAGATCGGGCGTAAACATGGTTGCTCGGAAACCTACGTCCGGAAAGTGATGAAGCGGGAGAAATGGCAACGTGATCTCTCCGACAAGGTTCGGGAGCGTACCAGGATAAAACTTCTCCACCCTGACGTAAAACTCCCATCCGAACAGGAAATCGTCGAAAAGGCATCCGATACTTGTGTAGAAGTGTTGACCCTACAGCGGACCGATATTCGGCGGCTACGGGCACTGGAATTGAAACTACTGGTAGAACTCGGTGATCCCGATAACCCCCCGACGAAGGTCCATATCTCATCGTACCAAGGACAGGTAACACAGACCGTCCTCGGAATTACCGTTACCGAACGGGCGTCGGCACTCGGTCAACTGGCGTTCGTACAGAGCAAACGAATCGCCCTCGAACGCCAGGCCTACAGCCTGAACGACACCCCCGCCACCGACCCTTACGCCGACCTGTCCCGTGATGAGATTGAACGGCGCCTGGTCGAATTGGAGAAACGACGATAATGGTGAGGGTTATGGCTATTAGGGATGCCACTGGACCGACAACATGGAACGACGATCGATATACGATGGTAGAAATGAATTGCGTTCATATTGATCCATACGATTTCATCGACGTATTATCTGTAATCGACCCCCGACCGGCCCGTAAATCCCATGCCGATTTTACCGGTCGATCCCCCTGGCAACGGCGCCGTAAACGATGACCTGGACCGACGCCGAAGCCCGCGAATACCTCGCCCTGAAGGAACGTCTGATCGCCCTGGACCGGGCCGGCATCAATTACAGCCTGTACGCCGACGACGCCGAGGGATTTATCACCGATGTCCTGGGCGAATATCTGACCGACGATCTGCGGGAGATCTGCCGGTCCGTGGTGGAAAATCCGGTAACAATCGCTCAATCGGGTAACGGTACCGGGAAATCCTGGATTGAGGCCCGTCTAGCCGTGTGGTTTTATCGGTGTCAACCGAATCCACAGGTTTACTGTGCCGCGGCGCCGCCTGAGTCGAACCTGGAAAATATCCTCTGGGCTGAGATTACGGCCGTCACCGACCGTCACCCCTACCTGACCAAAGATTCAAACGTCAGGGCGTTCAAAATCGCCCGTAATTCGAAAGAATTCATTACCGGTGTGGCCATCCCCGCCACCGGTACCGACAATCAAAAACAGACCCGTTTCGGCGGCAAACACGCCCCGTCGATGCTGCACCTAGTCGATGAGGGGGACGGTGTGCCCGATCCGGTTTTCGCTGGTATTGAAACCTGTCAGTCCGGCGGCCTCGGTCGGCGGCTGATCACCTTCAACCCGAAGGAACGAATGGGTAAGGTTTACCGGATGATCAAAGAGGGCCAGGCCCATGTGATCAAACTGACCGCTTTCAGTCATCCGAACGTTATTACCGGCGAGAATATCGTACCTGGCGCCGTGGACCGGGCAACGACGGTTCGCCGTATCGCTCAATGGACCCGACCACTTGCTCCTGGCGAGGCACGTGATAAAACCTGTTTCGAGTTACCCGAATACCTGGTTGGTGCCGTACCGATCGATCAGCGGAATAGACCACTGACGCCGCTGGCTGCAGGTTGGTATAAAATCATCGAACATCAGTTCTCGCACGTCGTCCTCGGTGAATACCCGGCCCAGGCAGACAACCAGTTGATCAGTGAGGAGTGGATCGACAAGGCCCGCAGCCGGTACGATCTGTTCGTGGCGGCCCACGGGGTCATCGTGCCCGAAACGATCCGCTGTACCGGCGGGCTCGATATCGCCGATGGCGGCAAGGATAATAGCGTCTGGTGTAAACGGTTCGGAAATTTCGTTCATCCGCTCGTCAGCTGGCAGAAGCAAGACGTCATCGAGGTAGGGGATCTGGTTCAGGCCGATCTGATCGCCCAGGGGATCACCTCGCTGACCGCGATCTACTGCGACGGTACGGGTGTCGGTGCCGGCACCGCCCCGTATATGGTCCGTCAGTACGCCCTGCCGGCCGTGAAGGTCATGGTCGCCTGGGCTGCCACGGATAAGACGGACCTTGGTGAGTTTGGGATCCTACTCGACCAGCTGATGTGGGAGGTCCGCGAATGGCTGCGAAACGATCTGGCCATGCTGCCACCCGACCCGGAGCTCATCGAAGAACTGCTGGCGTTCAATTACGAGGTGAAGGGCGGGAAGGTCAAGGTGTCGTCGACGGACGATGTGAAAAAACTGTTGGCTCGGTCACCGGATCGGGCCCGGGCGCTGATGCTGTCGTTTATGAAGAGTGGATGGTTTTCTGAGATGGATCTATCGTAACGGGAGGAACGATATGGACGAACTGGAAGGATACATCAAACGGCTGGAGGAAAAGGTCGACCGTCAGCGTCGAGAATTAGCGAACCTGAAAGGAAAACGTCAGAGGTTAGTCGATGCGGAATTGACCCGGCTGCGGACCATCGAGAAAGAATATAACCGACTGAAGTCGATGGTTGACAGTCAGAAAAAAGATATCGCGTCCCTTGT
>Ga0209727_1003338_pt1 | contig 10455 bp, 14 predicted proteins | sample RifGroC1_FD_183995 | JGI IMG/M metagenome (GOLD analysis project Ga0209727, IMG submission 183995) | Groundwater microbial communities from Rifle, Colorado, USA - Groundwater C1 (SPAdes) (version 2) | ecosystem: Environmental > Aquatic > Deep subsurface > Groundwater | place: Rifle, Colorado...
TCCAAACCTTTTCTCCAGCCACCAAGCATCCGTCCGATTTCTTGTAGGTGTAGAGAGAGTGCAGAATATTTATCATCTTGAATGCACTTATTTTCCCAAGCTATTTGTAAAAAGAATTTAACACCATCAAGTTTGGAAATTGCTATAGTAAGACGAGGTACTTTTGTTTCTGGTGGTAGATAGATAGAGATAAAAATGTTTTCTAAAAGTCCAAGAAAATAATCTTCTATTTTTCCACCCAAGGTGTAACGATGTGCCTTTGGAAAATCATTATATATTTTAAACCAAAAAGAGTAGGCGGTTTTTGCTTTCAAAAGCGCTCCTGGCGCTGCGGGGGGGGGTCCCAGAAATATGAAACAATTTATTCATACATACGATAATATCATAACCACAGAAAAACTGCTCAAAGCTTGGCAGGAATTTTTACGTGACAAGAAAAAGAAGAAAGATGTGATTTTGTTTCAAGCTAAACTGATGGATAATATTTTTAATTTATATGTTGACTTAAAGAATAAAACATACAAGCATGGCGAATATCACGCATTTAATATCTCAGACCCTAAACCAAGGCAAATTCACAAAGCGACAGTCCGAGACAGATTATTGCACCACTTAATATATCAAGAGCTTTATGAATATTTTGACTCCAAATTTATCCACGACTCATATTCCTGCAGAATAGAGAGGGGGACACATAGGGCGACAAACAGATTCCGTGATTTTTATAGAATAGTTTCAGAAAACAATACAAAAACTTGTTGGGTGCTGAAGTGTGATATCAGAAAATTCTTTGCAAATATTGACCACAATACGCTGAAAGAGATTTTAGAGAAGCATATAAGAGACAAAGACGTGCTCTGGTTACTTGGGCGAGTAATAGACAGCTTCAACTCAATATACGCCATGGCTGATATTTTTAAAGGACTTCCTCTGGGAAATTTAACCTCTCAACTCCTAGTAAATATCTATATGAATGAATTTGACCAGTTTGTAAAAAGGGAATTGAAAGTTAAATATTACATACGTTATGCAGATGATTTTGTAATTCTTGCGAAAGACAAAAATGAGCTTCTGCTTAACCTCTCATATATGAGAGACTATCTAGAAAACAAATTAAAACTAAATATGCATCCGGGTAAGGTTTATATTAAAACCATTGCTTCTGGAGTGGATTTTCTGGGATGGGTATCTTTTCCCAAACATAGAGTTTTGAGAACGAGTACAAAGAGGAGGATGTTGAAGAAACTAAAAAACAATCCGAAAGAAGAGGCTATTCAATCTTATTTAGGAATACTGAAACATGGGAATGGTTATGAACTTCAACAAAAATTGCAGGGAAATCATTAGGGAAGTCACTAGTGACATATATACGCTATCGCTGATATATGTAAAATTTGATTGCCGAAAGATGGAAGTGTCAGTATACTTAGGGAGTAGTATAATAGAAACATATGTCACAAAATCACGTTTCATTTTTAAAAGCATTGTTTGGTGAAAACGAAGAAGCCAGAAAGAGGGTGTTTCGCAGTATTAAAGCGAAAGCTGACGCGAGAAGAACTCTGATGGAAAAAACGGCAGATTGGATGACCGCAAGATTTGGCAGTAGCGGTTTTTTACTGTCAAACGCGGGCTTGTTTATAGCCTGGATATTTATTAATACCGGCCAAATCAAATGGATTCCAATATTTGACCCCTTTCCTTTTGTGCTTCTCACCACCATCGTATCGCTGGAGGCGATTATTCTTTCGGTTTTTGTCCTTATCTCCCAGAATCGCACAGCCAAGATAGATGATCTGAGGGAAGAAACGGATTTGCAACTGAATCTCATTTCGGAAAAAGAAGTTACAAAATTGGTGAAAATGATGGCCTTGCTCTTGGCCAAGGAGGGGATAGACTTGTCGCAGGACCCGGAATTGCATCAGATGCTTCGTCCAGTCAGCGAGGAAGAAATAGAAAAGAGACTGGAGAAGGAAATTTTAGGTTAAAAATTAAATGCACATAGAATCAAATTTTAATTTATCCAAACTGAATACTTTTGGCATTGCGGCCAAAGCGAAATTTTTCGTGGAAGTGAATAACGAGGAAGAGCTCCGAGAGCTTTTTGCCAATCCTGTTTTTGTAAAAAATAAAAAATTCTTTCTGGGCGGAGGAAGCAACATCCTGTTTACCAAAGATTTTGACGGGATAGTCATCTTAAACAAGCTGAAGGGGATAGAAATCAAAGAAGAAGATTCTGAAATTGTTATGGTGAGGGCGCTCGGCGGGGAGATTTGGCACGATCTTGTAATGTTTACGGTAAATCATGGGTATTGGGGTATTGAAAATTTATCCCTTATCCCGGGAACGGTCGGTGCGGCCCCAATGCAGAATATCGGCGCATACGGCGCTGAGCTGAAAGATACACTTTTAAATGTTGAAGCTTTTGAAATTGAAACAGGACTGAAAAAGGTTTTTAGCCAAGCAGAATGCAAATTAGGCTACCGAGATAGTGTTTTTAAAAATGAATTAAAAAATAAATATTTTATTTCAGCTACCACTTTAAAATTAAGCAAAATAGAGAAGAAAAATATCAGTTATAAAATCCTGAAAGAATATTTAGAAACAAACGCAATAGAAATTCACAATCCTAAAAATATCAGCGATGCCGTAGCGTCTATTCGTCGTAGTAAATTACCGGACCCGAAGATTATAGGCAATGCGGGGAGCTTTTTTAAAAATGTTTTTATAAATAGAGAACAATTGGAGAAATTACAGGATACATATAAAGAAGTTCCTTTCTTTGAAGAAGACGAGGTGATTAAAATTCCGGCCGGGTGGCTGATTGAGCAGTGCGGCCCCGCAAACGGGGCAAGCTGGAAAGGTTATAGGATAGACAATGTGGGGGTGCACGAAAAACAAGCGTTAGTTCTGGTAAATTATGGAGGGGCAACCGGTTCTGAAATAATAGAATTAGCAAACAAGATTATAGAATCAGTAAAAGAAAAATTTAACCTAACGATAACGCCGGAAGTCAATATTGTTTAAAAAAGTATATAGTCTATAATTAGGAGATGGAAAATAAAAAAGAGATGAATATAATTTTGGCAGTGATTGTGTGTTTAATATTAATAGGAGGGGTCATTTTTATCAGCGTAAATAATAAAGCAAATATGGCAACAGAAAATGAGGGCAACAATGCGAACCAGGAGGTTTCTTCGGGAGAAACAGCCAAGGCGGGGGACATCGTCGCGATGAATTATACCGGTCGTCTGCAAGATGGCACGGTTTTTGATTCTAATGTTGATCCAAAATTTCAACACGTAGAACCTTTTACGTTTACATTGGGCGCCGGGCAAGTGATTGCTGGTTGGGATGAAGGGATAGTTGGAATGAAGGTTGGAGAAAAAAAGACCCTAGTTATTCCACCAAGTAAGGCTTATGGTCCGAATGATTATGGTCCTATCCCGGGGAATTCCACATTAACTTTTGAAGTAGAATTATTAGCAATTAATAAATAAAGAATATTTGTATGGAAATAACAACAAACGAAAAATCAAGATTAGTAAAGATAGTTGTGGTGCTTTTAATCCTTTTGTCTGTTTACTTTGCGGTAATGACTGTTTCTGAGATGAAGAATTATAGATATATCGGAGGGGGAACTTCCGCTTCCAATGTCATCAGTTTTGACGGCAAGGGAGAAGTGATGGCGAGCCCTGACTTGGCTACCGTCAGTTTTACTATCCGTGAAACTTCAAAGGAAATGAAAGATGCGCAGACTAAAGTTACAACTAAAGAAACTGCAGTATTGGATTTCCTAGATAAAAGTGAAATTGCAAAAAAGGATATAAAGACAGAGAGCTACAGCTCTTATCCGAAATATGATTACGGTACACCTTGCTACTATGGCAGTATGATGCCTTGCAGGCAGGACACACCCAAGATAATAGGCTATGAGGTTTCCGAATACGTTTCAGTAAAAATTCACGACCTAGCCAAGGTTGGTGAAATTGTGAAGGGCGTAGGAGTGGTAGGAATTTCTGAAATAACCGGTCCTAATTTTTCAGTTGAAAATGAAGACGAATTAAAAGCAGAAGCGCGCAAAATGGCGATAGACGAAGCTAAAGCAAAGGCTAAAACTTTGTCCAAAGATTTGGGTGTGCGCCTGGTTCGCATTGTAAGTTTTTCTGAGAATGGAAATGGATATTATCCTATGGCATATGCCACCAAGGGTATGATGGATAGTGTTGTGAGCGCTCCGACTCCAACCCCTGAACTTCCAACAGGAGAAAATAAAATTACCTCCAACGTTACAATTACTTACGAAATAAGGTAAAGCCTGTACTTCTTTTTAAGCAAAATAAGCAAGAACCGTTCTTGCTTAACTTTGTTTATTGTACTTGTTGCTATATTTTTTGGATTTGGTAAAATACAAATATGAAAAAAGTGGCAAAAAAGGTAAAACCAAAATTTAATGAAAATGTTCATTATTCTGCTACGGAGATGAATCGTTATTTAGGTGCACTTAATGAAGTGCATGGCGAAACTCTAAAGGTAATTAGAGAAAATTCTGTTGTTACTGACCGAAAAATAGATAATATTACAAAAGTTTTAGATGAACACACTAAAATCTTAAGTGGACATACAAAAAAATTAGATTCGCATACAGAAATGATAGGTGTTTTAATGGAAGATGTTTCTGTTTTAAAGACGGATGTTTCAACCCTAAAGTCAGATATGGTAGTAGTTAAAGAAGATCTTTCCATCATAAAAAGCGATTTAAAGAAAAAAGTTGACTATGATGACTTTCTATCCCTAGTGAGAAGGGTTCAAAAACTAGAAGCAAAAAGTTGACTATTCTATAAAAAAAGAGTACTATTAAAGGAGCCCTTTCGGGGGCTTTTTTATAAGATTTTTACAAAAGATATGTCAAAAATTACCGAATATTTTAAAGACACAAAAGCAGAATTAAAACACGTAATTTGGCCGTCCAAAAGCCAGACTTTCTACTATACTCTGATAGTCATTATTCTGTCCGTTGTCATAGCGTATTACCTGGGTATTTTTGACTTCATCTTTTCTTCCTGGTTGCAGAAAGTAATTGCTATTTAAATTATATGTCAAAGCAAGAAACAGAAGGAGCTAGAAATTGGTATGCCATACACACTTACGCCGGATACGAGAACGTGGTTCTGCGTAATTTGAAACAACGCATTGATTCACTCGGCATGAATGACAAAATTTTCAATGTCATTGTTCCCATTGAAAAGAAAATAAAAATTAAAGCCGGCAAGCGTGTGGAAGTGGAAGAAAAAATTTATCCTGGTTACGTGTTGGTGGATATGATTGTAACTGATGATTCTTGGTACGTGGTACGCAATACCCCGAGAGTGACGGGTTTCGTCGGCGCGGGAGTGAACCCTGTTCCATTAAAAAAAGAAGAAGTGGACTTCTTGTTCAAGAAAATGGATGCAGGCACGACTAAACACAACATTGATATGGTTATCGGAGAGACTGTCCGCATCAATGATGGTCCGTTTAAGGATCTTGAAGGCAAAGTAAGTTCAATTGATCAGGACAGAGGAAAGGTTAAAGTGCTGGTTTCAATGTTCGGTCGCGAAACCCCGGTAGAATTGGATTTCTTGCAAATTAAGAAAATTTAATATAATCTATAGATTCACATGGCAAAAAAGATAACCAAAAAAATAAAACTACAAATTCAAGCTGCTAAAGCAACCCCGGCGCCGCCTTTAGGTCCTGCGCTCGGACAAGCAGGTATCAACATCGGGGATTTCGTTACTAAGTTCAACGCAGCTACAGCAAAAATGGCAGGGGACAAAGTCGGAGTTTCAATTACTGTCTATGAAGACCGTACTTATGATTTCGTTGTAAAGACTCCGCCCGTCACAGGCCTTATTTTGAAAGCAGCCGGAGTAGAGAAAGGCTCAGGCAAGAATACCACCACTAAGGTAGGGAAAATAACCCGCGCTCAAGCTCTGGAGATAGCCAACAAGAAACGCGCAGATTTGAATGCAAAGGATGACGAAGGTGCAATCAACATCGTCGCTGGTTCTGCTCGAAGTATGGGGATAGAAGTAAAATAATTTACTTCTATCGGCCGGAGCCCGACGGGGCGAGGCGTGCCCAGGCAATTTTTCAGCAGAAAAATATGTGTGGGTTGAAGTTAAATAAGAGTATTAAAAAACATGCAACAACTTTCTGAGAAAGATTATAAAAAAATTCTCGTTTGTTTAACTCTTTATGTGACTTCTCTTTTTGCTGCCAATACTCTAGGAATAAAATTAATGCCTTTCCTTTTCGGTACCCATCTTTCAGTGGCGGTTTTTTCTTTTCCATTGGTTTTCATAATGACCGACATAATCGGAGAAGTTTATGGCAAGAAAATGGCGAAAAATTTTGTTCTAGCTGGAATTCTAAGTATTTTTATTTTTTTATTCTATTCTTTTATCTCAATGATTCTGCCTTGGGCCCAAAGTGGTCTATGGGCCAAGGATGGGTATAATTTAATTTTTGGTATTTCGGTACGTTTTTCTATTGCTTCGCTGGTAGCTTACGCTATAGGTGAATATCAGGATGTTATTTCTTTTTTCTTTCTTAAAAAATACACGGGTGAGAAATTATTTTGGTTGCGCTCAAACCTTTCCAATTTATGGTCTCAATTGCTTGATTCCACTGTCTTTATGCTTATCGCTTATCTGGGCGTTTTACCCATGAAAACAATTTTATTGATTATCATTCCTTGGTGGATTTATAAAGTTTTTATGGGATTTTTATATACCCCTCTTTCGTATCTAGGGATTTATCTATTAAGGGGTGGAAATAATACTAATGCAAGTCAAAACAATCAAAACTAGAATATTCCAGGAGAATGAAAATCTGCTTAAGTTTATTCTCCAGTATGTGAAAAAAATTCCAGAGGATTCCGTTCTTGTTATTACTTCTAAAATTGTGGCTCTGTCTGAAGGCAGGGTGGTGGAGTGTAAATCAAAAAATCAAAAAATTAAACTTATAAAAGAAGAGAGTTATTTTGCAATTAAAACTAAATACACATGGCTAACTATTAAAGACGGTATGGTAATGGCCAACGCCGGGGTGGACGAATCCAACGCTGGTGGAAAAATAATTCTTTTACCCAAAAACAGTTTTTGGTCTGCGGACTTAATTAGAAAAAAATTAAAAAAAATATTTAAAGTTAAAAAACTGGGTGTGCTTATTACCGACAGTAGAGTTTTCCCCCTGCGCGCGGGAGTTGTCGGCGTGGCGCTTGGCTATGCTGGATTTAAGGGTGTTCGTGACTATCGCAATACGCCGGATATTTTCGGCAGGATGTTAAAAATGTCTCGTACGGATGTCGCCGACAGCTTGGCGACCTCCGCGGTGCTTTGTATGGGGGAGGGGAAGGAACAACAGCCACTCGCGCTAATCAGCGATGCCCCTGTTGTATTTACAGAGAAAATAGACAAGAAAGAGCTCTTGATAGACCCAAAAGAAGATTTGTATTTGCCTATTTTTAGGAGTATATTAAAGAAATGGTAGACCTTAAAGAATTACAAAAGGAAGTGATGGAAAATAAGATTAGGCATGGTTTTACCACCAGAGATGCTGCCCTCGACGTTGCCTATGAATTTTGTCGGGCGCATGAGGAGCTTTCCGAAGCATTTAAAAAACATAACACCAATGAACCCGGAGTGGCGGAGGAGTTTGCCGATGTTACGATCTTTATTCTCGGAATGTGTGAGACTATGGGTTTTGATTTGGAAAAAGAATTGGTAAGGAAAATTGAAATAAATAAAAATAGAAAATATAAAAAAGAAAAGTCTCCGGAGGGGAAGGACGTTTTTATTCGTATTAAAACTGACGAGGATCCTTAGAAAAATTTTTCGTAAATTGAAAAAGTGTAGTCAAAGGGGTTCTCTGAATCCTTTGTGTGTTCTTCGTGCGATGTCTCATTCCAAACGACAGGGATAATCTCTGGGAAAAATGTATCCGCATCCGAAAATTCCGCATCTACGTGCGTGATATAAAGTTTGTCTGCTTTATCTATAAATAATTTATAAATCATTCCTCCGCCAATTACAAAATTTTCAGTATCTTTATCTAATAAAGTCTCTGCTTCTTCTGGGGAATAAACTATTTCTACTCCTTCTTGTTTGAAATTTTTATCTTGTGTTAAAACAATATTTCTACGATTTGGGAGTGGACGGCCGATGGATTCAAAAGTTTTTTGACCCATAATTACCGTATATCCGGAAGTGGTCTCTCTAAAATGTTTCATATCCGCCGGTAAATTCCAAAGAAGAGCATTCTTTTTTCCTAATTCATTATTTTTACCAATTGCGGCAATTAGTGAAATCATGGTTTTATATTGCTATCTCAAATGGGATTTTATCGTAACTCTGATAATCAAGCACCTTTGTATCTCCCAGTTTCCATTCAAAAATGGATTTCCAATTTTCTGTTTCAATTTTGGATAAAGGATATTTTTGGGGATCCCTAGAGAGTTGTTCTTTTGCACCTTCAATGTGATTCTCAAAGAGATGAACGTCACCCAAAAATCCTACTAACTTTCCTTCCTCTAATCCAGCTTCTTTGGCGAGTAGGTGTAATAATAATCCATGGCACGCTATATCAAAAGGGAGTCCGAGCATGGTATCAACAGAGCGTTCATTCCACATTAAGTTTAGTTTCCCATCTAGGACTGTAACTTGAAATCCATAATAGCAAGGAGGCAAAGCCATTTCATCAAGCTGGGCTGGATTCCATGCATTTACAATCATGCGTCTGTCTCTTGGGTTTGTTTTTAAAGTTTCAACAATTTTTTTTAATTGGTCAATTCCTTGTCCAGTATAATCTGCATCATAACCCTTATATGGAGCATTAAAATGTCTCCACTGAAATCCATAGATTGGTCCAAGATCTCGTTCCTCAAGCATTCTTTTTTTAGATTCTGCATCACGTCCATAAGGAGCTTTTATTGGGGAAGCCCATTCGTCCCATATATGACTATTTCTGTCCTGTAACCATTTTTTATCTGTAATACCATTAATAAAACATTCTATTTCTGTTGCAATTAAACGTAAAGGAACTTTTTTTGTTGTTAACAGTGGAAAACCATCTGACATTTCGTGTTCAAAGATTGCCCCAGCTATTGTATATGCTTCTGGTCCTTGTCTAGTGGGAACCTTCTTGCCTTCCTTTAAAACTTTCTTTACTATGTCTAAATAAGATCGCATATAGTGTATTATATATTAAATATAAATTTTATGGAAAGCCAACAACCTAAACCAAAAATTGAAGTTCCTTATGTTCCCGAAGGCAGGACAATTTTGTACGTGCCGATGTCCAATCTTTATATGATAGAAGCAAAAGAACACGCTCGTATTCATTCTCTGGACAAAGAAATGCCAAACGCTAGTTTGGTTGTAAAAGATGGAAAAATAATTGGTAGGGGAGCAAATGGTAGTTCATATCACGAAACCCACGAGTGTGAACGTGTAAAACAACATATTCCGACTGGACAGGGATATGAGCTATGTGAAGGATGTCATCCCAAGAATCATGGGGAGTCTCAGGCGATTAAAAATGCACAGGATAACGAGCAAGATGTGTCAGGGGCTGATTTGTATATGTGGGGGCACTGGTGGTGTTGTAAAGATTGTTGGAACGCAATGATTTCAGCTGGAATTAAAGAAGTTTATCTGCTTGAGGGAAGTGAAATACTTTTTAATAAAAAAGATCCAAACAACATAATCGGTCATCAGTTTGACAATTAGGTGGCAGAATGCTATACTTTATGTATCATTCTCACTTCTTGCATTTCTTTTGCATATTGGGGGTGACCCAATTATGTATACACGCCAAACGGCTCATCCGAAGAAATTTGGAAGCCATACTTCTGCGTTTAAAACACCTGCTCGCCATTCTTCAGGCGGGAGGCCAAGTTTTAGTGCGGCAAGAAAATTTAATAATTCCAGACCTTCCTTTAAAAGAGGGGGAGGTAGTAATAAAAGATCTCGCGGTGAGCGAATAGATTTTTCTCGTTTTATTAAAAAAGGAACACAAGTAGAAGAAAAAGCTTATGTATCAAAACATAGTTTTGCAGATTTTCCATTTAACCCACAACTTCATAAAAATATTGAAAGAGCAGGTTATACAAACCCTAGACCAATTCAAGACCAAGCTATTTTGTCTGTGATGGAAGGGCGTGATGTCTTTGGTATGGCAAATACTGGTACAGGTAAGACTGCGGCATTTCTGCTTCCTCTTATAGAAAAAATTGCTAAAACAAAAGGACAAAATAAAAGAGAGACAGTGCTTATCATGGCGCCGACTCGTGAGCTCGCACTTCAAATAGAGGCTGATTTTAAAAATCTTGCTTTTGGTTTTGGAATGTTTTCTGCCGGTTGTGTCGGAGGTTTGCCAATAATGAAACAAATTCGAGAAATTAAAATGGGAGTT
>Ga0209727_1003341_pt1 | contig 10447 bp, 27 predicted proteins | sample RifGroC1_FD_183995 | JGI IMG/M metagenome (GOLD analysis project Ga0209727, IMG submission 183995) | Groundwater microbial communities from Rifle, Colorado, USA - Groundwater C1 (SPAdes) (version 2) | ecosystem: Environmental > Aquatic > Deep subsurface > Groundwater | place: Rifle, Colorado...
CCACCCTTCACCGCCTCGCTCTTCGGGTCCCCGTGCGTCGGCTCCGGCCACACAATCGGCTGGCCGTCGCACCGTGCCACCAGAAACAGCCGTTTCCTGATCGTCGGCGCCCCATAGTCACACGCCCGCAGCTCCTTCCAGTCCACCTCGTAGCCGTGCCGGCGCAGCGCATTCACAAAACTGTTGAACGTTCGCCCCTTGTTCTTCCTGCAGGGGTACAGGTCGCCGTTCTCGGCCCGCACCAGCGGCCCCCAGGTGACAAACTCCTCCACGTTCTCCAGCATGATCACCCGGGGGCGCACCTTCGCCACCCACCGCAGCACCACCCACGCCAGCCCGCGGATCTTCTTCTCCACCGGCTTGCTCCCCTTCGCCTTCGAGAAATGCTTGCAGTCCGGCGAAAACCACGCCAGCCCCACCGGCCGGCCGCCGCACACCTTCACCGGGTCGATGTCCCACACCGATTCGCAGAAGTGCCGGGTATGGGGATGATTCACCTCGTGCATGGCCACGGCGCCCTGATCGTGGTTGATGGCGATATCGATAGGCCGCCCCAGCGCCAACTCAATACCTGTAGACGCCCCGCCACCCCCCGCGAAATTATCAACCACCAGCTCCTCGAAATTAAATGGAAGTTGGCCTGGTTTCCGAAACCGGTCCCGATACTGCAAAATAGCTGGTGTCACTCGGCCCCCCCAAAAAACTTCATTATTCAACAAGCGGCACTGTCGCCAGTGCCGCCTATCAACAATGAAATTAAGCCAGAATAGTCATATCCTCCGGCAACATCCCCTTCAGCCAGTCGCGCACCAAAGTAATCGCCTGCAGCTCCCAGCTTCCCCCGTCCGCCAGAAACAGCGCGCATGCCGGTGCCCCGTCCTTTTCCTTCCTGATGCGGAACACGAACAGCGATGCAGGCTGCACCACCTCCAGGAAGGTGCGGTACGGCGCCAGCGTCACAGGATTTGGTACCTTCACGTTCCCCACCGCCACAATCCCCGTCTTGGCCGTTACCTGCTGACTCACCCCATCGTCCGCATAGGTGGCGCTCCCCTCGGACTGGATACTGCTCACCAGCGCCTGGATCTGCTCCACAACCGAGTTCGCCACGAAATAAGTCTGCAGGGCAATAATAAACTCCTCGACACCCATGTACGTGCCGAACGGAAAAGCCCTCGGCTTACACTCCGCCGTCACGAACGTTTCCCGCTGCCGGTACACGTTCGGCTTCGCCGTAATCAGGTGCACCTGCGTCGGCGACGCCACATGCACGATCAGCCCGGCCAGTTCCAGCCCGTCCGGATTCGCCGCCAGGTAGTCCGAAAACCCGGTCAGCGTCCCTACCGGCACCTTTGCCACCAGCGGCGGCGCCACCATGTGCAGTGCCTCCGTCGCATACTCGCGGCCGTCGACCTGATGCCTCTGCACCGGGGCCAAATCCACAATCCTCTGAATCGCGCTGCCATCCATAATTACATCCCCTCCTTAGCTGATTGAAAATCCACCACCTTGTTCGGATCCGCCACCGGCCGCGGAAACATTTCCACCTGCTGCGGGTTATACTCGATCGCCACCGCCCCGCGTTTCGGGTCGATACCCACATAGAACTGCGTCTGCACCGACATTGCCGGCAGCCTCTTGCTCACGCACTGGAATGACACCTTGCACATATTGCGCTTGTTGTCGGTCGGCTGGATCTTCACCACCAGCTTGATCTCCCGTGCCCCCAGTGCCGTGTTCGGGTCCTCGATGTTCTCCAGCACCCGCTTCAACTCCTCGTCGAACCGCTCGATCGCACCGCCACCGGCCAGATTGAGCAATGAAACAAGGTCCTCCTCTTGCACAGCCATAACGCCTCCTTACCTTTAATTACCTGCCCTCTTCCCGGTGATTCCTCCCCCGCCGCTTGACAACCGCCCGGTACCCGCTAGAATTCATACTGGGCACCCCCAGGCAAAAATCCCGCCGGCGCAAAACCTTGCCTCTCCTGCCGTACAGCTTGTCAATCTCCGCATTGCTCACCTTCAGCAGCCGCAGCGCCCGGTCCACGTCCCGCCCCCGCATCGCCTCCGGCCGGTAGCAGTCCAGCAGCCGGTTGATGCAATCCTGCGCCGCCTCGATGCGGTTAAAGCCCCGGCTCTTCGGCTTCTCCCCCGTCCTCAGCGTCTCCAGAAAATCCAGCGCAAACGACAGATAAAACGCCGCCTTCTTGTCCCGCAGGCTCTGCTTACCTTCATCCTTCATAATTCATCCTTCATACTTCCAACAGGCTCCGCCTGGTAGTATCCCCGCTGCCCATTGCCCACCAGCACCCGGGCCGTCGCCTCATCCCGGTTCACCTGGTGCCGCCACTGCAGAATCCACCCCAGCGTATCCGCCGACTGCATCACATCCACCCGCTCCCGCCCGGCATGCTTCCAGTCCCGCCACAGCAGCGCCCAAAACAGTTCCCACACCTCCGAAACCAGGTGGAAAAACTGCCGCCACACCCCGTTCCGCTCCGCAAAAACCGTAACCGGAAAATTCATCATGATCGGTATCCTAGGACTTCTTGGAAGTTAAGAAAGCAATGTTCGGTTTCTCTTTGCGCACAACGTAATACTCTAATTCTACTTGAGCACTCCGCATCATTTTCCCGGCTATGTTGGCCAATTCAGCTGCTACTTTTGACTCAACGGTTCCTTCTTGAAGGCCCTTAAACACATTTGCCAGTTCATCACGGAGGTCCTCAGCAGTTTTCATTGTCCATCTCCTTTACTTTCCGATTGATTGAAATTTGCAACCGCTTTATTTCGATGAGCACTACAGGGATATCTTGAACCTTAGATAGAAATAAATGATTAGCTATATAGTAGTTCGTTAGGCGTTTTCGGCTTTTAGCATGTTTTCGCCGATACATAGCTAATACCATTTGTGGATTCTTTTTCTCGGCTTTCACTTTGCGTTCTTTCCGACATACCTTGCACTTACCATTCGGAGTAAGGTTACCAACTGTCAAAGGATGTCCATGATCGCAAAAATGTTCTCTCTTTTTCGGCTTAACTCCCTTTGCCCTTTTTCGTGCTATTTCATTTAATCGGGTACAAATTTTACACCCGTTAGAACTATTGACATTCTCAGGGGTTCTTTCATGTCCCCGCTTACAATATTTGCTTCTCTCATAAACTCCTCTTGGCATTGGAAGAATCCTCCTGCTACTCCACAACCGCACATTGCCAGTAATTGAACACGACCCGATCACCGTACTTGCTGCTGGTTTGGCGAGCAAACCCGACTGGCAACAGGGCAGCGTCAAGCTGTTTTTCCAAAAGCTGGATGAAGGCTATATCGTGGGTATCCAGCCCAGAATTGAGCGTCACAACCAAGTGAGGTGCCGAACCAGCCGATGCAGCGTTGACAGTTGTATCCGGTGCCGATTCATTCATAATTCATCCCTCATAATTCATAATTCCAAGAGTCACGGCATCACCCCCGGCACGCCCCGCCACCACAGCGGATCATGCGTCTCGCACCACGGCGGATCGCCGTGCAACATACCGAAGAAGTACCGTTGCAGAAATTCACCGCGTTTCCGGCAATCCCGCTCCTGACACCAGTCGCATTGAATCGTCACACCGATAGCGCCCATGCTACCCTCCCCGCCGCACCACCTGCGGCACACCCTGGCAGTCCACCACCGGCTGCCACTCCCGGCGAAACTCCTCCACACCCTGCTCCGCCGCACAATCCAGCGTCCCGGCAACCGCCAGCGCCGCCAGCAGCGCCAGCAGCAGCAACCACCCGGCCCAGTCAGCCTTACCCTTGCCGTTCATGATCACCCTCGTTGTATTTCCGGCGGCACTCCTCACAGGCCAGGAACACCCCGCACTTCGGGCAGCCGCCGGGGCGCATCAGCAGCCCCAAAAGTGCCAGCAACCCGAACATAAAGGCAAACACCAGCACAACCCCCTTCAAAATCAGCACCATCATAACAATTCCTCCAAGATTCTCTTCGCCGCGGCGAAGAGAAGCGCAGTCCGCCATAGCCTTGGCGAAGGCGGGCGCAGTCCAAAACCTACCACCACCGCCCCCAGATCAACCGCACCCCCAGCCAGGCCAGCCCCCACGCCGGCAGCTGCAGCGCCGCCTGGAAAATCACCGCCTCCATCACTTGCGCTCCAGGTGCTTGCGGGCGATATTGCGGGCCTCACACAGGGCGGGAAAAGATATCCCCATACCCTTCTTGGCCTCCACCATCTCATCGATCCGGGCAACCAGCATCTCGATCACCTGCCGGTCCGTCTGCTTCAGAAAGCTCTTCTTCGCAAACGTCTTCTGCCGCGAAAGACCGGCCTTCTTGTTTGCATCCTGGATGCTCTTCTGCAGCGCCGTCATAGGTTCCCCCTTGTCACAACGCCAGCAGTTCCTTCCAGATCCGCAGCATGTAATAGCGGCGCATGTTCTGCGGCAGCCGCCGGGTCACCCACAAGATCGCCTCCGTCACCGACACCCGGCAATCCATCACCATCAGACACACCCGTGCCGCCAGACTGTAGATCATCATCCTTTCTCTCCTTTCGCCGAACCAGCATCGTCAGAAAATCCTCGATACCCTGTTCAATACTTTTCCCTTCCTCCCGGGCACGATCCTGCACCGTCTCATACACATCAGAAGGAAGCGTCAGCGTTATCGGCGTCCGTTGCGTCAACCATGACATCCCATGCCGTTGCGCCAGGAAAGCATTCACCACTGCACCCCCGCCAAAGCCAGAGTCCCCACCAGCAGCGCCGTCACGAGGCAGCACTCGATCACCGCCCGCAGAAACCGGCAGCGGCACCACGTCTCCCGCACGATTTCCCCCATGTGCCGCTCCTGCACATACTCCCCGCCGCACCGCGGACACGTCTTAACAAATATCACACCCATCAGCGCCACCCCCCGCACCACGACCCGGCAGCACAAGCCCGTCCCCGCACCGAACAGTCTCCCTTGCCGCTGTTCCCCTCCAGGGGCTGCCAGATCCGGCAGTTGTCGCACCACTGGTCCCGCAGCGGCAACCGCTTGTGCGCATCTATGAAGACGTCTCCCGTGCCTGCCTCAACAGTTTTCTCTCCGCGATCCAGCATCGCACCCTCTCCCGTTCCTTCGGTCCGCACTCCGGGCAATACCCGTGGCTGTCACCCTCAGTCCCGCAGCCGTCCTTCTCGGCATATACCCGCTTACATGTCAGACAAATGCAGCGCATTGAAAATCAAACCCGGCTGTTCCAGAGCATTTCAGCGCTTTTTTTGCTATCAGCTGTTGGTCCCTCGCAGCAACACCCCCGACAGCAGAGGAAGTATTCGTAGTCACCATCAATCAGCACTTCATCGTGGTACTGATCCACCCCGCCACAGTACGGGCACGGCTTCAACTTCATCGTGGGGGCATCAGGTTTCCCGGCCACCCGGTAATTACTACCCAACATCCCCTTGCCGGACTCCACAATCAGGCCCTTGTCCACCAGCGATTTAAACGTCCTGGCGGAAGATTTGCCCGCTCCCAACCGAGATGCCGACACCGGCTGCAACCGCCGGATACTCTCCAGCATCGCCTTCTGCTGTTTAGAGAGCCTCAAACCTTTGCCGCCTTAGTCCGGCGCCGGGGCAGCACCCCCAGCCGCTTCAGCTCTTCAACCCGGGCCTTCACAGCTTTCTTGCGCTCCTCCAGCGGCAGCAAAAGCAGCTTTTCACCCGACAGCGGCGTACCCACTGCCTGCGACTGCTGCTCCGGCAGCGCTCTCGACATCTCCAGCAGCGCCCGCAGCTCCTGCACCACCTTCGGCGCCATTGCCGCCGCAATCGCCTCGATCTCCGCCCGGCTCAGCATGACTCCCCCAGCAACCCCTGCAGCCGCACCACCTCCGCCCGGCACTGATCCTCCCACTCCTGGTACAGCTCCACACTGTGCCGCACCCGCTTCGCCTTCTCTTCCGCCGCCGCCAACTTGCGCCGCAGCCCGGAAAGATCCTTTGCCTCCGCCCGGATCAGCGCCAGCCCCTTCCTGCCGATCCCGGCAATCGCCAAAAGCTCCGCATCGCTCGCCACGTTCAGCTGCGCCAGCGTCTCCAGCCCCGCCGCCTGCAGGCACTGCGCCGTCCGGTAGCTAAGAAACAGGTCCGCAAGCCTGATATCCATTGCCGTCATCGCGCACACCGGCAAACCCGCCCCTTCCCGTCGCAACGGGGACAGGGCCTGGTCCGCATGTCGTTGTCATCGTCCATGTTCAGATATAGTTTCCCCCGCCCGTCACACTCGGGGCACGCCGGCTTTCCCCGCTCTTCAACGTGCAGGTGCTCCCACTGGTTCCACAAATTTTGAAAGATGGTGCTCCCGTCCTTGACCAGGTTGTGCGGTTCATGGCCGGTGTCATAGCGGCCGCGGATAACGGTCATGACCATCTCGTAGTTGCTGCGGTCGAGGCTTCCCATATCGGCAACATCCAGCTGGAAGGCGGCCCCGTTGTAGGCGCTCAGCAGCACCTGCGCCGCCACCCGCCCCCCCGATGTCGATTGCCTGGCCAGGCGGATACATGCAATCACGGCGCTGGCGTACTCCTGTCGGCTGATTTTCTCCACGGCATCCTCCTCCTTCGCTCCCGGATTCCTACCCCTCATCCTTCAGCGCAAACTTCGGCGACTTCCCCTCGTTCACCAGCGCTTCCCGGATGCGGTCGATCACTTCCATCTGCTCGAACGAATACACCGCCTTGCCCCGCCTTCGGGCCAGCCACTCCAGCGGCAGATCGTTCCCCGCCAACTCCATCGCCTTCAGCACCAGGTCAGCCGGGAAGTGCCGCTGGTCCCCCTCCTTCATCATCCGCTGAAAACTGCTGTAATCGATCCCCAGCGCATGGGCCGTCACCTTGTTCACCTTGAAGCCGGCCAGCGCCAGGCAGCGCTCCACCGCCTCCGTCAGCGTCGAGATCGAGCCAAAATCCACTTCAACCGTTATCGGCATACACCCTCCAGCACCGGCACTTTCCCCGCTTCTCCACCGCCAAATCTTCCCACTTTGACAAACGCAAACCGTTCAGTAATATCCTGCACACCTTTACGCCGCTTTACTCTTGCGCCGGTCGGCAACCAGCACCAGCAGGCCGTCTTCACGCAACGCCCTGATCGCCTTCTTCTCGAACTCGCCATCGGGCACCGGCACATACCGCCCGTTCAGATATTGTCGCATCGTGCCGCCGTCCAGCCCCTTGGTGCGAGACCAGGGAAGGACCTTGCGGCCGGTGCTCAAAAGCTTCTCCTTGGTGGCAGCAACATCTACTTTCATTTCCAAACCTCCTGTGCTATCGTTACGCCTATTTAACTTTTGCTATTACGCTTTTTGGTAACTTGCTGGTCCGTACATCCCGCTGTAGCCGGGGCCATATCGGGTGTCATGGCGCCATACACCACCGTGTCATGGGCCAGCTCATAGGGAAAGTCGCCGATCTTCACCATGCTTCCAGCCGGAAGCGTGAACTCTTTGCAATCAGGGGGTAATTTTTCCATGGCTCTTTTTTTCCTTGAGTATGATCTCCGTAAGCAGCGTGATTACCAAAAACTCTACGACGAACTCAAATCCTTCAACGCGGTCCGAATCCTCAAATCGTCATGGTGTTTCAAGAGGCACAACACCAATGCCGCCGGTCTCAGGGATCACTTTAAAAACTTCATAGATTCCGACGATGGCTTGGTTGTCTCCGAGGTGTCAGATTGGGCTACCTGGAATACCACCAGCACCCCGAACAAACTTCCGTAGCATTCCTGAGAGGTGCAGAAAAGACAGTTCTATTTCACCGAGATGACAGGCGTCGCGGGCGCAGTGAATATTTTATTATCCAGGGACACATAATCCGGATCACCCCGGTACAACATTTTCGCTCCGCAATATTCCTTGCCGTACAGGATTTTGATCTCGCGATAAAGCGGGTACAGAAGCCGTGCAATTAGTTTCACCATGACTTTTCCTCCCGAGCGCCATGCATGCGCCTGTTTAACTTTTGCTATTACGCTTTTACTGTGCTGTCTTGTGTAATTTAATACGCTATCGCGTAAATGTCAAAGAGAAAATACGCTATGAATGAAAAAACATTAGGTAGCCGTATAAAAGAATTGAGGAAGCGCAATGGGTTGACTTTGCAGGAGTTTGCGTTGGTTCTAGATACCTCTGCAAGCTATCTCAGCGAGATCGAACGCGACAAGAAGATGCCTGGTGGTGAATTTTTTTTCAACCTAAAGCGTAAATTAAATATAAGCCTCGATGCTCTCTTCGATCCTTCAGGGGCCGGTGTCGTTTGTGAAAGCGACACGCCTTATATCGCCAAAGTTGTAGAAATGATGAGGTCTATGGACGACGACACTCAAAAAGATGTGGAGCTTAGTGTTTCGAAAGAGAAATTGCTGAGGGACCTACTGAAGCAGCAGGAAGACAAGCAGGCGGGGTAATTGAAGCGGACTATTTAGACCGCAAGGGGGACAATGTAATGATGGGAGACACGGGCAAAAAGGCCAACTTTGCTCATTTAGTTGGTGCTGCTCTCATTTGTATTGTTGTTTTTCTGTTTTGTCTATACATCATAGCGCCAATAGCGACAACCGCCCTTGACTGGTTCGGCAGACACTTTGTCCCCGCACGTTATGGTGGGGGCAGTGAGATTGATAATGCTGGTATTCTCGAAATTATCAAGCGGTCAGTAATAGTACTCGGTTTTTCTGCTTTTCTTAGCTACATTTCAGCCAAACATTTCTTTCCTGATGTTAAGAACTCTCACCTATCGGCAACTATCGTAGCAATACTGTCTATCTCGGGCGGGCTGTTCTTATTTTGGGGGTACAGGCCCGATATAAAAACAAAGCTGCCCGCTAAAACTGTCTCATACCATATTCCAATGCCAGCACCGTTGCCAGTACCAATGTCCGCACCGATAGTGCCGGGTTCCGCAAGAGGCGCTGATCTTCATAGTGCACGTCCTCAGGTACTTCAAAAAACTCCTGATGCTCCTGTTGAAATCCACCTACCCCTTGTCGGCACCAAGATAGCCAGGATTGAAGTCAAGCCCATTCGCAAGGTTGTATTTACCGATGGATCATGGATGGAGTGCCGCGATGCGGCAAGATGCGGAAATGCTGTAAGTGTTGAAACCATCAACAGAGATATTATTAAGTTCAAGAAATACGAAGTCGATATAAAAAGGACTTTTGCCAAACGATGATGCCTCGTTGGATTTTAATCGGATTACCAGTGCTGCTTGTCTTCACGGCCACCCTCCCCGCCCAAGCCGGCCACCTCCACAAAGAGGCCGCATACCGCGACGCCTGGTGCAAGGGGCGAACCGAAGTCACCCTGCACGACGGCAGCCGCGTCGACTGCCTCACCGAAAACTATGCCGTCGAATTCGACTTCGCCCCTAAGGCCTTCGAGGCCCTGGGCCAGGCCATCCACTACGCCCGGGCCAGCGGCACCGATCCCGCCATAGTCCTCATCATCGAGCAGGAAAGCGACTGGCGCTTCTACAAGCGCGTCCGGCGCACCGCCGCCAAACGCGGCGTAAAACTCTGGTACATCACCCCCGCCGCACTGCCCGGCAAAGGGAGTAAAAAATAATGCGCTACCTCGAACTGCTCCAGGCCGAACTGAAAAAAGATACCCTGCGCAGCGTCGCCAGAAAGATCGGCATCAGCCCGTCCCACCTCGTGCTGATGCGGGACACACATGCCAAACCCCGAAAGCATACCCTCGACAAACTGGTGCGCTACTTCCACCGCCCCCCCCAGGATCTGCTGGCCGGCCACGAGCTCACCGAGGAAATCATCGCCCGCGTGCGCCGCCTCGATGACCAAGAAAAGAGACACCTGCTGCGCTACCTCCAGGGGACCCTACAATGAGCGTCACACCACACCCCATCTGGCCGGGCTTTCACATCATCAAATACTGGATCCCCGACCAGACCGGCGGCAAACCCAAGTGGAAATACATCCGTGAAAACTTCGAAGGCACCCGGGAAGAAGCACTGGCACAAGAAAGGCACCTGCGCCAGATCCACGTCTCCACCCATCAGACCAGCAAAAACGCCACCTGGGGCGACATCGCCGACGACTTCCGCGAACGGGTCCGCATCCACAAATCCGAAGGCTACCTCAAAAACCTCGACTGCGCCCTCAAGAACCTCCGCCCCCACTTCGGACGCTATCCCGTATCCCACATCACCGAAACCATCGTCAACCAGCACAAGGAAAAACGCAAGACATCCCCCCGTGCCTGCAATCAGGAGATAGACTACCTCCTCATCATCATCAATCACGGCCACAGAAAAAAATCGTGCCAGCTTTTGCCCTTCAAGATCGAGAAAATAAGCTACCAGAAGCGCCTGCCCCGGCCCCCCTCCCCTGTCGAATACGAAGCCGTCATGCAAAGCATGGCCGAACGGAAAAAACAG
>Ga0209727_1003342_pt1 | contig 10445 bp, 28 predicted proteins | sample RifGroC1_FD_183995 | JGI IMG/M metagenome (GOLD analysis project Ga0209727, IMG submission 183995) | Groundwater microbial communities from Rifle, Colorado, USA - Groundwater C1 (SPAdes) (version 2) | ecosystem: Environmental > Aquatic > Deep subsurface > Groundwater | place: Rifle, Colorado...
GGATACCACTTAGGAGAATTAGTATTATGATTCCAAATTAGTATGATTATAGCATGGCCCAGGACTCATTAGTTGACTAACGAGTCGATTTTCGTGTAGCTTTTCTAATAGAAAGTCTATACGAGGCGCGATTCTTAATACGTTTGGAGGTGATACTACCATGATGAGGGCGAAACGAGTAGGAAAAGAAGCAGTAGACGAGTATCTTAGTTCACGAGGTTGGCAACAAGATACTTGGGGACATTGGCACAGACCTGTTCCGCCGGGAGGGAGTGATTATCGTATCAAGCAACAAAAGAACACGATACGATACGAAGTTAGTTCAACTTCCGGCTGGGTACGATTGGACGCCCAGCTATATTCTACCATTTCCTTCTCGTCGAAGGGGATGAAGATCGGGAGGTACTACGTATAACCGACGAACAAAGGGAAGGACTTCTAATGAGAGGTCTTTTCTTTTATCCGTTAGTTGAATAACGATGGCCGGAGAAAAGCTTTCTTGGTCGGAGGAAACCCCTAAAATCCCTATACAAAATTATGAAAATAAGCTTTCTTGGTCGGAGAAAAGCTTTTAGGCAACGAAAGGAAGTAGACGATGGACGAAGTGATTACCCATTACGACTCCCACGAAGGGAAGTATTCCCCGGAGTCAATCACTTTCACGAAAGCGGAGTACGAAGACTTCATTCGTGCCGCTTTCAACTCAAACTGTAACCGACGACCAAAGCGAAGACCCGCGCCCCAGGTCTTTGTTTTGTTTGTTAGTTAAAGGAGGTGAATATATGATAGCAACGAAGTTAGTGGCAACTGACAGACCGAAAGAGTTGTATCGGTACGTGGTTAGCGGGAAGTATCCTTTCCCGCTGGATATGTTAAGGTATGACTCATGTTGGCCGGCCCGAGAAGCAAACGAGATTGCACTTTCGTTTGATACCCGGTTTAGAAGTTTTGAACCGGGTAAGATATACTCAGTAGCAATGCTGAGTTACTCACCACCCACGATTGCACGCTGGCACTCGTTTGGGTACGTAGTTAACTAACACTTCGCCGGGGCGGCTTAAGTAAGCAAAGGAGGTGAAAAGACAATGATAGACGGATACAAGAAGGCCACGATTGAGTTAGTAGACGGTATGGTTAACGTCTACTTCGACGGCCAATTCGTCGCGCAGTTAGTCATATACGACTATGGAGACGAGTTCTTTGTTGGCTTGCCGGACGAGGAAAGATTCTTCGGCAGGACTATACGGGAAGCGGTCGGAAATTGGCTGCTTCGTTGACGACTTTCCTTGCCCCAGTGAGGTTTAAAACCCTTGCTGGGGCGTTTTTATTGGGGATACCCACTACGAAAGGAACAGAATTGAAATGAAAGAGTTCAGTATCCGAATGAAAGAAGTGGTTAACGATGTCGACCACCCAGAGATTTGCTACAATTGTGATGTGCTTTGTGAGAGCTATCTCGCAATTGTAACGAAAGAAACGACTGGAGAGTTCCACACAAGTCGCACAGACAACGTTTGTTCATTCACCTGTGCGATAGCAATATTGTCGCACAAGTTGAAAAGCCACTTCTACACAGCGATCAAGGAGTTAGAGAAGGCAAACAGGAGGTGAATACATGGTACGAGTTGAAAGAAGAGAAGTAGGTGGTTATGTCAGACTAATTGACCACCTATACTGTGATGAATGCGGTGACGAAACCGCGGTGTTGATAACTGGAAGCGATTTAAAAGATCGTTGTCCAGATTGTCATCAAACCGGATATCACTATTTGGCCGTGGAGGAAAGCTATATCTCGTCATCTGGGCGCGACGACGAAGGTCTAATGTAACGACAACAGGGGCGCAATTTACGTAAAGTTAGAGAGTTGGACTTTCTAACTTTTCGCGAATTGGTTATTCTATTGTATACGATACGAAAGGAGTTGAAATGATATACGCCGACGACTACGAAGACATTGAAACCCTACTTAGGAAATTGGGTATAGACGATAACATTATTTGTCACGTTCCTATTTGGGGACGTGACATGACGATAAAGGATGTCGCGAATACGATTAACTTCGTATCCGAAGTCATTCAATACCCAAACGACACAGAGAAGGTTCGCGAAGTCGCCAACAGGTACTTTGGTGACTAAAAACCCAAAACTTTCCGGGGCGCTAACCAGTTGTATACAAGACGAGGTGTCGTCAATGAAAAGAGACGTCTATACATTTATAAACGATGTTAAAGACCACTTGGGGCAATACGAGGTAAGATACACCCGTGAAGGGTATATCTTGAACAACGCCGACGAAAGGTACCTAAAGGTACTTCGCCCAAGGGCTATTTTCTACGTGTTTGACCCTTACGATCTTCGTTATAAGATAGCTAAGGGGGAAAGGAAAGATTGTTTCCGATAACTAAAGCTTTATCCGGGGCGCTTAGTTAAGTAATACCTGAGGTGTCTAATTTAGATTCTTCAGGTACTGCTTAACTAAAGACGAAAGGAGAAAACGATGCCGAACCAGCAAGAAACATTTGAGGACATCGTTGCAAGAACTCTTTGCGACGATTACTTACGATTGTCGGAGTCTAACAACGACTTGTTAGACTTCTACGATGACCTTTTGACCACTAACGAAACTGAAAGGAGGAGTCAATAAATGAAAGTAACAACTTCAATCACAACAACGACTAAAGTAGGTTGTTGTGACGAATGTGATGCTTTCACACGCGATCTTGTTGTTATCAAGATCGTGGAAGTTGGAATCCCGATTCGAAGAAATGTTTGCGGTTTCACTTGTGCAACAGACTTGTTGAACCGCAAGCTAAGCGAATTCGCAAACATAAACATGGGCAAAGATGACACAGCGCTATACCAATAGAAGAAGGAGTGACGAAATGGACTACGTAGAACTCGAGCTTGACTTAGAAGCCGTTACCCCAGAAGTTATGGGGAAAGCCTTGGCGACAATCATTGAACGCGGGTATGACATTGTACCCATTGTTGAAGGAGTTGATGTCATCTATGTAGTGGACTAACCAATTTCCAATTTTCCGGGGCGCTAACTAAAGGTAAAAGGAGTAAGCAATGGACTACACAAAAGATCTAAAAACCGCCCTCGCACGGGCAAAGAAGTTGGCTAAAGCAGATGTTTATGGCTTTAGCAACAGTTGCTTTTCAGCAATAGCGTTTAGGAAGTCACTACCTGCTGAATGGCAAAAGGAAGTCGAGGACGCGATTGTTGATATTTATCACAACACCTGAAAGGAAAGAAACGTGAAACACGAAATCGTTGGAGGTGGTTGGTCAAGTAACAGTTGGCGACCAAAGGTTACTTGTCGTTGTGGGAAATCCTTCTTGTTTGACGATTTGGGCGAAACCGTCAAACAATTTGAGTCCCACAAAAGAATCTCTACGATCAATGAAGTGCTACTATTCGTCTTTGTAGTAGTGGCACTTCCGCTGGGATTCATTCTTAGCGCGTACATTTTCTAAGAAAGAAGAGGAGGAAAGAAAATGCGTAAACTACGACGTCGTGGAAGAAAGTCGAAGAAGCGATTCTAAGACTTTAACCGGTCGGTCATTAGTTAACTAACGATTGACCGGTTTGACTAAGACAAAGCAGTCAAACAAACGATGGGCGCAAGACTTAGCTTGTTTGTGTGGACTGACTACTGGAGGCTTAGAATGATCGTGAATTCCAAGGATGTTGTTACGTCTGTATTAGAAAGAAGTGATTTTGACTTCTATCTGACTGGGAGCCGGTTCTTCAAAACCGAGACTCCAATTTCAGATTACGACTACTTTGTGCAAGACAGTGATGAAGTACGGAAATTCTTGCATGGAAGCTCTTTCAGGGTAGTCAACGCGTTTGATTGCGACGAGTTCCCGGAGTACTACGACAACCAAACCGTCGTAGTATTTGAGAAAGATGGTGTCCACATTCAATTAGTAAGGAATGTGGACACTAAGAACGATGCCCAGGAATTACTTAGAACGTTTCCTGAACTGTTAAAAGGATTGGAAGGTCCAAGGAACAGTAGACGGTTCCTTTGGAACAGGCTATACATCTACACGGGATGGCGACATAGGGCGTCGCGGCTGTCATATTAGTAACAAAGGGGCGCATTAGTTAACTAATTGGAGTAGAGATGGAAAAACTAAGGTTCGACGACAACTGTTGTTTGCAGATATGTGCAAACACCGAGAACAAGTCTAAAACTCCGACCAAAAGACAACGCATGAAAATATCTTTCAAAGAGGTGCTTGAAAAGAAATACGGACCATTAGTCGTGGACTATACTTTCAAAGGGAGTTTCTTGAAATGGTAGACTATCTGAACATTGGTTCTTCACCGCCGGAAGAAGATTGCTGTGGGGTGGGGAGTTGTAACTATTCCTTCAACGCAAAGCAAGAATGTAGGCGCTACATTGATTGCTTGCGAAAGTTCATTGGGGTAGAACCTACAGGGGCAGAGCTTAAAGTTAAAAGCTTCCCCCACGACTTCGGTACTTACTACGAAGTCGTTTGCTACTACGATGACAATATTCCAGAATCCCTGGAATATGCTCTAAAATGTGAAGGTGAGGGACCTTTGACATGGGATGGTTAATAGAACTTGTTACCATCCCAACGTGGGGCATCTATGTATTCATGTTTAGTGGTTGGATACTTTGCATGATTATGTACGAACTCGTTTTCAACAAAAAGGAGTAACTTATGTGTCCAGAATCTTATGTGACGAGAACGGTACTTGCTGGTAGAAGACAGCCTCCGGTTAAAACAAACCGGGTCCTTGCGAAAGATGCAATCAACAGCATTAAAATCGCAATGGACATCACACGAAAGATGTGTGTCAGTCAACTAATAGACGATGCTAATACTTGCTTATTGACAGCAAGGGGGTTAATGGAAGCGTTTCTCGAAAAGGAGAAGTAAAATGGACTTTGTAACAAACTTTGTTGTTGGTTTTCTAATTGGGGGTATTTTGGGAATCGTGCTTATCTTAGTTGCCGACAAGCTTGAACATAACGACTAAAACCTTCCGGGGCGCTTTGACTAAAGATAAGAGTATGTGTTAGTTAACTCTTATCTTTAGTTGAATAACGAAAGGAGAATCGAATGGATGAATTATACAGTAAACTGTCTAAACTAAGGAAATTGATTCCAACGAAAGTCATTGATGTAGTAATCAATGACGTCTGCATCTACATTAAGATTGACGGTGAAGACGTTTTCTTTGACTACTTCAAGGACTATAGACGGGCGACCGCGGTTATTACTGGAATCATTGAAGGGATAAGACAGGTAAAATCATGATTTACGAAGTAGCTACCAAACGAATGGTGTGTGGGTGCTTTACTAACTTATCTACCGCCCAGTCAAAAGCATTGGAATTGTCAAGAAAATACCCACCAAAGTTTTACATTTGGAAGGGTGGTAAAACTTTCGGCAAAGTTGTAAGTTGTTGGAAGCAAAACAAAATCGTAAGGAGTGGTAACGATGACAGCAGAAGTTTCAGTTTCTACCAAGGACGTTGAAGATGTCCTAAAACTAATCGGTATAACTTGTAATGAATCTAATGAATGCAAGTTATTGGTTTCAACAACTGCGGAACTATTAAGTAACCAAATTGGCGAACAATTAGTTCCGATGTTAATGTTGCTTGTAACAGTTTCAATAACCAAACAGATACCCGCCGAACTTCTTTTTGGATACTTGGAAGAAACGCTACTAATCATAGGGAAGAAATGACATGACAAAAGAACAATCCATTGCTGGAATAAAAAAACAAATGATGGAACAGCAGAAAACTGGTAATAACGACCGGGCTAAATGGTTAGCCGCGATTGTTAGAATGTTAGAGGTGAAGAGAAATGGATCGTAACCCAACAATATTTGAAAAAGACATTGCACAAATGGTTAACACGATGACTGTTTGTTCAACTGTTTAACGAAGACGTAGAAAATCTTTGGCAAGGACTATAACATGAACCTATCAGAAATTGCAGAGTTTTACAGAATAAAAGAATCCGCGTGGAAGGAGTCTGAAAATCTCTACGATAAGATAAAAACTGGGGGAGCGACATGTAAAGATTACAACGAATCTTGCGCAAGATACGAATTAGCGAACTTAGGATTTGTGACTGCTTGTAGGTCACATGTAATCTGCGAGTTAGTCGAAAAGGGATTGATTGCATGGTAGAATCCGCAATAGCAACAATAAACAAACAAAAGGTTGTAGCACCTCCATTTAGTGATTGCTTGGGTCCGATTGGAAAAGTGTTTGTAGCCCAAGCGATCAACGGTAAGTACATTGACCGCGAACTTCTTGCGCGAGCGGTCAAATACATGCCACGGGTTGTACAAGAAGAAATCCTAAGTAACTGTCCAACCGAAAGGAGCTTTCTATGTTAGTGGAAGAAGGTAGTGAAATCAGTTTATGTTATTACACGCAACATTCAGAAAGCGGCGGTTATAAGCTTTTTGAAGTTGTGGACATATTACGAACCGGTACCATGCCGGGAGAAAGGACGTCCCAGATTAAAGTAAGATATCTGGGCGTGTTCAACAGTCCGTGTTTGAACGTGCTTCACGCAGCACATCAAGTTGTTAGAAACGAAAGGGAAAGGAATGGATTATAATGGAACATTACGTTAAGTATAGGATAAGACAACTAATCCAAGAACAAAAGGGACGCAAATTGCTAATTGAGCAGTTTGAACTTAGACTGTTCACAATGTTGGGCGTAATCGTTGTGTTTAGCACGTGGTTGGGAATTGTAACGAAAGGGTAAAAACATGTTTGTCAAAGAAAACATCTTCCGCAGAGATGTAAGTTACTACTTCTCTGCGGAGGGTAAAAGCATTTCAAGCAGGGTAAGGGATGAATTCAGCAATGAAGCAACAGAAATTGCCGAAGCGGTCATCAAAAGGTTCGTTGTGGTTGAACCCTTTGTTAGTAAATGCGTTGGTTTTAGTATGTGTGTAGAAGATGAATGTGTCATAACTCTAACAAGTGACACGTTCATCGAGTTTATTCCGATAAAAAGGAAGAACTCAGAGTCAACAACAACCGTATACGTAACAGACTGCGTGGATATAGCGATTATTCATGCAGTCGTAAATGGACAAATGTCCGGGGATTACGCAAACAATGCTGTTGGGGCGCTGACGTATAAGCATTGTCGCGACTGGTACAAAAAGTTTATACCAGAGTATGAAAAAACCTGGACAGAGGCTTAAGGAGAGTTATTCAACTTCGGGGCGCTCCTTTAATCAAAAGCATTTATTAAGTGCTTTTGATGGAGGGAATTAGATGTATGTGTAACAAACTTAAGTATAGCGAATTGGGGGCAAAAATAGAATTGGCGAATATAGGTATGTGTGACACAACACTAAAGCCTATACGACGACCAATTCGGTATTACTATTGTCGCGACTGCGGTTATTATCACTTAAGCAGTCAAGTAAACGGTGAGTACAATACCCGCAAGGGTGTTGAAGATTTATTCAATTAGGAGAAGGACCATGAAATACAGATTCGATAACGAAGAAGATATGAAAAGGTTTAGGTCCGAGTACCTTGAACAACTCAGAATCAGAATGGTTTTCTTCCACGACGAGGTCGAAAAACTTGACAGCGACTATTATGACTATCAAGCTTCTGATCTCAACGAACACAAAGATGGTATACTTGACTTTTATATTGTTATCCCAATGTACTTTGTTGATGTAACAATGACAAACAAAATGACCGGTGAAGTCAGGGTTTGTCGGGTCCACGAAATGCCCCAGAATTATGAAATCAGTGTTTGGTTTTCTGTTAAAAGAAACCAAAAAGATCTTGGGGTTGGAGAATGTCTCCAACATTGCTGGTCGAGAGGTAAAGATGTAGAAACATTCAATAATTGGGCGATTCAACAAGACAAAACAAGAAAAGTTTGGGATTGTTAGTTAACTAAAGGAGAATTCAATGAAATGTCCACTTTGTGAAACAGAATTGGTGGTTACTGGGCAAAGAGAATTCGAGACATTGATAGAACATTGTTCCGATCCGAACATGGAAGAATATCCATTACGCGATGTTTATCAATGTACAAACGTAGATTGTCTATGTTTTGTCAACGACATGTTTTGGAACGACTATGGAGAAACATACTTTAATTCACCAGTTTTAGATCAATACAAAACAATGAGGGACGCTTGTCCAAACTTAGCTCCTTTCGGAAGTTATGAAAGGCAGGCGTCTGTAGAAATCTATAAAGAAGGGGTTAGGCGATACTATAAACCGATGCCCATAGTTTTTGGAAGGCAATTGGCTATTTTGTGTGAATATGAAGCCGATATGGATGGAAACATTCTCAAGCGCTGGTACAAACTAAGGTTTCTGCGCTATAGATAAGGAGTTAGAATGAATAACTATCCCAAACCACCGACTATCAAAAAGGATGTTAGAACTATGCGTGGTTGTTGGGCACCTGGTAATTATTACAATAAATGTAGTAATTTCGGCCAACCGTTTGAGGGTGGTAAACACGCCATTGTTTGAGCAGATTGTGCTTATAATAGAATAGATGGATTAATTAACTACGGAGACAATAAACCATGAGTAGATCAGAAGACCCAACATCTAAAACCGGGACCGTTTGCGACAGTTGTGGTCATTGGCATAAACGACCAGGTGGTGAAAAACAGTTAAACTTGTGGGGTACGAACTTAGACGTTTACGAAGGTTGTCCATCGTATGTTAAAGGGGCCGTAGACAGTCCGGGACTACTAAAACAACATATTGCAGAGTTTTGTAATATGTCGGGTAGAACAAGGAGGGAATACTGGTGTTTTAGTTGTTGCGAACCGGCGGATGACTGTATTTGTAAAAATCCGCATATAACTGCGTTTGTGGTTCACACAGACGAAGAGCTTATTGTAAAAAACAAGCTCGATTCTGCATATAAAGTATTAGAAAGATATGCAGAAAATCAGTTATGGACCGTAGAAGATATGGGGTTCTACTGTGGAAAGCTACCTGTTCCTAAAGTAGTTGGAGAAGTTAAAGAATATGTAAAACTTCCAACTAAAAATGGGATGTCTATTGTGTGTTCCATTTGCGGTAAGTTCTTGGTAGATTCGTTTGATTCAGATGGTAATCAAGTAAAGCATAGATGTATTGATGCTGCTGGTATTGATTTACCATCAGGTCAATACGGATTGACTAAAAGGTTTTGGAATAGTCATCCGTTTGATCGGCAGCCACTTAGGACAGCATGTTTTGTGTGTTGTAAACCAGTAACCGTTGCCGACTGTGAACAGTTTTATGGACGCAAAACTACTGACCCAGAGTCAGACATTTGTAGTTGTAAGTTTGACTACAACGAAGAACCAGATGTTGAGTGCGAGCGCTCAATAAGTTATCATCAATCATATGGCGATAGTTGGCTGTCTGTTTTTTATAGGATAGCACATACTATCACTTATGGTAGTAAAAACAAAGGAGATTTTAGACCAGGGATTGGAGTTAGATTTAGACTTCAACCTGACGAATTAGCAGACTTAGCAAGCACAATTGTGCTCGCGCTTCTTAATCAAGACTGCCCACCAGATATTAAGTGGGCAGCAGATGGTGACAAGGCAATTCCTTATGCAATATATGATAAGGAAAGCAGGTCCATTAGGGAGATAACTGGGGTAGCTATTAAACCAGTTCATAGCTATTGGTGTTTGATATGTTGCGACGATGGGAACGTCTGCAACTGTAATAGTAAGTACAAGAAATGGTACTTACAATCAAAAGAGGCATGTAAGGCTATTGGTATTAACTTAGAGCCTTATTTGCATGGGATTAGCAAACACATTGCGACCGATTGGTTTAAGACATACGGGGTGTTAAAAGAAGTTAGTGATTCGCAGTTAAGTATTTCATTGGCTGCTGGGGATTTAGTTAGAAGCACGGACAGTAAGTCGTATAGCAAGGTCCGTGCTGTGTTAGAAACGGCCACGCTTGACGAAGTTATGGAAATGAGCAAGGATGTTAGAACGCAATCTCTGGCGTCAGCTAAAGAAGCCGCGTCGGATAAAAAGAAGTATGCTGGTAATAGACTTAAACGATTACCAGTTAGTAAAGGCAGTGCGTGGTTAACTCCTACCGAAGTTATTGGTAGTAGTTTTCAAAACAACCAAGCGTTACACGCAGCTATTTTGATAGAGGTTGGGAAATTACCAATCTTTAAGCGGTTAGAGTTGTCGCTATACGCTGACGGCAACACTATTCGTGAAATATGTATTCAACGGTTTGGCGACTTTAACTCTGGTTACAAGTCAAAGGTTGAAAGAAGCATTAAGCGAACATTGTTAATGCTTAAGCAAGCATTAAGTTAATGTCCCCGTTGGCGGTCCCGAGTGCCCTTTCTTGGGGCCGTTGCGCTTTGGGACCTGTCCAATTCCCCTATGATGGGTGCGGGG
>Ga0209727_1003346_pt1 | contig 10437 bp, 12 predicted proteins | sample RifGroC1_FD_183995 | JGI IMG/M metagenome (GOLD analysis project Ga0209727, IMG submission 183995) | Groundwater microbial communities from Rifle, Colorado, USA - Groundwater C1 (SPAdes) (version 2) | ecosystem: Environmental > Aquatic > Deep subsurface > Groundwater | place: Rifle, Colorado...
TCAAAGGGGCGGTACCAAAAAAGTCTCCACCAAACCCGCCGAGTCTTTCTCGATTAAAGACGCCCTCACCTCCCAGGTAGGCTATACCCTCTCCACCGGCATTGGCGAGTTTGACCGTGTCCTTGGTCCCGGAATCACCCGTGGTGGTGTCTACCTGCTTGCCGGCCAACCCGGTATCGGCAAGTCTACTCTACTGACCCAACTGGCCATCTCTGTCAAAAGTGATGTCTACTATATCTGTTCGGAAGAAAACCCAGCTCAAGTTGCCACCAGAATCAAACGCCTTAGTAAGAAAGAAACTCCCCACATTCACCTTTTAAACACCTCTCTCGTCGATAGCGTCTGTGAAACCATCGCTAAAAACCCTAACTCCCTCATCATCATCGACTCCATCCAGTCCGTTTACACCAACCAAAACGTCACCACCCCCGGATCTCCATCCCAGATAAGAGATAGCGCTTCGTTACTCATCCAGACCGCCAAAGAACACTCAACTCCCCTCATAATAGTTGGACACGTTACCAAAGATGGCAACATTGCTGGACCAAAAATGCTTGAACACATGGTTGATACAGTTCTTGAATTAAATGGCGATAGACAGCACCTTTTACGCTTGCTTAGAACCATAAAAAACCGCTTTGGTCCGACCGACGAAGCTGGTATCTTTCAAATGACCGGTAGTGGCCTAGAAGAAGTCAAGGATCCGGGTGCAATTCTTTTGGAAGGTCGCATTAAGAATGCTCCGGGTTCCTGTCTTACCATGATTATGGAAGGGACTAGGCCTCTTACTGTCGAAATTCAAGCTCTTGTTGTTTCTTCTCCCCTCCCTATTCCGCGCCGAATTGCCAAAGGTATTTCCACCAACCGTCTCCAGCTTATCTGCGCCATTCTCACCAAGCATCTCCACCTTCCCATCGGTGAAAAAGACGTCTTTGTCAACGTCACTGGCGGTTTAGACATCAAAGATCCGGGAGCCGATCTCGGTATCGCCCTAGCCATCATCTCTTCAGCCAAAGACACCCCTCTCCCCGAAAACTCCATTTGTTTTGGCGAGCTTGGGCTTCTGGGAGAGATTCGCAAGGTTGGTTTCTCCGACAAAATGCTCAAAGAAGCCAAAGCCCTCGGCTACGACAAAATTTTCTCTCCGAACACTCACAAAACCATTCGCGCCATTTCTTTTTCTGGTAAAAAATAGGTGTCAGACTTGACTTTTTAGCCTCTCCGTAGTATTATAGGACTCATTCTCAGCCCAACGACGGGCTTGCTCCTTAAATCCTTTTATATCGTCTGTCTTAGGAGATTTCTCATGCAAAAGTTCCTGTTTTCCCCTACCGCCATTCCCAACGTTTGTATATCCATTTTTGACCAGTCAGGCCGCACCATCGCTCCGAATGAGGATAATGGTTTTCTCGGCGTTTTTCGCCACGGAACCAAAATCAACCTGCACCTGGAGGTTAAAGGTGAACACAACTGTTTCACCCTCAACCCCCAAGGATTACAAAAGGTCCCCAAGGCAAAAAACGAACTAGGGTATACGAAGAATTTCACTGTCAACTGCCAGACAGGCACCGGACAAATTGCCCGTTGGCCAGCTAACATGGTCTGTATGGAGACTCCCGGTCACTCGTATAACATTGGCCTTGCCAATCAAAACGGACGTTTTTTCTTCGTCATTGAGGAATACTCGCCCTCACCCGAGAACCTTCCCGAAGGCCTGGTCGTCTCCTTCTCCCTACTCCGCGGAGTAGGAACCGTGGCCTTCAAGTCTGGCTTTGATGCTCGGCTTCATTGGAAGGCCGTCCCCTTTAATCGCCATGTCGGACTGCGTCTTATGCAGACAGGCGACCTGCTTGAATGGGAAAAGAACGATCTCGTTGACCTAGGAGGAGATACTTCCTTCCGCTACGAGATTAAGAGGTGTAAAAACCTCAGCCTGCCTCACTAAAGTAAAAAGCCCCGCTAACCCGGGGCTTATTTTTATTTGACACAATTTGTAATATATGCTACAAACAGTTAGCTCTACAATGCAGGTTGTAAGCTAGAGACCCCCGCAAGGAGGTCTCTTTTTATATACCCAAACTACCCCCTTGACAAACTTTGTATTATATATTACAGTTATAAATAGCTTGATGAGCAATCATCAAGTCAGAAAGTTACGCAAGTGATTTTCGCAAGGAGCCTCCGCAAGGAGGTTCTTTGTTATTCCAAAGGCGCTACTTTTATCTTGTACTTGATATTTTTTACTTCCTCCAAATCCACGTCACTTGTCAGCTGTCTCGCCAAATCGCTCTCATCTACATACCACAAAAACGTTCTTATTGCTTTTTCATCAAGCTTCCCACCGGAAAAACAGCCTGCCATCCACATCCACCAGACTCTCTCGGAGTCGGTAACTATATTTGATAGGTAAACATTGTCCAGCTTCATTTCATAACTAATACTTGTCGACTGAGGATCTTTCATAAAAGCAACGAACAGTGCCTTCTCTACTACCGTCCTTTGATTCCAATCAATTTCATCACCGCTAAAAGCTTCATCAACATCCATAAATTTAACCTCCGGAAAAGCTTCTTTCCAACTTTCTATGTCCCCCAGTGCCCCCTCGTCATTTGCCCTGATAACGATCTCTATTTTTTCCGAATTAAAATCAACTGGTGCTGGCCTTATTTTTTCGTTCATACCTCGATTCTACTACATCTACTTGACAGTTCATACATAAAAAGATATATTCGAATAATCGAATATGTATAAACACATTTTTAAACTCCACACCGACTTTCTAAAGAGTCTCGCCCACCCCAAGCGCCTGGAGATAATTCATCTTCTCCGAGATCAGTCCCTTTCCGTTTCTGATATTCAAAACATGCTTGATTTACCCCAAGCTAACCTCAGTCAGCATCTCCAGATTCTCCGCGAACACAGCGTCGTCAGTTTTAAGAAAAAAGGCAAACAAATTAATTACCGTATCACCGATCCCAAAATTATTATCGCCTGTGATCTCCTTCGGGAAGTTTTGGTAAAGCAACATACCAACACCAAAATAAAAAAAGAGCTCACTTCCCACCTTACCGACATCATTCCTACTTTCATCGACCCTGTTTGTGGTATGAAGCTGTCAAAAAAAACCGCCGCTTTCTCTCTATCATCCAAAGGCACCGCCTACTATTTTTGCGCCTCCGGTTGCTACCACAAATTCAAAAGAGCTGTAAACTAAGTTAGTATTTGTTAAACAAAAGCACGATATATGAATATAAAAACAACTCTTCCCGTCAATGGCATGGACTGTGCCTCTTGTTCAAACATTGTCAATCGGGCCATCATCAAAACCCCGGGGGTAATAAAAAGTAATGTCAGTATCGCTACTAATAAAGCCAACATCGAGTTCGATTCGAATAAAACTTCTCTCGAGACAATCAACAAAAACGTCAAGGAATTTGGTTACAGTCTAGAAGTTCCATCTAGTGGCGATACGAAGAGTGAAATGGAAAACCACATGCACCACTCCGACGCCCAGCACACTGCTATGCTCAAAAACCAAGTTAAATTCCTCTTTCCTGTCTCTCTCATTGTATTTATCCTTATGCTCTACGACGCCATCGGTCGGGTTTTTACCCAAATTCCTCCTCTCCCAATCCCAATGACGGTTTTCAATTTTATTGGACTAATTCTCGCTTCCATTATTCTCATCTTCTTCGGGCGTGAATTTCTCGCCTCCATTCCCCGCTATATTAAAACCGGGGTCGCCAATATGGATTCTCTCATCGGTATCGGCTCGGTTACCGCTTATGTCTACTCTCTCTTTATCTTTTTCTTCCCTGCAGTTGCCGCCTCTCTCCAACTCCCGGAAACTACCTACTTTGATGTTGTCATCGTCGTTATCGGTTTTATCAAGTTTGGAAAATATCTTGAGGCCAACTCCAAACAAAAAACGGGTGAAGCCATCAAGAAACTACTTCAGCTGGGAGCCAAAACTGCTCTTGTGGAACGAAAAGGTAAGGAAATGGAAATCGATATTTCTGAAGTTAAAGTTGGTGACATTGTCATTGTCAAACCAGGTGCCAAAGTTCCTGTTGACGGCAAAATTACCGAAGGTACTACCTCCATAGACGAGTCCATGATTACCGGTGAACCTATCCCTGTCGACCGCACCGTAGGTGAGTTGGTCGTCAGCGGTACGATAAACAAACAGGGCTACATCAAATTCAAAGCAGAAAAGGTTGGTGCCGATACTTTACTTGCCCAAATTATCAAAATGGTTGAAACTGCCCAAGGTTCCAAAGCTCCAATCGAAAAACTTGCCGATACCGTTTCCGCTTACTTTGTCCCTACAGTTCTCATTCTCGCTGTTTTGTCCTTCATTGTCTGGATTGCCTTTGGAAATCTGTCCTTGGCCATCTCCGCCTTTGTAGGTATTCTCGTTATTGCTTGTCCCTGTGCTCTCGGCCTCGCCACCCCAACAGCCATTATTGTCGGAGTCGGTAAGGGTGCCGAGAACGGTATTCTGGTCAAAGATGCCAGTGTTCTGGAAAAACTTCATGCCATTGATACCGTTGTTTTCGACAAAACTGGCACCATCACTCTCGGTAAACCCCAAGTCACCGACATTATCACCAAGTCCGACATGAATAAACAGAAACTTCTTTCCATCCTTTATTCTTTGGAAAAAAAATCAGGCCACCCACTAGCCTCAGCCATTGTTGACTATGCCAAAAAACAAAACGTCTCTCCTCACACTATTCAGCACTTCAAAGAAATTCCGGGCAAGGGTGTCGCTGGGCAATTTGCCACCAAACATTACTTAGCGGGAAACCTCACTCTCCTCAAGGATCACAAGATAGATTTTGACATGGAAGAGATTAACGAATTCACCAAAAAGGGCATGACTCCGGTATTTTTATTCTCCGAAAAAAAACTTCTCGGTATAGTTCTCATCTCCGACACTCTTAAGGCGGAATCCACCCAAGCCATCGCCGATTTGCACAACCTAGGCATCAAAACTGTCATGATCACAGGAGATGATCACGATACCGCCGCCTTCATTGCTGCTCAAGCTGGTATTGACAATATCTACGCCCAAGTGCTTCCCCCGCAAAAAGCTCGCATTGTTGAAAAACTCAAAGCCGAAGGCAAAAAAGTGGCTATGGTTGGTGACGGCGTCAATGACTCACCGGCATTGGCCTCAGCCGATGTTGGCATCGCCATGAGCACCGGTACCGATGTCGCCATCGAGTCCGCCGGCATTATCCTCCTTCATGGTGACATCGCCAAAGTTGCCAAGGCCATCAAGCTATCCAAAGCCACCATGAGTACTATCAAACAAAATCTTTTCTGGGCCTTCTTCTACAACATCATCGGCATCCCAATAGCCGCCGGTCTTCTCTACCCCCTCTTCGGCATAATCTTAAATCCCGCCATTGCCGGCGCCGCCATGGCTTTCTCCTCAGTTTCCGTCGTTACCAACTCCCTTAGATTAAAATCAGCTAAGATATAATCTCCCATGCAAAATACTAACTTACTATTCATCTTCCTCACCGGCCTAACTACCGGCGGACTCACCTGTCTCGCTATCCAGGGGGGACTTCTTACCTCGGTAATCGCCAATCAGGAAAACAGTCTGGTTAAAACCAATAAAACTCTACCCATCGTCTCCTTCCTCGCTGGTAAACTTTTAATTCACACTCTCTTAGGCTTCCTTCTTGGCGCCCTCGGCCAAACCTTGACACTTTCTCCCATTACCAGAGGTTGGATTCAGATCGCCATCGGTATTTATCTTTTAGGCATCGCTGGCAACCTTCTTAATCTCCACCCATTTTTCCGCTACTTTGTTATCAAACCCCCCAAATTCCTGGTCCGCCTAGCCAAGAATGAATCTCAAAGTCAGTCTCTATTTGCCCCCTTTCTCCTGGGCCTATCAACCGTCTTTCTTCCTTGTGCCGTCACCCAAGCTACCGAAGTTATTGCCATCGGCACTGGCAACCCCCTATACGGTGCCGCCATTATGTTCGCCTTTATTTTAGGTACCTCACCCACTTTCCTGCTTTTTGGCTTCCTTCTTAACTCCGGCGCCAAAGCTTTCCAAAAGTATTTTCCTAAAATTGCCGCCGCTACCCTTATTGGTATGTCCATTTACTCCATAAACAACGGTGTCGGTTTGACTGGTTCTGTTTACACCATCCAAAACTTCTACCTCGCCGCTGTCAATCCCTCGGTACTCTCAGCAAGTACCGATGATACCAATGCTCCGATTAAAGATGGTATCCAAAACATCTCCATCTCTGTCAATAATGGAGGCTACTCCCCTAACTCCCTTACTCTAAAAAAAGGCGTTCCTGTCCGTCTCACCCTTAAGACTGTCAATGTTCAATCTTGCTCACGCTCTTTCACCATTCCTACACTCAACATTCAAAAACTTCTCCCGGAAAATGGGGAAACCGTCATTGAGTTCACTCCCAAAAAACTTGGTGCCCTTGTCTTTTCCTGCTCCATGGGTATGTACACCGGACGCTTCAACATTATCAATTAGTTAGTCTTAAAACCATGTTCAACTTTTCTAAATCAAAAAAACAAAACGAGGATTTAAAAACCGTTACACTAAAACTTTCCGGTCTTCACTGCACTTCCTGTGCCACAAACATCGACCTCACTCTCGAGGATACACCGGGGATTTCCTCATCCGACACCAACTACCAAAAATCCGAGGCCAAAATTACCTTTGATCCAGTTAAAACCGACCTTGACTCCATCAGGAAAATCATCACCGATCTCGGCTATCAATCAGAATAAAGACTACTTGTCCTCGCCTTTGACGTCTTTTAGGTAGCTTTTGAACTCTTCCCAAACTTTCTTCCAGTCTCCACCCGCTGCCTCAATCTCTTTGAAGATGGTTTCTACATCCACGAGGATTTGATCCTCTTTTACAATCATTTTAGTTTTTGCCATATCTATTATTTTATACTTATTTATTAATACCAGAAGCGGGCACTTATGCCCGCTTCTTTCCTAAATATTACTTGTATGCTACTGGAACCTCAGTCAGTACTACTCCCAGAGACATTCTTCGAGCTTTGACGTCGATCATTTCCACAAAAGCTTCCACTTTATCGCCCATCGCAAACTCTTTGTCTGCCGGTTTCTTGGAAATATGAATCAAACCATCGACTCCTTTTTCAAAGTTGACGAAAATACCGTAAGGGGCAATACGTACAACCTTACCGGTGTGTTTGGTACCCACAGCATAATTCTTTTCTATTTCTTTCCATGGATCATCAGTCATCTGTTTGATGGATAGGTTAAGTTTTCCGGCTCCTTTATCGATTCCGATAACCTGAACCTTAACGTCTTTACCCACCTTAAACATTTCGTTCGGATCTTCCACTTTCTCCCATGAAATCTCAGAAATATGGATGAGACCTTCAACCCTTGCTGTCTCGCCTTCCTTCTCTTTATCCTTCATTGGAACATTGACGGTCACGAACACACCAAAAGGCATGATTCCGGACACGGTTCCCTCAAGTTTGTCACCCACGGTTACAAGTTCCAAAGCTTCACCCTTTTTGGCAAGAGATTCTGAGTCGGACACCATCTTCTCGGAGAAGATTAATCTGTTTTGATCCTTATCTACTTCAATCACCCGGACCTTAAAGGTCTTGTTTAGAAGTTCCTCCATATTGCCCAAAAACTTCTCCCCAAACTGTGATGTTGGTACAAATCCGCGAATCTCGCCCACCTTGACCACCATACCGCCTTTGTTAACCTCAACACCGGTAACTTCCACTTCTTTTTCTTCTTCCATCAGCTTCTTAAAGCGAGACCAGCGATTTTCATCGGCAGCCTGTTTAAGAGAGAGGATTATCTGTCCCTGATCGTTTTCTGGGAACTTAACGTAGGCTTCGGTTTTGTCGCCTACCTTAAGGTCGGCCAGCACATCGTAGGCCTCCACCAAGTCTTCACCGGTAACGACACCTTCCGTCTTGGCTCCGATATCTATAAGAACCATCTTTTTGCCAATCGAGGAAACCACACCTTCCACCTTTTGACCCTTTTTCAAGGCTCCGGGGAACGCACTGGCACCCTCCATTAGCTTGTCCATAACGGACATGGACTGTTTAGTAATAACTTCTGTTTGAGCTTTGCTCATTTTAATAAAAATTCCTTTCCTGTCTTTTCGACTCACATATTGTACCACAAAATGCCCTCTTCTAGGCTCGTTCCCTTGACTGTCGCCGATAATACTGATAACATACCCCAGAACTTTAAAACACCAAAGGAGGCACTATGAAATACAAGATTGGAATTGATATTTTGATCTTTATTGTTGTTTTCATCCTCTACGTTGCCATCGGTATGATTGTCGATTTATGGAGCCTCAATACCTTTGATATTGGACCCCACGAAATCCGTTCCGTCTCCTATATGGACACGGTGACCATACCTGAGTCCAACATCACTATCACCAGTCAAGACTATTTTGAAATTCAGAATCCTGTTTCCAAAGAAATCACTCTTCCTGAAGTTATTCCCCCATCCATCGGAGAAACCAACTCTCATTTTGTCATTAAGAGTCCTCCTCCGGGGAAATATATCCTTCTGAAAGCCTCGGCCAATTTTTACTCGGAAACACCGACCAAAATCACTGTCCGTAGGGATATAGAAGAAGAAATCGCTTATTCCCTGTTGATTCTGATCACCACGATTCTTGCCTGGGGACTAGCCTTTCTCTTCATAGCTTTTATTTTCCTTGACGTCTAATCGGTTCTTGCCCGCCACCTCGGCGGGCTTTTTTATTTCCTAAATTCTCGCATAATCATCCCTCAGTCTCACAATATCTTCTTCATCTGATGGCATATTTGCGTTTACGCTCACCCAAATCTCAGCTACTAATCCCCAACCTTCTCCCCCAATCAGTCTGTGCCTTTCTCTCACTCCCAAACTTATATTTTCTCCTGACGTGAAGACTTGTGTTTCTACCGGCTCCTCATCCTTATTACTCCTTTTCACTTTTACCTCTCCGGCTACCACTCTCCATTCCTCAGACCTTCGGTTGTGATACTGCCAAGACAGTTTCTCACCCGGAGCCACCAACAAAAACTTAGGGCTCAAGTTAAATCTACTCTTCAAAAGCTTCCCTTTTATTTCCGGGAAAAAAATATCCACAAACATTTCAATCCTTTCATCATCAATTTTCCAGTATGCTCCCCAAGGTTTGTCGTCATTAATCTCCAAAGCCTCAAAACCCAGATTATAAACCCATCTCTCCACCTCATTCACCACCTCCGACTTTGTCTCTTCAACTCCTAAACAAATCTCATCTCCTGTTTCTTTCATTTTCCAAATATATCATCTTTATGCCTCCACTAAAATAGGCGCTGAAAAATTTTTCTCCGCCACTTGTTTAAGAAACAGCTCCACTGTCTTATTCATATCAATCTTTCTTGGTAGTCCTTTTACTCTCCTAATGGGCTCCATTTCCCCATCAGGACCATACACTACCCCAAACCAGCTATCTCTCGGATTAAAATATCTGTCTTTGTACGGAGGCACAATTAACCTAAAACTAATTACTCCGTCTTTAACTTCCTGTTGTAACACAAAAATTTGGTTATCTTCTTTATACAAAGCAATTTCAACTGAGCTATCATCTGCTCCCTCAAAACCCAAATCGGAAAATACAAAGAACTCCTTACCGTCCAGACTATCCAAACTCCACGAACCATTCCAGTTTTCCTCTACCCATCTCTCATCTGCAAATCCGTTCAGTAGTTCTTGAGTGACCCCATTGATTTCCAATTCTTTACTCATGGTTATATCCTAACACAGGCTTTAGACCACATCCCTAATTTTTCATTTTTTGCCTTCTCTTCAAGCTTTTTAAGCCTGTCAAAATATTCTTTACGGGTCTAAGATCATCATGAACCTCACTCGCGTCATATGCTACTGCCGCTCCAGTCGCCACCAGTATTTCTTCCACACTCTCTCCATCCACATATACTCTCGCCAAAATTCTGCCATATCCATCGTAACCCTTTCGATCAAAAGTAATTTTCTTTGTCGTTAATTCTTGTTCCAAAATTTTTGTCGCCTCGTCAAAATAGCACTTACCCTGATCGGGAGAATCCACTCCCCACAATCTCACTTTCCACTCGCTTCCATCCCGAAAATTTGTTACCCAAAAAGTATCTCCGTCCACGATCCTTTTAAATACTAATTTTTCAAATCTCAGTCCTGCCAAAAAAACTTGAGCAAAAATCAGTCCTGCCAAAAATATTCCTATCATCAACCACCCTATTTTTTTCATCTGTCTTAATAATAACTCCTTAAGATAACAAAAAACCCCACATTGCTGTGAGGTTTATTGTTTGCCCGGCGATGATCTACTTTCGCAATCAGTTTCCCAACTACTATCATCGACGCTGACCTGTTTCACTTCTCTGTTCGAAA
>Ga0209727_1003362_pt1 | contig 10414 bp, 13 predicted proteins | sample RifGroC1_FD_183995 | JGI IMG/M metagenome (GOLD analysis project Ga0209727, IMG submission 183995) | Groundwater microbial communities from Rifle, Colorado, USA - Groundwater C1 (SPAdes) (version 2) | ecosystem: Environmental > Aquatic > Deep subsurface > Groundwater | place: Rifle, Colorado...
TCTTTCATTTGCGAAGCAAATGGAATAAGAGTTGAAATTCTGGAAAAAATTTAATTTTCAATTCTCTTAAATAAAACTTCTTGTTTTTTTATTTTGCTGATTTTCAATGGAATTTTTATTTCTTCAAAAGTATTTTTGCCGACGACAAAATTAAATTGTTTTGAAATTTTTTCGCAACTCTCAGGCATAAACGGCCAGAGCAAAATTGAAATTGCTTTGATTGAGTCCGCGAGTTCGTATAAAACAAATTTGTTTTTTGTTTCCCAAGGTTTTTTTTCTTGAACATACTCATTGCAGTTGTCAATAAATTCAAAAATTAAATTCAGCGCCTTATCAAATTCTAAATTTTGCATTTTCTCGTCAATGTCTTTTAAGTTTAATTTTTTTAATAATTTATTTTCGCATTTCTCAAGTCTAATTTTTTCAATAAGCCCCGCTGTTCTTGAAATTAAATTTCCAAATTTGTTTGCTAACTCGTCGTTGTGTCTTTGAATTAATGTTGATTCTGAAAAATCTCCATCCTGTCCAAAAGGTGTTGCGCGAAATAAAAAATATCTTGCGGAATCAACCCCTGCAATTGAAACCAATTCGTCGACGTGAATTACTTTTCCATGTGACTTTGAAATTTTTTCGTTGTTGAATGTCCACCACCCATGCGCAAAAATTTTTTTTGGGAGTTCAAGTTCTGCTGAGAGCAAAAACGCAGGCCAGTAAACCGCATGAAACCACAAAATATCTTTTCCAATCAACTGAACATCTGCGGGCCAAAATTTTTCTTTTCCTTTTTCTCTTGTCGCAGAATAATAATTAAACAACGCGTCAAGCCAGACATAGCTGATATGTTTTTTATCAAATGGAAATTTTATTCCCCAATCAAAAGTTATTCTTGAAACGCTCAAATCATTCAGTTCTTCTTTCACACGATTTATTATTTCTTGTCGTCGGTGTTTCGGAGAAATGAAGTCAGGATTTTTTTCATAAATTTTTAAAAGTTCTTTTTTGTATTTGCTTAATTTAAAAAAATAACAATCTTCTTGAAGTTTTTCTATTTTCAGTTTGTGAATTGGGCAACAGCCGTCTTTCAAATCTTTTTCAGTGTAATAGCCCTCGCAGTCAGTGCAATAATATCCAGAATATTTTCCAAGATAAATGTCGCCCTTGTCGTAAATTTTTTTAATTATTTCTTGAACAACTTTTTCGTGATCCTTATCTGTGGTTCTTATGAATCTGTCAAAATCAATGTTTAAACTTTTCCAGGATTTTTTGAATTTTGGAATTAGCTCGTCGACAAATTCTTTTGGGTTCTTGTTATTTTTTTCAGCAACTTCTTGAATTTTTTTTCCATGCTCGTCTGTTCCAGTCAAGAAAAAAACTTCTTTTCCTTTTACCTTGTTCCATCTAGACAAAACATCTGCTGCTAGCGTTGTGTAAGCGTGGCCGATATGCGGGATGTCGTTTGGATAATAAATCGGAGTTGTTACATAAAATTTTTTTTCTGTCATAAAAATGGAATAGGTTTAGGATTTATTAATCTTATTATTTGGGTTGTGAATTTTCAAACCTCAAATTTTTTAAACTCTTTTTTCTTTTTCTTTTAATGGAAAATATAACTTTTGGGAATTGGGAAAAACTTGATTTAAGAGTTGCTGAAATTAAAAAAATTGAAGACAAAGAAAACAAGAAATTTTCTGTCTCTTCAATTTTTAAGGAGAATATAAAATGGAAAATATAACTTTTGGGAATTGGGAAAAACTTGATTTAAGAGTTGCTGAAATTAAAAAAATTGAAGACATTGAAGGAGCCGACAAACTTTACAAATTAAAAATCAACGTCGGAGAATTAGGGAAAAGAACAATTTGCGCAGGCATAAAAGAATTTTATTCAAAAAAAGAATTGGTTGGGAAAAAAATAATTTTAGTTGCAAATCTTGAGCCGAGAAAACTTCGCGGAATTGAAAGTCATGGAATGTTGCTCGCAGCAGGAAGCAAAGAAAAGAATATTTGCGTTTTATTAACACCTGATAAAGAAGTTGAAAACGGAATGAGAATTAGTTAATCTTATATTCTGCAGTATAAAAAAGTTTAAAAAGAAAATAAAATTAATTTTCAAATGGCAACTGGAGATTATCGTTGTGAATCAGCAAAGTGGGATAGTAATTTAAGGATGAAAACTTGTAATAGAGACGGTTATGAAGGAACTCCTTGTGAAGGAGATGTTAGACATTGTGAACTGCCACAAGAAAGACATGGGCTTGAATCAAGACGAGCGGTAGTTAATTTTGGGAGTAGATTAAATTCTGTTCTTACAGAATATCCTTGAATGTATATGTAAAGTTTATAAAAATTTCTAATTATTTTTCTTTCAATTTTTTTAGAACTTGCTTTTCTTTCCAAAGGCCTTTGCAATTTTTTCAAAAATAGTTGGCTCGTCTTGATTTGAATCATAATTAACTCCAATAATTTGAGCTGCAATTTCTTTGTAAGCTCTTGCTGCTTTTGATTTTGGATGAGTGTGAACAACTGCGTCTTTTTGATGAAGCGATTCTGAAACAGAATTATCCTCTGGAACCATTCCTAAAATTGGAACTTCAAGCATGTCTTTCACAACTCCTGGTGACATTTCAATATTATTTTTTTTCACGCGCGTGATTATGACTCCTTTTATTTTTTTATTTTTTTCTTCAGAAATTTTTATTGCTTTTAATGCGTCGGTAATCGCAGGCATTTCAGGATTTGAAACAACAATTAATTCATCTGCGAGTTCTATTGCTCCAAGAGCTTCTTCGCCCAACCCTGCTGCGCTGTCGAGAATAACATATTCAGAAATTCCCTGAAAATCTTTTTTAAAATCTTTTAATTTTTCTGGTTTTACTTTTCTTAATTCTTTAATTGACAGAGATGACGGAATTATTTTCAGACCTGATTCGTGTTTGTAAATTGCTTCTTCGATTTGAACTTTGTTTAATAAAAAATGATTTAAATTTACAGGAACTTCAGGAGAGCCGAGGTGAATTCCGACATTTGGCGTCGACAAATTGCAATCTATGACAGAAACATCTTTTCCAAAATAATTTATAGCTGCGCCTAAGTTAATAGCAGTTGTTGTTTTTCCAACACCCCCTTTTCCAGAAGTAATTACAATAATTTTCGCCATACGCCCTCAGGATGAAAGAAATTGTTTTGTCGTGCTTATAAAGTTTTCCAACATTTCAGAATACTCTTTTAACTTTTCTAAGTTCACTTCAATTTCTTTTCCTTGATAAAGTATTTTAAGCGAAACATTTTTTCTAAACTCTCCGATTCTTTCTGTTCTCAGACCCTCTAATTTTTTTAACATCTCGTAAAATTCCAAGACAATAATAAAATTTTTATTTTTTTTAAACAATTCTTTAACTAACTCAATTTTTCCAAAAGGATTTGCAGGAACTACTTTTATTTTCTTTTTTGCTTTGGCGTGACGCAAAATAGCTTCGATACTTGTCTCTATCATTCTTCTCCATCTAAGAAGGAGGTTGTAAATTACATCGCAGGTTTTTGTGTATTTTAAACTCACATACAAAAGATGATCTGCGCTTATTTTTTCCTGAATTATTTCTTCCATATTTTTCGCAGAAATGATTAATCAAACTATATTTTTATACCTTTCTGAAAATTTCGTTTGTCTTTGAAATTAAAAATTTTGACAGAAAAATAAATTCTTTGACTTTTTCAAGATTTATTATTTTTATTTTTGAATTATTTAAAATTACATAATTCTCATTTCGCTTAAATTCTATCTGGCTTTTGTTGTGTTCGTCGACGATTTCAAATAATTCTTTGATTTGTTGGATTTGAATTTTTGTGATTTGATATTTTGGCGCGCATTTTTCAAAAAATGTTGAGAAATTTTTTTGATGGTTTTCATAAATTTTTATCCTGTTAAAAAAAGATTCATAAATTAAAATGCAAGAAATTATTTTTCTGATTGCTATTGATAATTCTTCCAAACATCTTATAAAAATTTTCGGCTCGTTTATCAGAGGATAGGTTACATAAATTAAGTGGTCAATAAAACGAATTATTTTTTCAGCTTCTTCAATTTTCAGAACAATATTTTTTTCCACTAAAAATCAATGCATTTAAAGTTTATGTATTTTACTAGAGAAATATTTATTAACCTCATTTGAATAATTTTCTTATGGAATTTAGATTTTATGGGGGAAGGGCTTGCGCAAGATTTTCTATACCAGATAAATATGTAAGAGGATATTTGGCTGAAGAAGGAACAATAACTCTTAGAGCATGTAAAGGAAATGTTCTCCAGCAAATAGAATCATTTGATAAAACAACTGAAAGAAGAATGACTGCTGAAGAATGGTTTGAAGAATTAAATTAACTTAATTCTAAAATTGTTTCTGCTAAATCTCCGTTGAATTTTTCAAGGGTCTCGCGCGCTTGCTTTTCTGTGCAGTTTGTTTTTTCCATAACTTGTTTTACATCTTCGTCAGAAATATTCTCTTCTTCAGAAACTTCGCCAGTGATTTGAAAACTTTCTTGTCCCTGCATTTTTATTTTTTGAACAGATGGATTTTCTATGACAATTTTTTTATTGTCTGTTTTTTCAATTATTACGCGAACAGCGTCGATATCTTGTTGCGAAATTCCCATTTGTTTCATCACGGCTTGCATTTGTTTTGGATTAATTCCTGGGAACATTTTATTTAAAAAATACTGGCATTAAAATTCTTAAAATAATTATTGCGATTATAAAAATAATTACATGAGTTGGTTTTAAGTTGAAAAAACTTTTGTATTCTTCATGATATCTTGTGAGCCCGCTGAATCCAGACGGAATGTTTACGTCGTTCGCCATAATTATCTTTAAATACACTTATTTTTAAATATTGCTATATGAAAAAATTAAGTCCTTTAGAAAAGTTATCAGAAGAATTAAGAAAAATAAATCTTGGGTATGTGATTTCTAATGTAAGAAGAGAAACTAATTCTCTCTCAATTGGGTTTGCTGAAAAACCAGAAAATTTAGAGCGCCCAAGAATTATTGAAGAAACTTTTAGAACACATTTATTGCAGGCAATTTCAAGAACAGGAGAATTTGGAAATATGATCGGATCATTTAATGTCTCTTATTTAGGAACTCGCGTTTATGTTTTTATTGACCAACTTCAATTTTCAGAAGTTAAAAATATCATGAGTTTAATTCTCAACGCTTATGCAGATTATTTACAAGACACAAAATAGAAATTTTATCTCACAAGAATATTTTAAAAACTCTAAGAACATAGAAGTATATGGCAGAATTTGATTTTAAAAATGTAGAAGAAAAATTAAAAAAATTTTGGGAAAAAGAAAAAATTTACAAATTCAATCCTGAAAATAAAAAAGAAATTTTTTCAATTGATACGCCTCCTCCGACGGTTTCTGGAGAAATGCACATTGGACATGCATTTTCATATTCTCAACAAGATTTTATCGCAAGATTTATGCGAATGAAAGGAAAAAGTATTTTTTATCCATTCGGCACAGACGATAACGGACTTCCGACAGAAAGATTAGTGGAAAAAATAAATAACATTAAAAGCAAAAATCTTTCAAGAACAGAATTTATTGAACTCTGTCTAAAGACATTAAAAAAAATTACTCCTGCTTTTGTTCAAAATTGGAAAGATATAGGAATGTCTTGTGATTATGAATCTTATTATTCAACAATTGATAAACACTCGCAAAAAATTTCACAAAGTTCTTTTATTGAATTATTTAAGAAAAAAGAAATTTATAAAAAAAATTTCCCAACAATCTGGTGTCCTGAATGTCAGACCTCAATTGCGCAAGCAGAACTTGAGGACAAAGAACAAGAAAGTTTATTTTTAACTTTGAGATTCAAATGCGACGGAAAAAATTTGCTGATTGCAACAACTCGTCCAGAATTATTAGGCGCGTGCGTCGCTGTTTTTGTAAATCCAAAAGATAAAAGATACAAAAATTTAGTTGGGAAAAAAGCAAAAGTTCCAATTTTTAATTTTGAAGTTCCGATTATCAAGGACGAATCAGCAGAAATTGAAAAAGGAACAGGGGCGTTGATGATTTGTTCTTATGGCGACAGATTTGACGCAGAAGCAATTAACAAACACAAATTAAAATCAAAGATTATTTTAAACGAAAACGGAACTTTGAAAACTGAAAAATATTCTGGATTGAAAATTAAAGACGCGAGAAAAAAAATTTTAGAAGATTTGGAAAAAAATAATTTTGTCGTCGAGAAAAAACAAATTAAGCATTTTGTAAATGTTCATGACAAATGCGGGACTGAAATTGAGTTCATTGAAACAGAACAATGGTTCACGAAAATTCTTGATAAAAAAAATGAACTGATTTCTCAGGCGAAAAAAATAAATTGGTATCCTAAATTTATGTTTAAGAGATATGAAAATTGGGTTAATGGTTTAGAGTGGGATTGGGGAATTTCAAGGAATAGACATTTCGGAGTTCCGATTCCTGTTTGGGAATGTCCAAAGTGCAAAGAAATAATTTTACCAGAAGAAAAAGAACTTCCAGTTGATCCATTGCAATTAAAAAAGAAATGTAAAAAATGTAAAGCCGACGCTGTTCCTGAAAAAATGGTTTTAGATACTTGGGCAACGTCGTCGCTGACACCTCAAATTGCAGAACAACTTTCGCAATCAAAAAATAAAATAAAAATCCCGTATTCTCTAAGACCGCAAGGACACGACATAATCCGAACTTGGGCGTTTTACACAATTGTAAAATCTTATCTGCATGACAAAAAAATTCCTTGGAAAAATATTATGATTTCTGGAAATGTTTCAATGGCAGGAGAAAAAATGTCAAAGTCAAAAGGAAATGTTGTTTCGCCTCAAGAGGTTATGAAAATTTATGGTTCAGATGCTTTGAGATTCTGGGCAGCAGGTTCAAAATTAGGAAGTGATTTAGATTATCAAGAAAAAGATTTGGTTGCTGGGAAAAAATTAATTAATAAATTGATTAATGCGTCAAAATTTGTTTTTATGAATCTCGCGGACTTTGATTATAAAAAACCCAAAAAATTTGAAAAGCTCGACGAGATTTTTTTGGGAGAGTTAAATCAATTAATCAAATTCTCGACGGGAAATTTTGAAAAATATGAATATTCAAAAGTAAAATCAGATGTTGAAAAATTTTTCTGGGAAGAATTTGCTGGAAATTATCTTGAAATTGTAAAAGGAAGAGTTTACCGAGGACAGGGCGATGCAAAAAAATCTGCTCAATATGTTCTTTACAAATCTCTTTTAGAAATTTTGAAAATGCTTGCCCCATTAATGCCATTTATCACAGAAGAAATTTATCAGGAATATTTTAAAAAAAATGAGAAGGAAGAATCAATTCATATTTCAAGCTGGCCTATTGAGGGAAATGAAGCTCCGTCGGAGAATTGGAAAACTTTTACAGAAATTTTAACAAAAGTCCGTCAAGAAAAATCATTTGCAAAAAAACCAATGAATGCAGAAATTAGATTGGAACTTTTAAAAAAAGATTATGAACTTCTGTATAAAAATAATTTACTTGATGATTTGGAAAATGTTACAAACACAAAAGAAATGCAAATTATTCCGGCAAAAAAATTTCAAGTTGAATTTTTCTAAAAATATCCAAACAATTAAAAATCTCTTTGCGATATTATAATTATGGGATATGATATAATCATCGGAAGAGATAGTAGCGACAAAAAAGATTTTTCAAACAGGGGGCTGATAAACATCGGAAAGGGTTTTGTAAAAATGGGGCAATATACTTCTCTTTCAAATAAAATTTTTATGGATATTGCGCGAAGTCATGTTATCTTAGTTGCAGGAAAAAGGGGTTCTGGAAAATCTTACACTCTCGGAGTTATTGCAGAAGAACTTTCAAATCTTCCAAAAGAAGCGAGTCAAAATATAGCGTCGCTGATTTTTGATACAATGGGAATTTATTGGACAATGAAATTCAAAAACGAAAAGGACTCTGCGCTTTTAGAAGAGTGGGGACTTGAAACAAAAAAACTTCCTGTAAAGGTTTTTGTTCCAATCGGACACTGGGAAAATTATCTTGATAAAAAAATTCCTGTTGACGAGAAATTCGCATTAGACCCATCAGAGATGAACGCAGACGATTGGATTATGATTTTTGATCTGAAAATAATTGAACCGGTTGCGGTTTTAATTCAGAGAATAATTCACAAATTAAAACAAGAAAAAAAATTCACAATAGAAAAAATAATTTCTGAAATAAAAAAAGATTTAGAGTCCTTGCATGAAACAAAAAATTCTGCGGTTAGTTTATTTGAAGTCGCGCAAACTTGGGGGATTTTTGCAAAAGAAAACCAACCAGCGACGACGATTCGAGAATTAGTAAATGCAGGAACAACTTCTGTTTTAGATTTAAGCGTTTACAATTCTGTTGGCGCGTTTAATATACGAGGGTTAGTGATAAATTTAATTTCAAGAAAAATTTTTAATCAGAGAATGGACTCAAGAAAAGAAGAAGAAATGAAATCTATTTCGCAAAAAATTTCTTACTCAAATCAGGAAGAAAAAAAGAAAGACCCGCTGGTTTGGATTTTTATCGACGAGGCGCACGAATTTTTGCCTTTAGGCGAGAAAACAATTGCAACAGACGCTCTGATACAACTTTTAAGAGAGGGAAGACAGCCGGGAATTTCAGTTGTGCTCGCGACTCAACAACCAGGAAAAATTCATACAGATGTTATGACTCAGTCAGACATTGTAATTTCGCACAGAGTGACTTCATCGCAGGACTTAAATGCCTTGAATAATATTATGCAGTCCTATGTTTTGGAAAGTATAAAAAAACAAATGGATGATTTGCCGTCGCTAAAGGGCTCTGCGATTCTTCTTGACGATAATTCAGAAAGAATTTATCCAATGCGCGTGCGCCCAAGATTTACATGGCACGGAGGAGAAGCTCCAACTTCAATCTCTAAAGAAAAAAGTTTATAAATTAAAAAATAATTTCTTCTCGGGAGTGCATGGCACGGTGAGTGAGTTCACGAACAATCGCCTCAAAAATAAAAAGTGAGTGGGCTCACGAATTAGGAGAAGCTCCAACTTCAATCTCTAAAGAAAAAAGTTTATAAAATTAAGAAAATTATTGCGCTGGCTTTAGTTTGCATGAAAGAAATCTTTGATAAACTGTTCTTATTTGTTCAGGAGAATAGCCCTCAAGAGGTTGTCTTCCGTCAGTAAACTGGGAAAAATTTTCTTCAAGAGTTGTTCTCATAGTATCTATATCCCAATCAGGAATTGATAAGAGGACCCTATATTTTTCTGGATGTAATTTTCTAACTTTCCAAGTTTCAACTTCCCTCCCAGTTTTTTTATCTGCTTCAAGAACTCTCTTATTTAAATATGCTCTTACTTGCTGAGTGGACTGTAAACTTCTTGTTGTTGGAAAATATTGTTGAAGAGTTGTTCTTAGTTCTGGAATTCTTCTATAACCAAATCCAATTCTTTTAACTTCATTTAAAAAAGCTTGATATGTTTCAGTTCGTCTTAATCTTTTAACGACTCTATCTTCTTCTGCTTCAATTTCTCTTTGATTTTTTAGATGAGCTTTTTCTCTTGCCCTAATTATTGGTAAAAGTTCTGCGCCTAATCCCTCTAAAAGAGAGTCTGCATTGTTTGGCGCGCCATTTAATAAAGAAACTTCAAGTAAAAAAGGATCATGATGACTAACTGCTTCAATTACATCTTTATCTGCTTGTTCATGAACCCCAGCAAGTCCTAAAAAAGTTCCCTGAGAATCATAATGAAATCCTTCAGAAAAACCTTCATCTCTCGTCGGTGAAACAGAATCTCTAATAAGCAAATCAGGAAATTCTAATTGTCCTGTTGCGACTTTTGTTTTTCTTCTCATTTTATAACTACTATAAAGTTATATATAAACTTTTTGATTTTCAAATTTGATTGTCTTCATTTTTTTACCACTCCCCCAATGTTTTTTGTTGCTTCTTCTCATTTAATTCTCTAAGTTTTTCTAATTGATTTTCAATTCTCTCCTGGAACAACTTTGGTAAGCAATTGGACTTTTTGGTTAGGAACAGTTTTAATTTTAATCGGAGTTGTCGCAGGATTTTTCTGGTTCAAAGGAAAAAATAAATATTCAATTCCTGTTAAAGAAATTTCTATAAAGACAAAGAAGAAAGTAAGGAAGAAATAATTTGACGAAGAGAAAATTGCGCGAAAGAAATTTAGAGAATTCGTCGCGTTGGATTTAAAAATTTTTCTTGTTTACGCTTACTTGCAACCCCGCTCGTTTGTGGATTATCTCGCGAAATCGCTCGACGAAAAAGTTTTGGGAAAAATGTTAAGATGAAAATTTCCTTTTAATCTTAAGCAAAGTTTTTTGCAAAAATATTTTCAAGT
>Ga0209727_1003364_pt1 | contig 10406 bp, 6 predicted proteins | sample RifGroC1_FD_183995 | JGI IMG/M metagenome (GOLD analysis project Ga0209727, IMG submission 183995) | Groundwater microbial communities from Rifle, Colorado, USA - Groundwater C1 (SPAdes) (version 2) | ecosystem: Environmental > Aquatic > Deep subsurface > Groundwater | place: Rifle, Colorado...
CGAACCAAGCAAGGATTGACGCAAGACGCACTCGCACGGAAGTGCGACATTCCCTATACAACCCTAACCAAGATTGAAGCGAATGTAATCACCAAGCCATCTATTCAAACGGTCGTCAAAATTGCCGCAGGGTTGGATATTTCAATAGACCAACTTTTGAAATGATATGAAAACAAAATTTCCAGAAAACTTTTTGAATAAAATCGTCTGTGGCAGTGCCGTAGATGTGATGAAAGAAATACCGGACGGCTCGGTGCATTTGGTAATTACTTCGCCTCCTTACAATCTCAAAAATTCTACCGGCAACGGAATGAAAGACGGCCGTGGCGGAAAATGGGCAAACGCCGCCCTGCAAAACGGCTATTCACACCATAACGACTGTATGCCACACGATGAGTATGTGAAATGGCAACGAGATTGCCTAACGGAGATGATGAGAATTATCCCGGAGGACGGCGCAATTTTCTACAATCACAAATGGCGCGTGCAGGGCGGCTTATTGCAAGACCGTCAAGACATCGTGAGCGGTTTTCCGGTTCGTCAGATCATAATTTGGAAACGGAAAGGCGGCCTCAATTTCAACGCCGGATATTTCTTGCCAACTTACGAAGTTATTTATCTTATTGCAAAGCCAAAATTCAAACTTTCTACAAAAGCGAACGCGCATGGCGATGTTTGGGATTTTACGCAAGAAATGAATAACGAACATCCGGCCGCCTTTCCGGTGAATCTCATTGACCGGATTGTTTCCGCCACGGACGCTAAAATTGTTTTGGACCCATTTATGGGTTCCGGCACAACGGCGATTTCTGCTATAAACTTCAAGCGAGATTATATCGGGATTGATATTTCGCCGGAGTATTGCGAAATGGCACGAAAAAGAATAAAACAACATCAAGCCCAATCTAAATTTTGGTAATACTATGGCAAAGAATAAACCTAAAACTTATACAAAACCGGAGTTGATAGCCAAGTTGAAAGAAATATCGGCTATGGGCTTTATTCCTAACGCGCGGCGAGGAAATGCCGGCGGTATCGGTAATACTCTTGAGGATTTGCTTGGTATCAAGGAAAACAATTTGCCGATTCCAAACGCCGCAGAGTGGGAATTGAAAGCGCAACGCCTCAATTCAACTTCACTAACAACACTTTTCCATATTGAACCCTCGCCACGCGCAATTCGCTTTGTGCCTCAAGTGCTTCTGCCAAAATACGGCTGGGCGCATCAAGAAGACGGCAAGAAATATCCAAAAGGAGAGATGAGCTTCCGTCAAACCATACACGGGCAATCGCGAAGCGATCGCGGATTCAAAGTTGTGATTGACCGAAAGGAGCGAAAGATTTTAATTTCGTTTGACGCAAAAAGTGCTGATTTGCGCCATAAAGCATGGGTTGAATCGGTAAAAAAGCGTGTTGGTCTTGGCGAACTTGATCCGCAACCATACTGGGGCTTTGACGATTTAGAACACAAAGCCGGAACGAAATTGCTCAACGCTTTTTATGTACAAGCCGAAGTAAAAATTGTTCGGAAGAAAGAATTTTACCACTATACAAAAGTGATGATGTTGCAAAAATTTAGTTTTGAAGGATTTTTGAAAGCATTAGACGAAGGAAAAATCCTTGTGGATTTTGACGCTCGCACCGGACATAATCACGGCACAAAATTCCGCATGAGGCAGGATGCCTTGCCGATGTTGTATGAAAAGCAAACTATAATTTTATGATTTACAAATCATTCAAAATAAAAAATTTCAAGGGCATTGATGAGGTTAATGTCGATTTGGCTAACAGTCGGATAATTACACTCGTCGGCCTAAACGAAAGTGGTAAAACTTCCATCATGGAAGGCGTTCAGTTGTTTTACCGCATGGCGAAGGACGAAAATCCTACCACAGATCAACTGAATGAATTTCGTCCAAAGGGGATAAATTTTAGCGGGAATATAGAAATCAGTGCAACTTTAATTTTGGAGGATGAGGATAAAAAGAAAATTGAAAACTATTGGAAGGGCTCTCTTGCAAAAAGGAATGGGCTGGATCTTCCACAAGAATTACGATACGACATCAAATTTAAGTACGAACTTCATACATACAAAGACACTGAACGAAACTGGACTTTCCTGGTAAAGACAAAGAATTCAAAACGCGGGCTTTATGAGACCGATAAAACGGGGTGGAACGCCCTGGTTTCCCACGTTAAGTCGGAAATTGTACCGGAGATTTTGTATTTCGATGATTTCATTTTTCAGATACCAGAAAAGGTTTGCTTTGTAAAAACTGGAGTTGCCGAAACAGATGAAGTATCAAACAAAAATAATAAAGTTTGGCAACTGGTGGTGAGTGATGTTCTGAAATCGGTTGATGATCGGATGTCTTTCCAAAACCACGTTGTTGATGTTTGGGAGACAGATAGGGATGCGGCGAGCAATCGTCTATCTCAAATGGAAAAAGCCCTTGATGAGAAAATAACTAAACGGTGGGGAGATCTTTTTGGCAAAAACAAAATCAATTTTAAGGAAATTAAACTTGACCCTGAATATACTGACGGGAAGCTTTATCTTTCTTTCAAAATTAGAACCGAGTCAAAGAAAGAGTTTTTAGTACGAGAAAGAAGCAAGGGCTTCAAGTGGTTTTTCTCATTTTTGCTTTTTACTGAATTTCGTAAAAAGAGAACGAGGAATATCTTATTTCTTTTGGATGAGCCAGCGTCAAATCTTCACTCTTCGGCACAAGCAAAAATTCTAGAAGCTCTGCATGAATTGAGTACCGATTCTTTGGTGATTTATTCAACGCACAGCCACCATCTTATCAATCCGGAATGGTTGATTGGAGCTTATATTTGTATCAATGAAAATCTTTCCAATGAGGTTTTGGAAGGTAGCTTGAATTTAGAGGACCAAGCAAAAATTACTGCCGTCAAATACTATACCTATGTTGGGAAAGGATTAGGAAGCGATAATGTTTCTTATTTCCAACCAATACTTGATCGTCTCGACTATCAACCCAGTATTGTAGAGCCAATACCTGACATTGTTATTTTGGAAGGTAAAAATGACTGGTATACATTGCGCTATTTTGAGGAAGTAATTTTGAAGCGAAGAAGTAAGGCAAATTTTTATCCTGGCGGGGGTAGAGATAAGTTGAGCGACATTATTAGGTTGTATCTCGCATGGGGCAAGAAATTTATCGTGCTTCTTGATGGTGATGATGGAGTAAAATCCCAAGCACAATATATCAAGGAGTTTGGAGAGTTTGTTAAAGATAGAATTTTTACCATCAAGGACGCACTCAATAAAGCAGTTGCAATCGAGGGGTTGATCGGAGTTATGGATCAACGAGAGCTATACGATGCTATATTTGAGAAAGGTAGCTATAACGAGTGTAAGAAAAAAAGCCCAAAGAAAATAAAGGAAAATTTAAATTATGCTTTGAACCAACTTCAGCTCCAGAAAAAAGAGGTTGTGCTCAACAAAACGACACTGGATAATTTTACGAAACTTTTTGATTTTGCGAATGAGAAGCTGAAGTTGGTAAAATAAACACGCCGCCAAAAATCCCGTCCGTCCCCGCAAGAACACGGCGGAAGGGGGGTGTGGGGGGAATTCCGCCGTGTTCTTGCAAAAAATAGAGGCCAGCCCCGCCGCCTTGCTTGTCAAAGCAAAGCACCACAGAAAAATACTTTTTTTATTAAGAGAAGAAAAAATCCGGCGCGCGCAAATCAGGAAAAACGAAGAATGTTTTACTTGGCGGCGAGCGTTAGCGAGCGGCGGCGGGGCGGCTTCATTCGTCGGGGGTTTCCCGAAAATGCGTTCGGATTTCGTTCAGGGTGTGGAGCATCCCAAACAAAAATACCCCGATATCATCGGGGTATTTTTGTTTGGGATTTTTGTATTGTAGGGTTCGAACCGGAGGCGCCAATTTTTTCTGCCGAGGTCGAACCTCGGCAGTTTTATTTTCATAATCATTATCAGTTAAACAAAAAGGCTCGCGATCTATTACCACAAAAGCGTGATAGCGGATCGCGAGCCTTTGGACTCGGAATACCTTTCAGGTTGCCTCGTGAGGCGCTTATTTAACTGTTGGATTTATTTTAACACTTTTGACCATCTTGTTGCCAGAGCGTGTTGTGCATATTTAAACTGGAAAGCACCTTAAAGGTGACCTCCAGTACGCATTTCCGCAATAATACACTTTTGTCATATTACGGAAACACCAAGGGAGACTATGGTCTATTTAGTAAATACTCCCGAATACCCTTTATTTTAAAGGTAAAAGACCTGCCTCAATGCTCTATATCACTACGTTGATATAGTAAAATGCAGAGGCTTGATTTATTCGTTACAATCCGCTATAGTTGATATATCGGATTAAATATATGGCAAATAACAATAAATTAGACCATCGGCTAGAGCATTTACCGGCCGAAATCTGGTCAAAAATAGCAAAAATTGATGAGTTAAAGGGGCAATGGATTGCCGGAGCGCAACTCTCGCCTCAGGTATTAGGTCGTCTCAAACGATCTGTTTTGATTACTTCAACCGGAGCATCGACACGCATTGAGGGGGCGAGGCTTTCCGATGAAGACGTAGAAAAGCTCATGCGAGGCATTGATATCCAAAAATTTACAGATCGTGATAAGCAGGAAGTCAAAGGGTATTACGAGTTGCTTGAGAATATGTTTAATTCCTGGAAAAGTTTGAAATTCAATGAAAGCACCATCAAACACTTCCATAAAGAACTCCTAAAATACGTAAAGAAGGACGAAGACCATCGAGGCGATTACAAAAAAAGAGAAAATCAGGTGCAAATGATAAATGCCGCTGGTGAATCCATCGGAATACTTTTTGATACCACGCCCGCGTATCTATCTCCCAAACAAATGCAGGAGTTAATTGAATGGACGGGAGAAGTTATCGCGGAGAAAAAATATCATCCGCTCCTCATCGTTGCCAGCTTTCTTGTTGAATTTTTGCAGATCCATCCATTTCAAGATGGCAATGGTCGTCTGAGCCGTGTGCTCACCAATCTTCTTTTATTGAAAGAGGGGTATTTATATATGCCCTATGTCTCCCATGAGAAGATCATTGAGGATAATAAGCCGGAGTATTATCTTGCGCTTCGCCAGAGCCAAAAAACATTTAAGACGGAAAACGAAACCATCATCCCATGGTTGGATTTTTTCTTGACTATTTTCTTGAAACAATCGGAAATGGCTATCGATCTTCTGTCCAAAGAAAACATTGAACGATTACTTACGCAAAAACAGCTCGCTGTTTGGGATTATCTCCAAAAAGTTGATAGTTCCACACCGCGCGAGATTTCCGAACAGACGAAGGTCGCTTATCCGACTGTCAGGCAGGCAATCGATAAATTGATGCGATTAAAAAAGATTGAGCGTATCGGACAAGGCCGTTCAACGAGCTATAGAAAACTATAAATATGCCAAAGGAAATCGCCAACAAAACTAAAGAGGAAACTTACTACAAATGCACTCATTGCGGAGATGAGATTTTTTGGAATACCCATAAAAAATTCACTTACTGTAAATGCAAGAAAATCTGGGTTGATGGATGCGAGGATTATGTCCGGGTCGGTGGCAACGAGGAAGACTATAAGGTGATTCACAAGTAAATTTATGGCAAATTCTAAAGAAGCAAAGGCGCGAATAAAAATAAACAAATTGCTTGAACAAGCGGGCTGGCGATTTTTTGATAATGAAAAAGGACAAGCAAACATCTCTCTTGAACCGAATGTAAAACTTACTCAAAAAGATATTGACGCTTTCGGCGAAGATTTTGAGTCCACAAAAAATGGTTTTATAGATTTTTTATTGCTAGATGAAAAAGGATTCCCTCTCGTTATTTTGGAAGCCAAAAAAGAAGACAAAAATCCATTGGACGGAAAAGAACAAGCAAGAAAATATGCCCATACCGAAAATGCTCGCTTTGTTATTCTTTCAAACGGCAATCTTCATTATTTCTGGGATTTGGAACGAGGTGATCCCGAAGTTATCACCGAATTTCCAACACAAGAATCTTTGAAGCACAGACAAGATTTCAAACCTGACAATCAACGATTGGCAGATGAAAAGGTTGAAGCTGATTATATTGCACTGACACAAAATCCAAGTTTCAAAGATGATCCTCGTTATATCAAAGAAGAAACACGCGAACAATATTTGTGGGACGAAAATTTGCGAATTTTACGCCCATATCAACTTAAAGCCATTCATGCTTTGCAAAAATCTGCCGAAGCTGGAAATGATCGTTTTCTTTTTGAAATGGCAACGGGAACAGGAAAAACGCTTATTTCCGCCGCAATTATCAAACTCTTTTTAAGAACGGGAAACGCAAAAAGAATTTTGTTTTTAGTTGATCGTTTGGAATTAGAAGATCAAGCACACAAAAACTTTGTCCGCTATTTGAGCAATGACTTTTCCTCTGTTATTTACAAACAAAATCGTGATGACTGGAAAAAGGCAGAAGTGGTCATTACAACAGTCCAAAGCCTTTCATCGCAAGATAAATACAAAAAACTATTTTCACCGACCGATTTTGATTTAGTTATTGCCGATGAATCACATCGAGCTATCGGCGGAAATTCGCGCGCAGTTTTTGAATATTTTATCGGCTACAAATTGGGCTTAACAGCAACACCGAAAGACTATTTGAAAAATGTCGATCCGCAAAAGTTATCGCAAAAAGACCCGCGAGCTTGGGAAAGACGACAATTGCTTGATACTTATACGACTTTTGGCTGTAAAAATGGCGAGCCGACTTTCCGCTTTAGTTTGCTTGACGGCGTGCGAGAAGGATTTTTGATCAATCCTATTGTTTCGGACGCTCGAACAGACATCACAACAGAATTGCTTTCAGAAAAAGGTTATGCGGTTATGGTTGAAGATGAAGAAGGTGGCGAAAGCGAAGAAACATTTTTCCAAAAGGATTTTGAAAAGAAATTCTTTTCCGAAAAAACAAATCGTGTCTTTTGCCAAACATTTATCGAAAATTCTCTCAAAGATCCAATAAGCGGAGAAATCGGCAAAAGCATTATATTTTGCGTTAGCCAAAAACACGCTTCAAAAATAACGCAAACACTCAATCAAATGGCGAGCCAACTTTGGCCCGACAAATACAATTCTGACTTTGCCGTGCAAATTACTTCAAACATTGCCGATAGCCAGCAATTCCCGATTAATTTTGCAAATAATAATTTAAGCGGACATACAAAATTTCTAGAGAACTACAAATCAAGCAAAACGAGAATTTGCGTAACTGTCGGAATGATGACAACGGGCTATGACTGCCAAGATATTTTGAATCTTGCGCTTATGCGCCCCGTCTTTTCGCCGACTAACTTTATCCAAATCAAAGGACGAGGAACAAGAAAATTTACTTTTGAATATACCGACGAATACGGCGAAAAACATAAAGCAACAAAAGATCACTTCAAATTTTTTGATTTCTTCGCTAACTGCGAATACTTTGAAGAAAAATTTGATTATGACGAGGTTTTGCAATTGCCAATCAAGCAAAAAGGAACTGGCGGAGAAGGACCCGTTGGCGTTGATATTAATGAAATAGAAGTTTTCAATCCCGACAAGGTAAAATCTCTCACTGAAACACCTGTTGGAATAGAGGGGATGAAAGTTGATCGCAAACTTTTTGAAAAAGCCCGCGAGGAATTACAAAATGATCCCGAAGTAAAATCTGCCGTTGAAAACGAGCAATGGGAAAAGGCGGTGCAAATAATGCGAGACAAGTACGAAGACAAACCGCAATTATTCTTGAATCTTGAAAAAATCCGCAAGAGTGAAAATCTTGATCGCCGTATTTCTTGGCGTGAATTTTTGGAACGAGCTTTCGGCTTGATTGATGTTTTCAAGTCAAAGGATGAAAAACTGGAAGAAGAATGCGAAAAGTTTATTTCAATCTACAAACCCGAAAGCAAATATGTTCCGCATATCAAAAATTATCTGAAGGCGTATGTTACGGATTCAGAAATTCGCGACATTATAGATTCCAAAGAATATGGGCGTTTTGCGACCAATCCAAAAGTTACGATGAAAGATTTTCGCGATCTGAATGGATATCGTGAAGTCGTCCCTGAATATGTAAAGGATTATGTAGCTATTAACGCTTTCATGTAAAAATTATGCTTAATCAAGATACAAAACGAAAAATTGACTCTGCCCGCAATATTCTTGTCGGCAAAGTTCCTGATCCAAAAGCGCAGGTTGAGCAAATCACAACTGCTCTCATCTATAAATTTATGGATGATATGGACAAGGAAGCTCAAGAGCTTGGCGGTAACGCGAGATATTTTACAAATGGCTATGAAAAATATTCGTGGACAAAACTGATGGATGTAAAACTTGGCGGACATGAACGCTTGAATCTGTATTTTGAAGCGGTGAGCAGTCTTGGTCGTAATCAGCATATGCCACAAATTTTTAGAGATATTTTTGGCGATAAATCATTGCCACCCTATCGTGATCCGCAAACCCTCACTCTTTTTTTGAAAGAGATAAACGGCTTTAATTTTGATCACAGTGAAGATTTGGGCGATGCTTATGAATATCTGCTTAATGTTATTGGCACATCTGGCGAAGCGGGACAATTTCGCACTCCTCGCCAAATTATTGATTTTATAGCAACAGCGGTTGATCCAAAAAAAGGCGATACAGTTTGCGATCCTGCCTGTGGAACGGCTGGCTTTTTGATTTCCGCTTACAAGCATATTTTAAAACAACATGACGGTTTAGATGATCCCGAAAAAACAGAAAAACCGCTTACTCCAGACGAAAAGAAAAATTTGATGAATCATTTTGTCGGCTACGATATTGATCCGGGCATGGTGCGAATTGCTACGGTAAATATGTATTTGCACAATTTTCCTGAACCGAAAATTTTTGAATACGACACGCTCACCTATGAGGACAGATGGGGCGAAACTTTTGATGTGATTCTCGCCAATCCGCCATTTATGACACCAAAGGGCGGAATTCGTCCGCACAAGCGTTTTAGTATTCAAGCGAACCGATCGGAAGTCCTTTTTGTTGATTATATTGCCGACCATTTGAATCTAAACGGCAAAGCGGGCGTGATTGTTCCCGAAGGGATTATTTTCAATAATCAAGTTGCATACAAGAATTTGCGAAAAAAATTAGTGGAAAGTTGTCTGATTGCTGTCGTGAGTTTGCCCCAAGGCATTTTTATCAAGCCGGGCGGAAAAGGAAATGTCAAAACTGGTGTTTTAATTTTTGACAAAGAACTTGTCAAAAAAACCAAAGATGTTTTATTTGTGAAAATCAGCAATGACGGCTTTGATCTTGGCGCGCAAAGGCGAGTAATTGATAAAAATGATTTGCCTTTGGCTTTGGGGATTATCAAGAGATATAAAACAGCGTTGAAAAACGGCAAGGATTTTGAGTTGGACGAAGAAGAAAACGAAATCGCGCATATTGTTGCCAAAGAAAAAATTGCTGAAACTGGCGACTATAATTTAACAAATGAGCGATATAAAGAAACAGCTGAGCGAATAAATCAAAAATATCCAATGGTTGAATTGGGCGAGGTTTGTGAAATGTATCAACCAAAAACAATCACCTCAAAAGAAATAAAATCAGAAGGAAAATATAAAGTTTTTGGGGCAAATGGAGTTATTGGATATTACGACAAATATAATCACGAAGATAGCGAAGTCCTTATCACTTGTCGCGGGGCAACTTGTGGGACACTTAATTTATCTGAGCCAAATTCTTGGATTACGGGAAATGCAATGGTAATAAAGCCAAAGGATGATCGACTTAGTAAGCAGTTTCTTTTTTACATTTTGAAAAATTCAAACTTTAAGTCGGTAATTTCTGGCTCAGCTCAACCTCAAATAACAAGGACATCCTTATCACCCTTAGAAATACCCCTTCCACCGATTGAAATTCAAAAAGAAATCATTGAGCAAATTGAAGTCAAACAAAATGCCATAGACCACGCCAAAGCGATTATCCAAAATCTAGAGAGAGAGAGACGCTATTTTGGTCAATCACTTAGAAAATTAGAAGGTGTTGAAATGGTCAAATTAAGCGAAGTGTGTGAAATAAATAGAAAAACGGCAGAGCCAACGAAATTATTTGGCGAAACTGATTTTGTTTATATCGATATTTCGTCAGTAGAAAATGGAACTGGTAATCTGAATTATGATAATAAAATTATTTCAAGCAAAGCACCAAGCAGAGCAAGACGAATAATTCAAAATGGCGATGTTTTGCTTTCTACCGTTCGCCCAAATCTAAAAGCATTTGTCTATTTGGAAAACTTACCAAGCAAGGCGTTAGCTTCAACGGGATTTGCCGTTTTGACGGCAAAAGAAAATGTTTTGGCAAAGTATGTTTTCCACCTGTTATTTACT
>Ga0209727_1003365_pt1 | contig 10406 bp, 7 predicted proteins | sample RifGroC1_FD_183995 | JGI IMG/M metagenome (GOLD analysis project Ga0209727, IMG submission 183995) | Groundwater microbial communities from Rifle, Colorado, USA - Groundwater C1 (SPAdes) (version 2) | ecosystem: Environmental > Aquatic > Deep subsurface > Groundwater | place: Rifle, Colorado...
ATACTTTTTCTATCTCTTTTGTATTTATTTGAATTGAGATTGGATCAAGTTCATATCCGTATATTGTCGCCGGTAAAATCCCCTGTTTTCTTAAATTCTTAACTTTTCTACCCAAGATTGTTCTGGGTTCTGCCTTAATTTGTGGATTTGCTTTTGCCATTTTTTCCTTTTTACTCGAAAGCCTTCGGTTTTATCCTACTTCCTTCAAGTCTTTTAACTAGTCGATATTCTACCACACTTATTAACCTCTGAAAATCGATTCAGAAGAAGTTTTCTTTTTTGTCGGACTTTTTCTAAGTTGTGGCAACACCCCCTTTGGTCTATTGTTCATATCAATACCAACTCTTGCCAGGTAATTTTTTTGTGCATTTTTAATAGCATCAAGATCATTTTTAAATTTTCCTACACTACTTTCCGTTTTTCTAAATAATCTCATTCCTTATTATACTACATACTCCCTACATATCCTGTAATTTTATTCATCAATATTATCTATTTAAAAAAATCAATTCCGATCGAAGCCAAGGGATATCGTCAGGAAAATGATACAATTTCATATAAAATTATGCAAAACCAAAAACCAAAACCAAGAATATTAACTGGCGACCGGCCCACCGGCCCACTCCATTTAGGTCATTATGTCGGCACTCTGGCCAATCGGGTCAAACTTCAAAATCAATACGATTGTTTCTTTATCATGGCTGATCTCCACACTCTCACTACCGCCGCTACCAAGGACAAAACCTCCGCTATCCCGGATCGGGTCAGGGGATTAGTTTTGGACTATCTTTCAATTGGTATCGACCCCGAAAAGTCAGTCATTTATCAGCAGTCCCGGGTACCTCAAGTTGCCTATTTAGCCACCATATTTTCAAATTTAATTTCTGTCCCCAGAGCTCAAAGAGTTCCTACTCTCAAAGAAATTATGCACGATCTCCATATCCAACAGCCATCTTTAGGGCTCCTAAATTACCCTGTCCTTCAGGCTGCCGATATTCTTATGGTCAAAGCCAATTTAGTCCCTGTCGGTAAGGACCAGGAATCTCATGTCGAAATTTCCCGCGAAATGGCCCGAGACTTTAATAAAATATTTGGAGAAGTTTTCCCCATCCCCAAGGCCTTAATTGGTGACATTCCCACCCTTATTGGCACAGATGGCCAGGCCAAAATGAGTAAATCAATTGGAAATTGTATCTATCTTTCCGACGATTCCGACACTGTCATTCAAAAAGTCAAAACCATGTACACCGACCCCAACCGTATTCATCCTACCGATCCGGGCAAAGTCGAAGGTAATCCCGTCTTTATCTATCACGACGCCTTTAACGACAATAAGTCCGAAGTTGCCGATCTAAAAGATCGTTATCAAAAGGGGACCGTCGGCGATGTTGAAGTTAAACAAAAACTTGCTGTCGCTATCAATAAATTTCTCGATCCTATCCGCCAAACTCGCCAAAAATTTGAATCAAAACCGGATTTAATTGACGATATCATCACCACTGGTTCCCAAAAAGCTGCCGCTCTCGCCCAAAAAACCCTAGATGAAGTCCTGCAAACTATGGGAATTAAAAATAATTAATCTAAGTTTATTCAACACTTTCGGGATGGCAATTTTATTCATAGCGCAGAGCATCAAGCGGGTTTAGGTTAGCTGCTCTACGAGCCGGGAAAATGCCGGTAAAAAGTCCAATCAGCAGTGAAAACCCAAAAACCAATCCAAAAAACCAGGGCGGTGTATAAAAGATATCTACCGGCTTACCCCCCAAAGAATAGGCCAACAATCTAATTCCAATATCCAGCAGTGTGGTAATGCTAAAACCGATCAGCACTCCACCCAGGCCTCCTCCCAACCCCATCAAAAGCGACTCAGCCAAAAACATCTGACTGATACCTTTGGAAGTAGCTCCGATTGACTTCATAATACCGATCTCACGGGTCCGTTCCAAAAGCGACACCGTCATTGTGTTGACCATGCCAATCGAAGCGATAAACAAGGCTGTGATGCCGATGACTGTAAAGGTTATTTGGGTCACCCTAAAAATGCCGTTTATTTGTTCTAAGGTATCGGTAAGGGCGCTGACGATATAGCCACTGGCTAGTATCTCGTCTCGAACTGTTTCTATCAGCTCTTGGTTTTCTACTTTTACCTTGGCCAGACGGTATTCATCAAGATTCACTAGCCCAAAGTATTTAAGTGGTAGATACAAAAAGTTGCTTTCGTCATCCAGGATACCGATTATTGTCAATTGCTCCGGAATTTCCACCATCATCGTATCTTCCAATACTGCTGAAGAACTGGCCTCACCACTGACTGCTGGGTTGGGCACCAGGAAAGTCAGTCGGATTCTGGCTCCCAGAGCTTTTTCTTTTTCCAAACCGAAAAGTGATAATATCGCTGACGAAACCACCACCTTTCCTTCACCGTTGCTATAAAGTTCACCTTCATCCGGCTGTACATTACTTAGGGCAAAAAACCGGGGTTCCACTCCGTACACCAGTGTTTGGCTTTTGATGTCATTGTAGACGATTTCGGCTGCTAGGGATTTGGCAGCACTGACCTCCACCACCCCTTTGGTATTTTTGATTTCTTCTAGCTTCGCTTCCGTCAGTTTAACTATGTCTTTAATCTCGGTATTAGGAGTCACATCCAACGACAGTAGTGATTCCGAGGTAACCAAATTTCCGATAACCAGCTTTTGAACCCCAAAAGTCAGCGACACCAAAACGTATACCACTCCAATACCTATTCCCACCCCTAAAATCGTCAGGATAGTTCGGTATCTTTTTGAATCCAGCCGTTTTAAGGTAATTTCAACAATGTCAGAAAAGAAGATATCCGTCTTCAACCTGCTTCTGCAGCCCTGTAAGAACCCCCGTCCCCGCTGAATAAACTGTATCCTTCTGGTAGATCTGATTTTCATTTTGTTAGTCCTAAAATATTATTTAAACCATCGGCAATATGTCTGGCAGTCGGCTCATACAACCCGACACCGCCACGTTTCCGGGGACGGTCCAGCATTTTGTACAATTCTTCCCCGTCAATTTCCCCTCGCCGTCTTCTATCCATCAGGCTTATTGTTGATTCCAGTTCCTTCTGGCTAAACCCGTCCAGCTGCGCGTCTGACATCATAAAATCTAAAATTCGTAGCATCCGTCTGTCTTTAACCGAAGCCTTAGCCATTGCCCGATGGAAAACCGAAACCGTCGCCGACTCCCGTTTTTCCTTACTCCGATGGGCTGCCTCTTTAACCACGGATCCGTCCAAAATGTAAACAATTCTGTCGGCATATTTGAATAGCGACTGGTCATGAGTAACAATAATCAGGGTGTTGTTGTATTTATCATTTAATTCCGAAAATAACTTCATTACGTTTTTAGTAGCCACCGAATCCAAATTACCGGTCGGCTCGTCAGCCACAATTATCGGCGGATTACCGATTAAAGCCCTCATAATGCCCACCCGTTGCTGTTGACCACCGGAAATTTCGCTGGGTAGACGGTTGGTTAACTCGCTTAAACCAAACGCCTTTAAAAGCTCTTTAGCTCGCTTCTCTCTTTCGGATTTCGGCATTCTGGCAAACATCATCGGCAAAGTAATGTTTTGCAACACCGAAAGGGACGGAATCAGGTTGTAAGCCTGAAACACCATTCCGATTTTTTGTTGGTGAAAAACAGCCTTGGCTGAGTCATCCATTAACCCGATATTCACTCCGTCGATAATAACATCTCCTGAAGTCGGTTTTTCCAGACCATTGATGATATTAAGTAGAGTTGATTTCCCCGAACCCGAAGGACCAAAAATCAGGACCGTTTCCCCGGCCATTATTTCAAAACTCATTCCTCTTAAGACCTTGGTTTCACTACCTCCCTCACCAAAATTCTTAACTAGATTTTTAATTTCCACAACGGCTCTGTTCATATTATCTCTCCAGTTTTCTCACCCAGCCAAAGGAGCTTTGCAGGTTCTGGATAATTAGGTCCAGAGCTGAGACTTCTTTTTGAGGCGTTAATAACACATAGGCTTCTGAAGTTGTTTTATTGTCGGATCTATCCCGCGACAATACTCGATAACGGTAGACACTGCCCGGCTTAAGATTGGCTACCACCATAATATGGTTCAAAACATAGTCATGATTTTCCCTGGTCTGCTGTTCATAATCACCAGTTCCTGTGCCCAGGGAATACTCCACTTGGCTGGTAGTCGGTTCGTTAGTTGTCCAGGTAATAACAGTTTGTACTTTGTTTTGTCCGGCCACAATCGTGCTGCGGCTGTCCAAGCTAGTAATTGCCGGACCGACGGTATCGTCCCCGGTTTTAAAGGAATACTGTTCCGATCGGGCCAGATTACCTGCTTCGTCAGCAATCATAACCGTAAACATATACAAACTACCCGGATACAGATTGTCCAAAATCGCCTGATGTCTTGTTTGGAGGCTGGTATTGCTATATCGTTTGCTTTCTCCCGAAGCCGAGTTAATATATTCCACCACTGTCGTTGTCGGGATAGCTGTTTGCCACTCCACTAACGCTTCCGAAGCGCTTTTGTTAGTGATTTTGACACCCAACACTCCCGGTAGGGAAGTGGTAAATTCATATTTAGTAGATATCACATAATTACCGTTAACATCCGAAGACTTAACCTGAAATTCATATGTTGTAGCCGGGGTCAGACCGTTAAGTATCAAGGCGTGGCTAGAATTAAATGCCATATTACCACTTTGGCTAGGTGTGTCCAGACTGTTTTTCACCTTATAATAAACCTGACCTGTTGACTTTTTAGTTGTATCCCAGCTGATCTTTACGGATGTCCCGGTGATATCACTAACACCTGGTCCGGCCGAAGAAATGGCCGGTGCATTTGCCCCGCTGCTTTCACCCGCATCTGTCAGCGTGTCCAGGTTTGCCTGAGAGCCAGTAGTAAAGGTCGAATCAGCCGAAGTATTAACATTTCCAGCCATATCAATAGCCGTTATCCGATAATGGTAACCGGTCTCTGGAGACAGTCCGATCAATATTACCGATTTACTGGTTTTAAAATCATGGTTACCTTCAGCAATACCCCTTTCATAATTGGTTGACTCGCCGTATTCCACCTTACCATCGGCATTTTCACTGGTTGACCAGCTGACCTTGGCCGAAGTTGCCGTTATCTCTCCCACAGATATTCCGCTAATAGAGGGGGCTGTTAAGTCCAAATCCGCCTCTGTTACGGAGGTTGTAATAAAAGTGTATTCGGGTGATGTCGTACTGTTGCCGCTCGAGTCGATCGATATGACCCGGTAGTTGTAGGTAGTGTCAATAGTCAGACCAGTTATGGTCAGGGCATGTCCTTGGGCCATGGTAGCCGATGAGACCGCGCCACTATAACTGGTATCAATTGAATACTCCACCCGTGAATCCGCAGCCTCATTGGTTGACCATGTTATTCCGGCACTGGTCTCTCCGACTGCCGAACGGACATTGGATATCACCGGCCCTGAAGTGTCTGAAAGAGTCGTAAAATTTTGTGTTGATGAATCTTCCAGAATTGCCTTATTGGAAATTGCGTCGTATGATGTAAGCCGGAAGTAATAAGTGGTATTAGGATTAAGATTTGTCAGTATCACCGAGTGGGACGTCGTCATAGTTATCGATCCCACTTCGTTTGCATATCCGGTATTAGTCGAGTATCCCACCGTAGAATTAGCCAATTCATCTGTCGTCCAATTTATCGTGGCACCGGTAGAGGTTAGATTTTCCACCTCGACTTCGCTTATAGTGGGGGGGGTAAAATCGCCTCCTCCGGAACCGTCCGGTGTTAGTCCAACCCCCGAATTAGATGCCCGACCTGAAGATCCGGTCTCATTATAATCCGACTCGTTACCGTGGTCATCTACCACCGTAGCTTTGTAATAATAGGTAGTGTTGCTGTCCAGACCGGTGTCCACTATATAATTTTGAGATATCATATCAACCTGAAGATAAGCCTCAAAGTTAATATTGTCAGTTGAACGGTAAATTTGGTAATAATCAAAACCGTTAACCGGAACCGTCACGGCCGGCCAAGAAACAAACAACCGCCACTCACTGGTTTCAGGATTGGAGGCGTCTTGAATAAGAAAAGTCGTCAGTTTAGATGGACCGGTAGTCGTATATATAGTAGTCTCATTTCCGTATTGGTCCTTAAAAGCCGCATATGCCGTTGCCGGGTCCACGCTCAAGACCCAATCCACATTGGTTGCATAGGCCATCCAGTTGCCGGAATTTGTATTGATGCCGTCGTTTCCCAGACTGCTAAGGTTACTTGCCTTATAGTAAATAATATTGGCGTCGCTTGCCGTCAAAATTAATTGATTTGTCCGGTTGTTAAGATAAATAGTTCCTCCTGAAGGGGCTTTGGTGTCCAAGGTTATTCCCGTAACCATATCTTCGTCTAATTGGTTGGCCAGGTTGCCGTCATTAACAACTATCTTTATTTTGGCTGTGCTTGTTTCCACACCCTCCATTGTCGTTGCCGGGGTCCAATTCACCGACTTGGATCCGCTTGTATCTATTGTTCCGATGTCACCATCAAGACTGTCTTCTTTGGCTACCAGCCACACCGCCACCCCGGCAGTGTGACCACTGTTGATAGTGGTATTGGTCGCCCGGGTAATACCGGTTAGATTATTACCTGACTTGCCGGTGTAGGTCATCATCTCGTTGTCTATCATCACAGTGCCGTTAGCCGGCATATTTCCGGCTGCCGATAACCCCAGACTGTCAGTCGAACCGACATTATAGTCTCCACTTAATGTTATTCCCGTATCCACCGCCAAATAAGCCTCCAGTGTTGATTCCTCCGGATCGCTTACCGTGTAATCTATGGCAACTAGTCCGCTTGACGATTCGTTTGGGGTGTTGGTTATTGTCACATTTGGTGGGCTGTTGATCACATAAGTCAATGTCACTTCCGTTAGTTTCGGTAGGTTTTGGTTACCTGTCGACGCCGTTAGAATGGCTTTATATTGTACCCATTGATCGCCGGAAGCATCGGAATGCGCCGCTTGGATATTCTCTCCTCCCGAAGGATCAGTATAAAAGGTTCCTTCCCCTCCCGGTCCCATCCATTCGCTCCAAGTGCCAATACTGCCGCCGACATCGGAAGCTGTCCTTAATTGAAACTTGACATCAGTCCCTTCTGTTAACGTCTCGCTCCAAGCCAGATCATAAATTAGGGTGGCCGGATCGCCGGTATCAAAAGGGTTCGAGATTATTTCCCCGACGATTGCTTTAACAAAAACAGTACCAATTTGAGGACTACCAAGTCCGGCTGTATCAGCTGCCAAGGTGCCCGAGTAAGTATTTGAGTTCGAATAGTAGACAGCCACCCTTCCTCCGGCTCCTCCTCCGCCGGTACCACAACCGTCATGGCCGTTAGCCGTAATTGAGCCGGTACTACCAGCAAATGAGCCGGTAATAAGGTAAATACTACCTCCGGAGCCTCCGCCGGTACTGTAGCAAGATTGTCCGTCTCCGCCCCCGGCTGTAATCGAGCCGGATGTAGTCAGTGTCCCTCCCACAGATAATTTCACGGCTCCGCCTCCTTTTCCTCCTAATCCTCCGCTAACGCCATCAAAACCTCCGCCCGAACCGATTATAGTCGGCGCGGTCATATCGCCATAAGTCGCACCTCCCACACCTGTTGTTGATCCTCCAATACCGCCATGACCGGCTCCTGATCTGCTTCCCCCTACTCCGTCACCATTGCCTCCCTGAAACCCCAACTCATTCAAATTAATACTCCCGTTAATTTCGGCATTCCCCGTCACTGTCAGGTCGATTTTAAAATTAGGTGCAGTCATGTTCTCGGAATGGGTCATGACTCCGTTAACCGTCAGGTTCGTAAATGTCCGAGTAGTATTGGCAAAAAAATAAGCCGTCGCCGGAACCGTCAAGCCTTCTCCGCTGCTAACCAAGGGAAATGTTCCTCCATTGTCAACAACTATTCCCTTGGTCTCCCAATTAATATTCAAGTAGTTTACGTTGGTGCTGGGAGTAGTAATTAGCCGACCGTAGTTTCGCACTGTGATCGTTTCGAAGGTGTTTGTCCCCAAGGGTGTTCCTCCGGTATTGTAATCCTGGAAACCCATTTTGTTGTTGTTATCCACCGTCAGATTACCGTTTGTTTGGGAAGCTGGGTGTTCAAAAATCGTCCCTGCACCCCCATACCTGTTCTTGTCGCTCGCTCCCGACCCGTATGCCGTCAATGTTCCGTTAAAAGTTTTCGTCGTATAGATAAGCGCAATCCTCCCTCCGGCACCTGCTCCGGAATTTGAAATTTGACAACCGTTTCCTCCGTTTACGCTAATCGTTCCGGCACCCGACAAAGTCGGTGCACTAAGCTGAATACTGCCTCCCGCACCACCGCCGGGGGAGTAACAAGACGTGGCATTTCCTCCGTTAGCCGTAACTGAGCCGGTCACTGCCAGACTTGTTCCAACACTGATTTTAATCGCCCCGCCTCCTTTACCCGCTGTTCCTCCTTCGCCGGTTCCACCTCCCGACCCCAATGTGATCGGTGCTGTCAAATCCCCATAAGCCGCGCCTCCACTTGCCCCCACCGATCCTTTACCTCCGGTTCCTCCGTGCCCGCCACCGCCATTTCCCGGCCCCACTCCATCTCCGGCATTGCTTTGGAAACCCTTATCACTGGCATTTATAGTTCCGGTTATTGTTCCTCCCCCGGCCAAAACGTTAATATTAATCCGGCCAACCACTACTGTTGTACCCGCCGAATGGGTAATAATGGCTCCGGTATGAACAACAAGATTGCCTGAATCAATCACCATTGCCCCGTTGCTGATAGCGTCATAAGAAAAATTCAAAGTAGGCGTGGTTCCTCCGCCGTTTTGTCCTATCGTCAGTGAATTTATTGTCGTACCTGCCGCAATATTTACCGTCACGTTCTGGTTGATGGTGACATCATCGGCATCACTGGGGACTGTATTGCTGCTCCAGTTATTAGCATCGGCCCAATTAGCTGTACTGGCTCCACCGTCCCACGACACCGCCGCCGCCCTGACTCCCAAAGGCAGTACCATCCCTCCCACTATCCAAAATAGTAGCCAAATGGCAAACTTTTTCATGGTGCAGTAATCTCCATCTTCAGGGTTGCTTCACCCGATACTCCGTAAGATACCCCCGTACTTGCGGAATAAAATTTGTTCCATCCATTTAGATTATTATCGTCTAAGTTGGCGTTCTGATCAGCCCCCCCGGACCAGTCCGTTTGGACAAAACTCAAAGTCAGAGCGCTTATTAATCGAGTCTGGGTTAGAGCCACTGCTATTGCTGTAACCAAAATAATGCCCATAACCACCATCTGCCGTTTTCCCGGCCGAAATGTCCAAATTTTGAGCCATAAATTACGATATTTATAATTTGTTATCAACACTAGATTATTTATACCAAACCACGCTGTTCATGCCAATCCTCAATACCCAACACATCCCCCAAAATTAGCTCCGACAAGTTCCCAAAAAACCTTGGATGAAGTACTGGAAAGTATGGGCATTAAATAAACCTAAATCTTCCTGTTACTCAAAGCCAATTTCAAATTCACCTCTGGACACCTACATTTTTCCCTTTGTTTTGCTCTCAAAGGTTTAATGTCTATTCCGTCTTGACAAGCACTTAGTCTAAATTTAACAATGTTTGGGCTCAAAGAGCCCTGGATTCTGTCCATCCTATCACCATTATTGCAAATACAATCTCTTGGAGTTCCATCCTTAAAAATTTCAATTTGCCAACAAATTCTATTCTGACCGATTTGTCTAAAACTTCCACATCTTATCGGATTTTCTTGACCAAATCTCATCATAGCCCATATTATCACGGAATCTTGCTCTATTCACTTTTTCTTCTCTCAACACAATACATCGATACATAAGCGCAACGGCTTTCTCCTGCTCTTCGCACCACCTCAGGTGATCCATTTTGTACCGATCCATCCGACCACACAAGATCAGGTTGTATATCATGTAACTTCGCCTCTCTTCTAGCTTTAGCTAATTCAGGACTGGCACCGATTTCCACATAATCTAACTTATCACTTCTCGTACAAACCGGATCGGCGACAAGTTCTCCAAAATCTAATCTTTTTCTATATGCTAATACTGCACAACAACTTCCTGACTCAGGCCAAGATCCAGCGAACAAAGGACAATTTACGCTTACTCTATCTATCGAATCTGTCATAAAGACATTATAACAAATTTTAATAACGAAATCTGTGGGTGCTTCCCCGATGTCCATCGGGGGACCACCATTCAATTAAGCTGGAATCTGTGGGTGCACTTGGATTCGAACCAAGGACCACCGACTTATAAGATCGGGGCTCTAACCAGCTGAGCTATGCACCCAAATTTTTAAGTAGCAGGGGCGGG
>Ga0209727_1003375_pt1 | contig 10383 bp, 10 predicted proteins | sample RifGroC1_FD_183995 | JGI IMG/M metagenome (GOLD analysis project Ga0209727, IMG submission 183995) | Groundwater microbial communities from Rifle, Colorado, USA - Groundwater C1 (SPAdes) (version 2) | ecosystem: Environmental > Aquatic > Deep subsurface > Groundwater | place: Rifle, Colorado...
TTTCGTAATAAATTCGTAATTTCGTAGGGATATATGCCTTTTGCCCCGATTCAGCAAAAAATAGATATCGAAGAAATTAAAGACGGGATTATTTATCTCAAAAACGGCGGAATGAGAGCGATTCTTTTGACATCTTCGATTAATTTCGCCCTGAAATCCAGCGATGAACAAGACGCCTTGATTTTCAAATACCAAAGCCTTTTAAATTCCCTTGATTTTCCTTTGCAAATATCGGTTATTTCCAGAAGAATCGACCTTTCATCCTACTTGGCCGTCCTTGAGCAGAAAAAAAGAGAACAGCCCAACGAACTTTTGAAAATCCAGATAGACGAATATATGGATTTCATAAAAAATCTGGTTCAAATAAGCAATATCATCAGCCAATCATTTCTTGTGGTTATTCCTCTCTCGCCGATGGAAAACAAAGAGCAAAACATCATGGAAAAAATAGGACTGACAAAAAAGAAAAGCGATTTTCAGGAAAAAACAAGGGAAGAGCTGAAAGATCAGATTTGGCAAAGGGCGGACTTTGTGATTTCGGGGCTGGCCGGCATCGGCATCAAAGCCGCGCCGCTCAACGACCAAGAAATAATTGAAATTTTGTATAAAATTTATAATACCGGCTCGCAAGAAAAGTTAAAGATGGAAGAGATAAATTAATCAATTATTATGCGGAATATGCGAAACTTATGCCGACCTACGGAAATGCGAAAAGCGAAAGCAAACTTATTTACGAGGAATTATCTTATAAAATAAATGGAATTCTGTTTTCTGCCAGAAGGGAACTCGGAGGTTATTGCAACGAGAAACAGTATTGCGACGCAATTGAAGAAAAATTTAAAAAAGCGGGCATCGGATATGAAAGAGAAAAAATACTCCCCGCTTCTTTCGAAGGAGAAAGAAACAGAAACAGAGTAGACTTCTTAATAGAAGGTAAAATGGTTTTAGAAGTTAAAGCAAAACGATTTATAAGCAAAGAAGAATATTACCAGCTAAAAAGATATCTTTCGGTATTAAACAAAAAACTCGGGATTTTGGTAAATTTCCGGCAAAAGTTCGTACACCCTAAAAGAGTTTTAAACGCATCAGCCGACGAATGACTTTTGTCCGCATGTCCGCAGTCGGCATAAGTTCCGTAGGTCCGCATAATAATCTCTCATATGCCATTCAACTTTTTCTCAAAAAAACCCAACACCGAAGATTCCAACGAAACCGACATTCTTTCCCCGGAATCCCAGAATCTTTCCGTGAAAGACTTGATCGCGCCGCCGGGAATGAAAATCGGCTCTAATGAAATTGAAATCGGCAAAAAGCTTGCCCGAACTCTTTTCATTTTCACTTATCCCAGATACCTGCACACCCATTGGCTTTCGCCGATTCTGAATCTTGACGAAGAAATCAATGTTTCAATGTTTATTCATCCGGTGGACACCGCCTGGGTGATGGGCCAGTTCCGCAAAAAAGCGGCGCAAGTGCAATCGCAAATTTCAGAACAACAAGAAAAAGGTTTGGTGAGGGACCCGATGCTTGAAACGGCTCTCCAAGACATCGAAACATTGCGAGATAATCTTCAGCAGGGAACGGAAAAATTTTTCAAATTCGGGGTGTATGTCACAATCTTTGCCAATGACCAAAAAAAGTTGGATGAAACCGAAAATCAAATAAGAGCCCAGCTTGAAGGGGGGATGGTATATATGAAATCCGCTTCTTTCCAGCAAGAAGAAGGATTCTCTTCAACTCTGCCTCTTTGCCAAGACAAGCTTTCAATCCACACATCAATGAACACCGGGCCGGTTTCAAGCGCCTTCCCGTTTGTTTCCACGACTCTTTCGAGCGACAAGGGGATTCTTTACGGCATCAACCGGCATAACAACTCTCTGATAATTTTCGACCGTTTCAGTTTGGAAAACGCCAACACCTGCGTTTTCGCCAAATCGGGTTCGGGCAAAAGCTACACGGTAAAGCTCGAGATTTTGCGATCCCTCATGATGGGCACCGACGTGATCATTATTGATCCGGAAAACGAATATGAATATCTAACCGAAACCGTGGGCGGATCGTTCGTGAAAATTTCTTTAAATTCCCCTCATCATTTGAATCCTTTTGATCTGCCGGCCCCGCCGCAAGGAGAAAACCCCGGAGATATTTTAAGGACAACCATCATAAATCTCGTGGGGCTTATGAGAATAATGCTTGGCGGCCTCACGCCCGAAGAAGACGCGATTCTTGACCGCGCGATCACCGAAACCTACGCCAGCCGCGACATCACTCCCGAATCTGATTTCACCAAAATTTCTCCGCCGCTTTTAACCGATCTTTACAACATTTTGCGCAATATGATCGGAGCGGAATCCTTGGCCAACCGCCTTGAAAAATATGTTTCGGGATCCTACGCCGGATTTTTCAACCAGCAAACCAATGTCCAATTGAACGCTTCCCTTGTGGCTTTTTCAATCCGCGATATGGAAGAAGAAATGCGTCCGATCGCCATGTATATAATTTTGCATCACATCTGGAACATCATCCGTTCGGAATTGAAAAAGAGAATTCTCGTGGTGGATGAAGCCTGGGTGATGATGAAACATCCCGACGCCGCCTCGTTCCTTTTTGGCATCGCCAAACGCTGCCGCAAATATTATCTGGGGCTCACCACCATAACCCAAGACGTGGCGGATTTTATGACTTCGCCCTACGGCAAACCAATCGTTTCCAATTCTTCTTTGCAAATACTTTTGCGCCAATCTCCGGCCACAATCGAAGTAATCAAAGAAACTTTCAATTTAACGGACCAAGAAAAATATTTGCTCTTGGAATGCAGCGTGGGGGAGGGAATCTTTTTTGCAGGAAGCCAGCACGTGGCCATCAAAGTGATCGCTTCCTACACCGAAGACCAAATCATCACTTCCGATCCGCGCCAAATTCTTGAAATGGAAAGAGAAAAAGAAGAGAGGGAAAAGATGGTATAATGGATATGCATTCCCCCTCTTATGTAAGAGGGGGCAAGGGGGAGTTAATTCCTTAGAAAAAATAAATGTGAATTTAAATTTTTATTCATAACTCTCCCTAACCCTCCCTTATCTTAAGGGAAGGAAGCTTATAAACCCGAATTACAAAGAAGCAATCCATGCCCGAACTTGAAGAAAACCAAATAGATTCGGAAAATGAAAATTCCGGCGAAGGCGGGAGCGAAGAAATTTCTTTTCCCTGGATGATGTTTGCCTTGGCGGCCTTGTTTGATTTGGCGGGGCTTGTGCCGATATTAAATATTGTCACGGAAATCGCGGCCGGATTTATTTTTGGCTTGTGGCAAAAAGGTTATTCTCCAAAAACCGATCCTTTCCTCACTTTTATGATGGCAAAAATGGTTGATTTCGCCTCATTGGGAATTTTGCCGAGCAATATCGGGATTGTTGTTTACGCTTATATGAGAAAGAAAGCCGCGAGCGCGGTTCAATCAAACATAGTTGGGCTCCCGCAAGGCCAGCCATCCAAATTCAAGCAAACAGCGTAGACAATTAAAAAAGAGATGTCATTGCGAGCCCGCAGCAGCGGGGCGAAGCAATCCCGAATTATAACCGCCATTTTCAGAAAAATAATCTATGGCTGTTAAAGAACGAGATTGCTTGGTCGCTCTCGGATCACTCCTCGCAATGACAACTGTTTTCCATTTTGATTTTTCAATTTTAAATTAAATGTTTATAAAAATATCCAAAATTCTAATAATTCCTCTAATCTTTATTCTGTTCCAAGCAGGATCGGTTTTTGCCGCTTCAAGCGATTTTTCGCTTTACTGGAGTTCGGATTCTTTTATTCCTTTTGAATACGAAGGCAAAGCGCTGCCCAGCCAAGGCAGCAAAATTACGGTTTATGTCGCTCCGGCGCAAAAAACGGCCGTGGACCCCGATTCGCTTTATTATGTCTGGCTGTTGGACGACGATCCGATGGGTTGGGCCAACGGCGCGGGAAAATCATCTTTTTCTTTCACCTCGACAAAAAGAGCGGGCTCCTACCATCAGATAGAATCGCAAATTTACGATCAAAAAGGCGGCGAGCTTTTGTGGAGAAAGTTTTTAAGCGTAAAAATTTCCGAGCCCGAAATTTTAGTTCATCGAGAAAAAGAAACCTATTCAAACTTATCCGTTTTTGCACGAACCGATGAGGAAATAAAGCTAGAAACTCATCCATTATTTTTTAATATAACCGGTTTAAAAAATCTGGGATTTTCTTGGGAAATAGACGATAAAGAAACATTCACCAGCTTGCAAACTGAACCGAATAAGTTAAATTTAAAAATCCCAAAAGCCGATATTTCCGAACCTATCCAAAAAAAGATAATAATTTCTTCATGGCCAACCGATAACCGTCTCTTTCGCGTCTGGACAGAATTAATAATAGATATCAGATAAATTTACTTCAGAGTTGAAACTTTAAATAATTCACCATGGAAATGTCTTTTCGAAAAATTTTCTTTATTCTTTTCTTTTCTGTTTCTTTGTTTTATCCGAGTTTTTCGTTTTTGGCTCTAGCTCAAGAACCAGTTACCAATGAAAAATCAAAAACTCTCGAAATTAAAATTCCTCTTGAAGTTAAAATTCCCGGGCTCAACCAAACAGACGTTACCAAAATTACTCCGGGAGAATATGTGCGCAACCTCTTTATTTTTGGCTTTTCGTTCATTGGATTTCTGGCTGTGGCTGTGATAATTTACGGAGGAATTCTATATGCTATTCCCGGACAAATTAGCAAGGGAAAAAGCTATATACAAGGAGCAATTATAGGCATCATAATCCTTTTTAGCTCCTATCTGATCCTTTATATTATTAATCCGGATTTGACCGATTTAAAAATGGGTGATCTTAAAGAAGTAAATATTCCCGAACCGCCGACACCCGGAAATTCATCCGATGAGTTCTTCAATACAGATCCTAATGTCTATATCAGGGCTGGCGCTTCTTCGGAAACAGGACAGGCAATCTACGGTAAAGGACAAAAAATCGCTGCTGATTTACAAAGCCCCCAATTTGCCCGAATTACCAGTATATTAAAATCTTCATCCTTGGATTCCAGTATTATAGTCACAGAAACCAATGGCAGCCATGGATGTATTTCGGGCGATTCCTGTGTGAGCGGCGCTTCGTGCGGCAAGTCCGCTCATTGCCAAAATCGGGCAGTGGACATAAATATTTGGACACTGACAAAAGACCAGATAGAACAATTAACAAAAGACTTAAGCGGCGACCCATGTGTTGATGATCTTTTTTATAACGGTTTTCCCCAATACTGCCGAAACGAAGGCAAGGCATATACCGGCAAAGCCTGTTCAGATCATGACGATCACATCCATTTCAGCATTAAATCATCCTGCAAATAGATATGAAAAAAATATTCATCGCCTCAATAATCCTGCTTATCATCGCGCTTGTTTCTTTTTTGGTCTATAATTTCTTCTTCAAGGAAACTCCCGGCGGCGCGGATACCGATCCAAACGGAGCTTTGCCCTCTTCTCCGGCGGATATAAGCGGAAACGGGTCGGGAAGTAAAAATCCATCTTCTTCCAACGCGCCGCAAACCCGCGGTTCTTTGCGCGCCTTGAGTCAAGAAAAGGTTATGGCCGCCGCGATTCATGAAGACGGCAAAACCGTTAAATATTATTCCAAAGAAAACGGCAATGTTTGGAAATCCGGCTTTGAAGGCGAAAATTTGCAAAGAATTTCTTCCGTAACAATCGGCGGATTAGTTAAAGTCCTCTGGTCGCCGGACAAAGAAAAAGTCATCAGCTTTTTGGCCGATGGCAGCGTTCTCAAAAAATATTTGTTCAATTACAAAACCAACCAATCTTCGCCGCTTAACGACGGCATCAAATCAATCGCCTGGTCGCCCAACGGCAAAAACATCGCCTACCAATACACCGACGCTTCAACGGGTTTGAGTAATATCAGCGTGGCGGATCCCGATGGCGGCAATTGGCGCAATGTTTTTAAAACCAGAATTGATGATTTGATGGTTGAATGGCCAAGCGACCAAAAAATTTCAATTCGCAGCCGCGTGAGCGGCCTGGCCCAAGGCCTGGTTTATACCATCAATCCGCAAACGGGGGATTTTCAAAAAATAATCAGCGATCAATTCGGCTTGAGCATAAAATGGTCGCCCAAAACCGATAAGATCCTGGCTTCTTTAACGGACAGCAACGGCCGCAACCCAAAGATTATATTATTTAATGAAAACGGAACTCAAAGCAAAGATTTAAACCTCAAAGGAATCGTTGATAAATGCGCCTGGAGCAAAGATAATCTGACAATTTTTTGCGCCTTGCCTTATTCCGAATTTTCCAATTATGACGTTTGGCCCGATGATTATTACAAAGGCACAATCATCGTGAACGACGCGATTTACAAGATCAATTTGGAAACCAACGAAAAAACGATGCTGGCCGGCTCGCTCGAACAAATCGGCATCGACGCGCAGGATATGTTTTTATCGCCCAAAGAAGATTATCTCTTTTTCACCAATCGAAAGAATGGACTATTGTATGGATTGAAGTTATAGATCGATAAAAAACAAAATTGTTGCAACATATTGCGTCCTTCCGTAGCTTTATGCGAAGGAGGAAGGGGGATTTTACAGATAGCTTTATCCTTATCGCTCCTCCTCTTAGATAAGAGGAGGTTAGGCTCGCCTTGCCGGAGCCTTCGGCGTAGCGCAGGAGGAGTTGTAGAAATAATTCACCCATTTATTCTGTTTGTTAATCACCCTGCGAGTCCTTCGGACATCGCAGGGCGTAATTGCCCTTCAAAGTTCGAAGAGTCTTAGTTGATTGATGTTCCTTCCTTGTTTTTCTATGTATTTTTCAATCACTTTCCTGTCGCCTCGGCCGCTTACCGTCGCGAAGTAGTATCCGTCGGTCCAAAATTCCCCGCCCCAGAGCTCTTTCTTGACTTCGGGAACCTGTTGGAAAATCCGCTTGGCCGTGATCATCTTCAACAACCTGATTACTTGGCCTCCGGAATACTTCGGCAAGAATCGGCAAAGGATATGAACATGGTTTTGATCAAATCCCACATGGGTTATTTCTATCGCGTATCTTTCCTTGAATCCCTTGATTGTTTCCAGAATCACACTCTCGGTTCGTTGGTTGAATAACGGTTTTCTGTATTTGACGGTTAGTTGGATATGGTAATAGGCCTCGGACACATTATGATACCAATGCCATAGATCTTTTTCGAGATTGGTCATATGACACCATTATATACATTCGTGGCAGCAGATAGCCAGCTAGCGGCAATTCATCCCCGCGAGTCCTGCTGGACATCGCGGGGAGTTCTTGCCGCGAAGCCCTTAAAAACTATCGCCTAACTTTGCTATAGCGGACCATAGGAAACAATCACTTCTTTGAGTATTTACATAATATATCTATCGCCTAAGCAACGCTATAGCAAAGTTAGGCGATAAACGTTTTAAATCAAATCGCAATATGCAATTATAATTGCGCGCCGAAATAAAAAAATAAACGGAAAAATAGAATATTCATTTTTCAAACCGAATCGCAATGATTTTGCGCGTTATTTTCTTGTTCGGCCAATCGATATTTTTCACCGATAAATTGTTTTATCTCTTCTCTAAACCTCTCCGCCGAAAATTGTTTGACATGGTTATGAATTTCCATAGGATCGTATTCGGGCATATTTTCGCGCAAGCGCCGCACTCCTTCAGCTATGACTTCGGGCGTGGGCGAATCAAAAAATTCTCCGGTTTTTCCGGGAATCACCGTTTCCAATGCTCCGCCGCGATTTAGCGCCAAAACAGGCTTGCCAAAACCCATCGCCTCAACCGGCGCAATGCCAAAATCATCCTCGCCCGAAAAAATTAAGGCTTGGCAGCCCCGAAGATACTGAAAAGTTTCTTTGTCATCCAGCCAGCCCATGATTTTTACGTTGGATTTGGCAATTTTTTGCAAATATTTTTTTTGCGGACCATCGCCAATAACAATCAAAGGCAAGCCGAGCTTATTAAAAGCCTCAACCGCCGCGTCTATTTTTTTATAAGGAGCGAGCTGGGAAATTATCAAAAAGAAATCATTTGGCAAAACAGCGCCCATGTCTTGCAAATTTTTTTCGCAGACATTAAATCCGTTTTGGGGAATCCGGCAAGGCGGAAATATTATTCTTGAATCACGGCGGTAATATTTCCGGATGCGCCGCGCCGTAGATTGGGAATTGGCGATAAAATAATCCACCCGTTTGCTCGCCGAACGGTCCCAAAGGCGAAAATAGCTGAAAAATATTCTGGAAATAGCTCCGCTTATTAAACCCAACTCTTGTTCTTTTAAATATTCAAAAGAATAATCCCAAATAAACCTCGCCGGATTATGGCAATAATTTATATGGATGGTTTTAGGCCTCGTGATTACTCCTTTGGCATAAGCGGATGAAGAAGAAATAACCAAATCAAAATCCCGCAAATCAAAGGTTTCCGGCGCCACTATCATCAAAGGCAAAAGCAATTTATGATTTCGGCGCAAAAAGCGGGGGAATTTTTGCAAAAAAGAAACTTTTACCCTTTCCGGTTCAAACCATTGGGACATTTTTTCTTTATCATAAAGCAGGGTATAAATGGGCGCTTCCGGAAACATTCGCGCCAATTCCAAAAGCACCCTCTCCGCTCCTCCGAATCTGATCAAAAAATCATGGATTAAAGCTATTTTCACGGGCAAATTATTTTTTAAAATTAATCGATTATAATAATAAAGGAGCGGATTCTCCGCTCCTTTTTTGACTTGTCAGTGGATTTTCTCCAAAGAACCTCCGCACGGTCCGCGATGCTTTATCGGATCAAGCTTGACCGGTTCGCCGCAATCCGGACACAGAGCAAATCCTTCGGAGCAACATCCAAAAATTACTTTGGAACATTTTTCGCATCTTCCCGCGGCGTCATGGGGAGATATTATTTGCTTCTCTTCCATAGCTCATCCTCCTATTCCAAGCTGCTTAAAAAATCCAGCGTTTCCCGAGCGCATTTTTCCCAAGAAAATTTTTTTATGTTCTCAAATCCCGATTGTATCAGTTTATCACGCAAGAGATTGTCGTCAATTATTTTTTTAACGGCCCGGGCGATTTGAGCCGGATTGCGCGGATCAACAAATAAAGCCCCTTCCCCGGCCACTTCCGGCATTGAAGAATTATAAGAAGTCACGACGGGAATTCCCGCCGCTTGAGCTTCAAGAATCGGCAAACCAAAACCCTCGTAAAAACAGGGAAATAGAAATATTGCGGCGTTGTTCATCAAGACTTCTTTTTTTTCTTGGCTCACGAATCCGGTCTGAATCACATCGCTCGGTATTTTTAAATTCTTATGGCCGTATCCTTTTGAACCGGCTAAAACAAGCTTGTGGTGAATGCTATATTTGTTATTCAGAATTTCATACGCTTCAATAATTCCTTGGATATTCTTCTTGGTTTCGATGCGGCCTAGATATAAAATATATTTTTCTTTCTTCCTTAAAAAATCCCCCTTAATCCCCCTTTCTAAAGGGGGAAAGGAAATCCCGTGTTTTACCACTTTTATTTTATCAGTATCTGTCTTATATATTTTTGCCAAATCGTTCTTGGTATTTTGAGAAACCGCGATTATCCGGAAAGATTTCGCGGCGGAAAATTTGGTGCTCCAACGCAAAAACAAACGATGGGAAAAAGAATAGAATCCGCGCAGATATTCATATTCAAGGCCGTGAACACAAACAATGGATTTTTTTGGATGAATGAAAGGCAAAATATGAACGGGGATGAAAAGAACGTCCGGCGCAAAAAAAATCATTTCCAGAGACAATCTTATTTGCGTCCAGAAGAAAGGCAGCGGCCACCAAAGTTTTTTTATTATAAAATTTTCAGGGAAAGAAAAATCAAAAACATTGTCGGGCAAACCTTCCTTTGCTAAAACTGCGGATGGCAAATATAGAAAAAAACGATGCTTTTGGGACTCGGGAATCATCGCCAAATGCTTTATGAGCTGATAAGCGTATTCTTCCACTCCGGTTCTATTCTTTTTGACAGCCGCCGAGGCGTTAATGCCAATAGTCATAATATAATTCCAATCTACGAATTTTATTCAAATGCCTCGAATGGGATTCGCATTTTATTCGCATGTGCGCAATTCGCATGAATTTGCGCGATTCGCATACTATTTCTTCGACATCACGCTTCTCTTATAAATTTCCAAATGCTCCAGGGCTATTCCCGCGCCCTTGGCCACGCAAAAAAGCGGATTTTCGGCCGCGTAACAAGCAACACCGGTAGCTTTTTCAATAAGCTCCGGCATATTCCGCAACAATGCCCCGCCTCCGGAAATAATCATTCCCCGATCGATAATATCCGCCGAAAGTTCGGGAGG
>Ga0209727_1003376_pt1 | contig 10381 bp, 22 predicted proteins | sample RifGroC1_FD_183995 | JGI IMG/M metagenome (GOLD analysis project Ga0209727, IMG submission 183995) | Groundwater microbial communities from Rifle, Colorado, USA - Groundwater C1 (SPAdes) (version 2) | ecosystem: Environmental > Aquatic > Deep subsurface > Groundwater | place: Rifle, Colorado...
GTTTCAAAAATGTTATAAATCGCATCTTTTGCTAACTCGATGCCATCTTCTTTTCTTGAAACTGTTCGCATGAGATTCTGAAAATGTCCCATTGTTATTTCACCATCTATTCGCCAACCTTCTAATACATTCAACTGTTTTAATTCTTCTTCAACAAAAGGATAGTTTACAAATGGTTTTCCATTTCGAGAAACTAGTGAGATGTCATCTCCAATTGTCGCAATGCAGCGAATCCCATCTAATTTTGTATCAACGTAGACTGGAAAAGACATTCTCTTTTCGTCAAATTTCATTGCACTCATGCAAATTGCTTCGGGAAGCAAGTCTGGATAAATCTTGTTTATAATTCCACTGCTGACTCCGATTCGCAAATCTTTTTTGAGAATGTTTAAAATGATCTCAGTCCACTCTCGAGGAGAATCATTTAAAAATCTAAAAATGGAATCTCTAGCAGCATTGCCAGTCAATTTTCGGCTTGCTAACTCTGCAAACAGTGCTGACAATTTTGAAAACCAAGCGATATCAACTGCTTTTTCATAACTATTCAGATTCGTCAAGTCGATCTTGACGGTTCCAAATGTGATAAAGGGATCGTAAGCTTGTCTAAAGATGTAAGCAATCTCGTCCGATTTATTTTCAGAAAGAATTTTCTTCTTTTCATTCGAAGACGTCGTCTTAGCAAGCTGTGCAAATATTTGAGGTATCTGTTGAAATGTCATATGTTGCCTGTTTAAAAATCTGTTGAACGCGCTGACCAGTCAGATGCGGTCGAAATGATTTTGCGATATCTTGAAAAGTTTTGCGCTCATTTAAACGTAAATCAATAATGCGATGCGCTCGTTTCAATTTCGCATTTTTTCGTCGTTGCGCAATTTGCTCGCGTACGCGTCTTTCTTTTTCTTCTAACGACAAGTCAGGATGCTTTTTTAAATACAATGCTCTTCTTTTTTCCTTCGTTAAGACTAAGTTTATCATGTGCATATTATACCATACTATTCACGTAATGTAAAGGCCTCTTCGCTCGCGAAGAAAAATTTTCATTTTCAAATTTCATCTTTGCGCGCAATTTATAATCCCTCCCACGACGGATCTTTGTTCTGCTCGATTGCTTGTAAAGTTTCCAGTTCGTGCATTTTGTTCGTAATTTCAGCAAATACTGCAAACTGCTCATCAAATAATCGATAGCTTTTTTCTTGTGCTTTTTTCAATTCAAAATTCAGATTCAGCAAAAGCTTCTGGAGTTTGTCTATGAATGCTTTCCCGTCTAATTTCAATTCTTCGAAATACACAAATAGACTCATCTCGGGAGTCTCAAGAAAATCCATTTTTACAGTCAAATCTTCAGCAGTCTGCAGCGTCTTCGAAAAACTCTGAATGTCGGGAATCGTTTTAAAAGTCCCCATTACTATTTTGTCAATCATCTTCTCCTCGATTTCTTCTCGCGAAAATTTGTCTGACAACACTAAATAACTCTTTACGATTCTCACCAAATACGTCAAATACGAAAACTGAATGTTGTGCTTCGCGACTAATGCACAGGCTTTGTCGGACAATTCTGTAATTGACAAATACGCATGCACTTTTGGCAAATGCAAATTTAACTTTTCGGCAATCTCCTGCAAGGTCTGTTTGCTGGTTTGCTTATAATCGTATATTGCTTTTGCTTTGTCAATGTCATTCCAGTTCGCGTGTTGTTCCTGCACATTGAAACGAATCTGCGTTCGTCGTTCAAAAGTCAACGGACCCGTTTCAACAATCGCAGGAATTGTTGCTAATTTTGCTGCAACACACGCACGATATCTTCGCTCTCCGTCTAATATTAAAAAATGATTTCCGTCATAATTACTTTCAACTATTAATGGCACTCGCACTCCCTCCAATTGAATAGACTTCAACAAATCTTCTAACTCTTCAACTACAAATAACTTTCTTGGTTGATTCGGGTCAGGAATAATCTGCTTAATTGGTATCATCACTATTTTTGACATAGATTTTAACTAAGATTAACTATTAATACTTTTATTATACATTAAAAGAACATAAAAGTAAATATGTGGATATATTATTATAGATTATTCTTTTTATAAAAATTAAACTTTAAAAATTTAATACAAAAATAAAGAGACTTGATTTCAAAGGATTTTCTATGAAAAGTTTAATATAGAAGCATATAGAAGTGAGTTTTAAGGAATTTTCTACGAAAAGTTTGGGGGGGCCTATAGAGAGATTTTTGATTTGATTTTTTTTTATTACATAATAAAATTTTTTTTCTTTCAAGTTTTGACATCTTTCAACTTCGTGCAACTTGTGAAACTTCTAAAAAAGCTAAGCCCTTGACAAGAGGGTAGGGGACTGTTATAACAATAAACACATTTAAAATTTGTTGTCAATCTTTTTTATCACATAATAAATCTTTTGTCAATTTTATTATATAATAAAATCTCAATTTGTCATCTTTGACAAAAAACTTTTAATGCTTTCATTTATGGTTTTTGCTTGCAATTTTCTAAAAAAAGTTTTATTATGGAGATAGTAGTTATTTGAAAAAAGAAATAAAGCGGGCGGAAGTCCGGTAAGGACTTAAAAAAAAATATGGCAAAAAAACAAATCAACGTGCTTATCGCGTTCAGCAATTCAAAAACTTATAGAGAGCATTGGAAAATCCGATATTCCTATAAGGACGGCTACCGGGAAATCTTTGTTTATGACGAAATCTCAAAAGAAACAAGGTTTGGAATAGAACCTGACCGCGAAGCGATGAAAACTTACGCGACCAAGCGGGCTAATGAGTTGGTCAGTGCTTTTGATTGCGAAGCTGTTGTTTCTTTTGTATAAAAAAAAATGTTATCGTCGCCATTCAGCGTTTTGTTTTTAACGAAATCGGGTTGGCACGAGAAAACATTTTCAGACTTTTTAACAGCAAAAGACTTTGCAAACAAAATAAAAAAACAGGAAGTTGAAAAAATCTTCATAGATGTTTTCAATGACAAAGAAAAGTTAGTTTATAGCGAAAAAGTTTTATTTTAATAGCTAATCTCCTTACCGGACTTCTGCCCGTTTTATTACATAATAAAACTTGAAAAAATCCCCAAATGTTTTCTTAACATACGGGCTTATTTGTCGTGTAGTTTATTTTAAACTTCAAACCGACAACTTTGTAATTAACGCTAAAATTAGGAAATAATTTTGGCCATAATTAACATTGACATCGGAAGTTTTTTATTATATAATAATTTTAAAAGTTTTATAATTTCTCATTTCCTTACAAAGTAATTAATAATTAAATTAAAAGTTGGGAAAGTAATTCTATATAATTAATATCTAAAAATAATTATAAAAAGTTCTGGAAAAGTTAAAAAAGTTTTTAAAATTTATTTCAAGTCCGAGATTGGCAAACAATTCTAATTAAGATTGAGTTATGCGAGAAAGACGACTTCGAGTTTGCAATGAATAACAGGACTTTAACAATTAAATATCTTTCAGTTCCGCTCTAGCATTCGACTACAAAAATTAAAAATATGACAAACAACATCATCTTTGCTATTAATCACAAAGACAATCCTGGGGAAGTTTTAAGATTTCTAAATGTTCCGGGAGAAGACAAAAACGTAGCGATGTCATTTGCTGAAGACGAACTTAATAACTTTAAAGACGGGCTTCAGTTAACGATTGACGACTTCGAGTAAAATTTAAGAGTAGCAGTCGTTATTAACTAATTGTCGAGTGCTAGATCGGGGTTAAAAGATATTACACAAATTGATTTACAAATTCCGGAATTTCTAGAATTTGAAAAAGTAATTTGGGATAAAGAGAGCTTCAAGCACTTTAGCCAGCACAAACCCTGGAAAAGAAAGAGACATATTGCTTGAAGTGTTCAACAAACAGTGTCCGCTCAAATACAGTGTTTCTCTTACAACACTTAAGCAGGGATTCTGGGACTTCTAACAAACAAATATGAAAATATACAAAACTAGAATAGACATAGTGCGTCCTAGCTCTGTCGAAAATTTCATAAAGATTATGAATGATTGGCACAAACGCGGTCTCTATGCAAATAGTGTGCATACTATGCAAAAAATGGACAGGCTTAATGGGAATACGCTTGAAATTGAATTAGTAAGTGCTAGCAAAACGAGCATTACGAATGCAGTTGCATTATCCTTTGGTTATGATTTTCGAAAAAAACATTTCAAAAAAGATATTGCACAAGCGTATAAGGAAAATGTTTCAATTTTTAAAAACTATTCGACAAAGGAAAAATTAGAAATAGCAAAAAATGCAAAGCAAATAGAATACATAGACTAAATTATCATTAACATTAGAAGTCTCAAAACTCCTGCTTAAGTGTATTGTCTGGGAGAAGCTCTGGAGCTCGAAGTAATTATTTTTAAACTTTATGATCGAAATCACAAAAGAAAAGTTTGCAAATTATGTCGCAGTCCAGCAGTCGGGTGTAACGAATATGTGGGCTGTAGATTTAGTCAGTCAATTAAGTGGACTAACTAAAGAAGAAATCCTTGACATAATGAAAAATTACGGAAAGTATGAAGAATCATTTGTGTCAACAAAAGTATGAAAAAGAAAATATATTCATTAACGATTGGAAAAAATTCAGTCAAGTTGACGAGCAAAAAAGACATTCAGTTTGCCCGGAATATTATTCGATTAAAAGCATACTTTGCTTTTTTGCTAAAACTTAGCAAATCACCAATTGACTTCGTTACATTCGACAAAATTGTCCGAGAGGTAATTAACCACAAAATGATCGGGTTGACTGAGCAAGAATTAACAATGTCAATTGCGAAGTTCGGAAAGAATCTCAAAAGTCGAAATTAATAACATTAATTTACTCAAATGAGTTATTTACAAGGTTGTTGTTCAAAAAATGAAAACGGAGAAGAAACATATTATGCGAACCACGAATATGTTTGCGGAAATTGCGGAGCAACGGAAGAAGACGACGGAGAAGATCCTGAAAATTCAAATTAACGCTTTCCCGTATCGCGCGTGCACGAGGCAAAAATCGTCTAGGACGCGCGTTGCGCATGCGTAGAGGCGTATCATCGTGTGACAATTGAAAAAATCACACAAAGCCCAAGAAAGGGCCCGGAACGCATTTCAGGCCCATTTATTAGCCCTTCGAGCTTCAAATCTTCTTCCAGATAGTAGTAGAAGCACTGGAAAGAAATTAAGTAGAGCATCGGCGTTGCTCGCCGCATAATTATCGCGGTGTGTATGCTGCGCAATCAACGACGTGTGCTCGCTGCGCAATTAACGACGTGTGTATGGGCTCTAGGCGCGAGTTAAAAATGTATTGGCGCGAGTTAGTTGTTGTTAACTGCGATTAAGAAGCTATTAGGCGCGAGTTACACTGCAATTAAGAACTTTCGATAGCAGACTGCAGATAAGCAGCACCATATCGACGTATGCACGCACGTTGATCGACGCTATCAGAAAGTGATGCTGATTGGATAACTATAAACTAAAGTTACTAACGTGACTGATGAGGGTATCGAATAGAAATGAGTATGACACGTGCTGAAGCTATTCCGGGCTTTTAAAAAAGGGCTTGTATGACTTTGCGAAGGGAAGCGCTGTATTTGAGCGGATACGAAAATATGTTTCACACAAATTCAATGATTTTCGAGGACTCGATTGAGAGTTCTATCATAGAGAAGGGATTCTGGAATTTCAGAAGTAAAAAACATAAAAATGAATAATCACAATATGAAGAGAAATTTAGAATTATTTCATCAATTAGATTATATTCTTGGAGAATTAAAACTCGTCTGGATAAGAAATTGGAGATTCTATGCGTTACTAGATAGAATGCAACAAGACTGTACTGAACTAGAACAGGAAATTACAAAGAAAACAACATTATTAGATATTGCTACGAAGATTCAAGAATACTTTATCAATGAAGGTTTGACACACAGTGACCAGCATCGTAAAGATGCGATGAAGAAAGAACATCGTCTAACAGATGAGGAATACAACGAAGTGTTAGAAATAATAAATTTTACACATTAACAACCACATTCTGAAATTTCAAAATCCCTTCTTTATGCTTTGAGAAAGCAGATACAGCAATGTCTGCTGTCAATATCGGATGGGTGTAATTACCCTTTTTCCGGCGCCCGCAAATTATTCCCGTGTACCGAGGGTCTGGCGACTTCTCAAATAGAACTCTCGATTGAGTTCTCGAACAATTATTGAATATCAGAGGGAGATTCTGGGACTTGAGAAATCGTACCAATATGAAAAATATAATCATTCACACATTCATAGAAGGCAACGACGACTTAAATGATGTTATTTCTATTCTAGATAAAGAGTATGTCAGACATTACGGTTCATTAGAAATCAATGACGGAGAAGCATATATTGAATTCGTCGGTACTTGTGTAGAAACTTTTACACAAGAAGAATTACAAGAAGCAGTCGAAAAAGAAATTGAGACAATACGGGAGTATGTGTTACGACATGTCAGTGATAAAGAACTAAAAAAGTTTTTAGAAGTTTAATTTATTATCAATTAATTCTCGAGTCTCGAAGTCTCCCTCTGAAAAGATAGTGCTGGAATTTTGGGATTTGATACAAAAACCCCATCAAATGCAAAAAACAAATGAAGAAGACACAGAATACATACTATTGGAAAGTCAATTTGAGCTTTGTGAAGCTAGAGAAGAAGCTGAAATTGAACAAATACTTTCCCGAATCTTTTTAACAGAGTTAACACAACAACTAATTTGTCGAAATTACAACAATTATTAACTAAGACTACAGTCAAATCTCAAACTTCCAGCGCTATCAAAACCGTCTTACTATCTGGGATTCGACGCAACAAACATTATGCAACACATCGAAAAAGACATTCTTTCTAATTTCGACAAGCAAGAAAAACGAAAGAAAATTAAAAATCGTTTAGAAACTATTGCAACTGTCGCGGGCGTAATTGCCGCAGGTATTCTCATTTGGGTAATCATGTGGTTAAGTTTGATATTCGTGCCAATCAATTAATAGTTAATGTCGAATCTCAAACAGTAGGACGGTTTGTGTGAAAATTAATGTGTCCAAAAACGTCAGAAAGTGGTTCTGGGACTCGGGAGATAATATCAAACAACTATGACTACTAAAATCAAAGAAGAAAAAGAGAATCTTCATCAGCAATTGATGAACGATTCTTACGAATTATTCCAGGCCCACAAAGACTGGAGTAAGAATGATTTCTTCGACCATCTCAACTACGTTCAACGCGTAGCAGTAGCACTTGGTAATCTCAATTATCAAGTCAGAAACGGAGGATTCTCGCAATGGCACGACAATGGATATAGTGAAAGTCATTATGATTTTCTTTCCCGATTGGATACAAAAGAATATTCTCAATTGACAGAAGGATTAGCGCTTATGCGTAAGGCATATTCTGAGCTCAAAAACAATAACATCCGTCGTGCAGATCGAGGATATGATGACGATGAAGACAGAGAGTCTTCAGTCACAGACCAGTGCGATACAGCTTACTACAAGCTAAAAAATATTGAAAAAGAAATGAACGAATATCTCATTTCTCTTCAAAAGAAAGATTCACGATGTTGGGCACAAGTCGGTGAAGATTGGTGCAACAACAAAGCAGTGAAAGGCGACTATTGCAAGAAACATCAAGATCTTGCAAAATAATTATCAGAGACTCTTCCGAGTCTCAAAACCACTTTCTGAACGTGTCAAGGGATTATTCTGGGACTCAGAATAATCAAAAATATGAAGTATCTAGTTACAATTCATTACGAAGATGAAGTAGAAGCAGAAAACGAAAATGATGCTATCAATGCTGTTTTTGAAGATCTTGATTCACAGAGCAATATGTCTCTCACAAATACATTATGTCAGTATCACACAAAAGCTACTCCAGTTGCTGCACAATATGACAGAGTTTCTCAAAAAGAGCCCAGTAGAGAAGATACTGAAGACAGAATGATTCAAGAGGGCTTCTGTCCGCATTGTGATGTCAAACTTGTTCCGAAAATGTTCGACATAGATGGAACTAATCTCGAAGAGCATTTCGTATGCCCAAAATGCGGATATGGGAGTCCAGCGCTACGATGAGAAAAACAGAAAAGAAACATTGGGAAAATGGTCATCAAATTCGCGGAGGTGGCTCTTTTCACACTTGGACATTCTCCATTTGGTCTTTTGCAATAATGATTAGTAAAGGCAACGGAAAATGGCCAATCGTAGATTTTTATCAATTAATATAAATTATCAATTAACTCTGAGTCTCAAAGTAATCCCTTGACGAAGTCGGAGAGTTATTCTGGGACTCAGAATAATTAACAAAAGTATGAAAATAAAAACTATTGATCGTGATGGAAATGTCACAAATCAAAAATATTATCCTGCAGATGGGACTTCTTTTCAAGGTGAAATAGATGTGTCATATGCTGAACTTGTCAATACGTTCGGAGAACCAACTGGAAATGATGGATACAAAATCGATGCTGAATGGGACATTAATACGCCAGACGGGATTGCAACGATTTACAACTACAAAACTGGAAAGAATTATCTAGGAAAAGAAGGTTTATCCATCAAAGAAATTAGAGACTGGCACATTGGTGGAAAAACGAAAGACGTTATTCCTTGGATATTATTAGCTTTAGAAATCTCAATTGGTCGAAAGATATAGCAGATATCGACACGAAATTATCAATTATCATATCTGAGTCTCAAAACGACTCTCCGACAAAAGCCAGGAGGTGATTCTGGGACTTGAGAATACAAAAATACATTTATGAAAAACATCGTAGTTCATACGTTCGTAGAAGGACAAGACGACTTGAATGATATTCTTACTAGTGTAGATAACCGATATGTCAGACAATATGGATCGTTAAATGCTGGAGATGGCCGATACATAGAATTCGTTGGGGTTTGCAACAAATCTTTCACTCAGAAAGAATTGAATGAAGCTGTCAAAAAAGAAATCGAGAATATTAAAGAATACATTTTAAGAGATGTGAATGAAGAAGGATTAAAAAAGTTTTTAGAAGTTTAATTCTATGAAATTAATTCAAACTCTTGAAAAAGCTGTGAATGGTTTCTGGGACGGTGGCCCAAAACAAAGATTCGAATGGGAAATCGATCCAATTGGTTATGGAAAAGATGCAAAAGGTGAATTCGTTCGTATTGGCTCATGGGAAGCAAATCATTGGTTTCATGTTGCGAAAGGAAAAACTGAAAAATTAACTCTTTCATATGCTAAAAAACATTTACAAGCAACGACAAAAGTTTCTGGGATTTTTAGTTACGAAAATTAAAATTATTAGTTAGCTCTCAAGTCTCAAAATCACTTCCTGGTAAAAAGTTAGAGGGCTATTCTGGGACTTGAGCAATCAAATCACAAATATGCCTAAAAAAACAAAAAAAGAGTATCTTGTAATCGGAGACAATAACTTCTGGTACGCTAGCTGTGATTCTAAAAAAGATGCTCTTTCAGAAGCAAAGGAAGCTATGAAAGGTGTAAGAGAATATTCTGATGATGCGGGAAATGTTCCTGAAATTCCTGAAACTGTCTATATTTATGAAGCTAAGGAAGTTGCACAAATATGACAAAACGAAAAGTAAAAGTCGGAGACTTAGTAAAAGTGGGAATTGCTGATGCACACGGAATTGAAAGTTATGCGCCAATTGACAAAAAGAATATCGCAATGCTTATGCTCCGGGCTCAATTAAACAGACAACGACATGCTGTCTGTTATGAAGCAGTAGTTTCTCCAGAAGGTGATAAAAAAATACAATCTTTTCTTAAGAAAAAAGATTATATTCGTGCATTGAAGACTTTGAAAAAGGTCGCTTTAGAAATCAAGTTAGGCGTTACTAGAATGTCAAATGTTCAAGAAAGTTGGGATATGATTCCAAATCCAAAACTCGATCCTTGGAGATAATTATATGACTAAAATAAAACGATACGCTGTAGCGTATAAACGATTCGAAAATGATGATTCTGTCTCTTTTAAGGGTAATGCTGTATGTCTTTTCGGACAAGATGAGTATTGTGTAGAACGTTTCAAAGAACACTACATAGCATATATTCCAGAAAAGAAAGATGCATATTCAACATATCGTGCATTAGAGAAAGCAATCTCGAATGTTGTCGGTAAAGATGTCGAAATAGTCTTTACGAATTATGAGCCAACAATCTGGAGAATAAAAGTATGAAATTCATTGAAAATGACGGAGGTCGGGCATTTGCAGGTTATAAAGGAGAGGCTGGAGATTGTGTCACAAGAGCCATTGCTATAGCTACTGAAAGTGAATATGATGTGGTCTATGACGCTCTTCGTGCTCGTTCAGTAGAGTATGGAGAAATGAAGTATAATCG
>Ga0209727_1003379_pt1 | contig 10376 bp, 19 predicted proteins | sample RifGroC1_FD_183995 | JGI IMG/M metagenome (GOLD analysis project Ga0209727, IMG submission 183995) | Groundwater microbial communities from Rifle, Colorado, USA - Groundwater C1 (SPAdes) (version 2) | ecosystem: Environmental > Aquatic > Deep subsurface > Groundwater | place: Rifle, Colorado...
GCAAAGATAAAAATCATCTGACCCGAATCAGGTCAGATGATTTTTATCTTTGCACGCACGGATCGGCTTTTTGGGGAGACTTGCGAGCAGCGGGGCGCCAATCCGTGAGTGCAGAGGTTGATTTTCAATTCATGGATTTTTCAACCGATAATTGACGTTATCAGGCATATTTCTAAATTTCAATGAGCGATGCAAGGCGTTGTATGGAATCTTTGAATGGGTCACCAGTGCCTGTACGTGATACCTGGAAAAGCTCATTTAATCCAGATTCGCTCTGGAGATAGATTTCTTCATAAAGAGCGATGGGTAGTTTAGGGTTATCTTTAAATCGGCGATCTGGTCCGCCTTTCTTATTAACATATCTCCATGTATGATCAACTACTTGTGCATCATTAGGTAAGGCGGATTCCTCAACAAACCTCACGGATGAAATAGATATACTTAAATCAGCATAAGAAACAGCGCCGGCTTTTGCATCTTCTAAAACCAAAATTCTTTCTGGCATAAAAACTAGTTTTTGTTTTCCTGCTAAAAGGATAGGAAATTGAATGTTTGATCTAATAAATGAAATCGGCAATATGCCGCTTTGATTTTTGTTATTTATTAAATTACGTTTGACAATCGTGCTGGCTCCTCCATGATATTTTGTATCTCTAATATTACCTGAAGCAGGGATATGCCAAATTCGGTCACAATTGTTCAATTCGGAATATGCTTGATGTAGGTTTTGATAGGCAGTTTCTATGTCTGGCTCCAATTTATACTGGATCACAACTGTGCGATTGAGCTCGTCCCGGTAGTAAATGAGAACTGTTGCAATTATTGTGATTAAGAGCCAAGGTATCAATAACCATAAAATTGAATTTAAGGCAAAGACGATGATTGCGGCTCCGATTATTCCGAAAAGCATGATGTATGGAAATATTCGGGTTGAATTTACTTTTGTATTGATTTCTTCGATGAGATCTTGGGCTGATTTGTCAACCAGTCTATCTATGGATGCGCTTTCAATCTCTTGTAATTCGTTTTGTATTTCTGTTCGTTCGAGTTGATTTCGGATGTGCTCGATGTTTGCGGGCTGTTTGGATGTAATTGCAGTTAAGCTTTGTCTATAGTAAATTCCTTTTCTACCCATGTGTACATAATTGCCGCGCGGTCCGGTTCCGATTCTCAATCCTTTTATTCCGGTTGAAACACCTATGCCTGATTTCGAAAAATTTATTCGGAAAGGGCCTATGCTTTTTGATTTGCGAAGGTAGAAGCTCATTTTGTACGCTTGAATCCGTATTTTTTAAGATCGTCCTGCCATTTATGTATGATTCTTTCACGCTCTTCTAAAGGCATTTGGTCTAACTCATCATATAGCTGCTTTTCACTTTTACTTTTATTTTTCATTTTCAGATGTGCTAATTCGTATAATTCGAGCCGATCTTTTTCGGTAATATTCGAGAGAATGAATTTCCAGTCGGTCATATCCAAACCGTCATCGGATTCGGGGTTTAGCAAACCGGCTAATCTCAAAACCCAGGTTTGAGGTTTATCCAAGACGTTGGCCAGAGCCAGGCAGGTTTCATAACTGGGTAATTTTTGGTAAGTGACAATTTCAGATATCGTCGGATGAGATACGCCGGCTCTACGCGCCAAACTGGTTATGCTGAGTTGGCGTTTTTTCATTTCATCGTTCAACCAGTCCGTGAATTTTTCGGGTACTGTTTTCATGTAATCAGAATATCCGATATGGAAGTAGATGTGTTTTCAGATATGGTAGGGGTATTGACAAATTTTGTAAATTGTTTATAATTATGTAGTTGTAATTTCTACTGATTACGAAGGTTCTACTACATGAAGCAGAAAATAGTTGTACGAGGGTTTTCATTAACGGATAAAGAGATCAAAGTGATCGAGCGAGTAAATCGCGAACGGTCTCTACGAAGTATGTCAGCAGCGTTGCGCCAGATACTCAACGAATGGGATCGCTGGGTGCGTTACCGGATCACCGAACAGGGTCGCCAGGCGCTCGAAGCAGAACAAGAAGAGCTCGCCAACGAAGTTGGCGCGGCAATAGCGGAATAAGCGGAAACATCCCCGGATGTCTACACGGGAGGACATCATGGCAGGGCAATCTGTAACGATCTATAAAAACGGAGGGCGAGATGGACGAGCTGGTAGGAGCGGCGCTGGTGCTGTTATGCACGATTGCGCCGTTTTTTATTCTATTTGCTGCAGTCGGCCTGATAGCAGCCTGCATGATCTCGAGCCAGATCAGCCACAGGGAGAATGACGAATGAGCGTGAACGAGCTGGAGAACCGCTACGAGGGATATGCAAAACTGCGCATGCGCAACGGCGACAAACGTTACAAGGCAGTCATCGTGCTGCGCGGCCGGCTGCGGGGCACGCGGCGGAAATTCCGCCAGGCAACAAAAGCAGTAGATTATGGTCACCGGCTGGTCACCAGGTGCATCCGGCTGATGGAGAGATTCCCGGCCGGGGAGGTACAGGCAAATGGACAGGCTTAAGCTGAATATCCAGGACATCCGTGATATCGCCGCGTTTCTGGTTGGGTTGCAGAACTTCCTGAACTTGCACGCGGTGACGGCCAACGGCGTCCTGCGCATTGCGCAGGACCCGGAATCGGGAGTGCCGAAAGCGGCGATCCCGATCATCAATAATTCGCCTCGACTGTTTGTTCACCAGAAGGTGCGACTGCAAGAAATGGAGGAAAATCATGAGCACGATAACCTGGAATAGTGGCGAAGATATCAACACCGGCGGTGGCGGCTGCGTGAGTTACGGCCTGCTCGCCCTGGCGGCGATTGGGGTCGTGATTATTGTCCTGGCGATGATCGGGCCTATGCTGGCGTCAACTTCGTTGACGTCGGCGGTCGAAGCCCAGCAGACGCTGGCGTCAACTTCGTTGACGATGTACACCTCGCTCGGCGTGGCGTACAGCCCGCATGCCGAGAGGCACGAGGAAGCGCCGGCGATCCGGGACTGCCTGGACCAACGCGGCCCATACATGGTGCTTAAGCACGTCTCGGCGCCGACATTTTACCTTGTCTGCCAGATCGATAAGCTGACCTGGGGGCTGCAAGCGGTGGACGAATCCGGCGTGGAGAAGACGGCGTTCAGCCCGGGCAACGGCACGTTCCAGGACGTGATGGACTATCTGAACAAATTCACGAATAAATTCAAGGGCACGCTGCCCTGGATGAGTGCGCCCTAAAGGCGGTGAGATCATGAGCCTGATATGTTTCGTTATGGCAATTGTTGGCCTGGCGTTCTTCTTACTTATCATCGACGGTTTGTGGAAGGAGGCGTGATGGAGCTATCAGACCTGATGGGGAAGATCCCCGCTGATGCGCCATTCGTGGCCACGGCAAAAGCTGCGTTGGATATAGCGAAATCGATCCGAGATGATGTCGAGAAAATTTGCGGGGAAGATAAAATCGAGCAGCTCCGCGAGCGTTGCCAGGCGCTGGAGCTGGAGAATGCGGCATTGAGGCGGGAGCTGATCGAGGAACGCGTTATCGTGGCACAGCTCACCGAGCTGCTCGAGATCGAGGCGGCATGACTGCCGAAAACCATGACGTCGGCAGATTCTGCCGAACTGATCTGGTCCCGTTGTTCGGCGGCGCCATCGCCAACAAAGTTGGCGCTTTCGTTGGCGACGTGCTGGTCGGCGAAATAGTCACCCACGCGCCGACGCACATGGACCGCATGCATGCCTGGGCGGAGGCATTCGAGCTGTGGCTGGACAGCCGGCGCTCGGAGAACACGCGCCGGGCATACCGGGGTTCCTGGGCAGCTTTCCTTGCCTTCGCGGATAAGCTGCCCTGGGAGATCCATAAGGCGGATGTGGCCAGGTGGATGGACGAGCTGCGCAAGCAGGGGCTGAGCAAATCGACCCTGCAGGTGCGGGTGGCGGCGATCTCGTCGTTCTATCTCTACGCTCGAGACGAGTACGAGGTAGTCAACCTGGATGGCACGATCAGTCCCCTTCACGATTCCAACCCGGCCGCGGCCAAGAGCCTGCGGGTGAAGGTCAATCCATACGGCAAGGCGCGCTATCTGAGCACAATGGAGGCGCGGGCGCTGCTGCGAGCCATCCCGCGCAACACGGTCCAAGGGCTGCGGGACTACGCCCTGTTCCTGTTCTACCTGGCGACAGGTAGGCGCAATTCCGAGGTGCGCACGCTGAAATGGGAGGCGTTCGAGGGCGCCGGGGACGGCGAGAATGGCGGGCGCCAGTTTGGCGGGCGCGTCTGGTACAGGTGGTCGGGCAAGGGCAAGAGCGACAAGCGTTACGAATGTCCCTTGCCGGTATGGCAGGCAATCCATGCCTATCTGAAGGCGGCCGGCAGGCTGGAAGGCATCCGTTCCGATGAATTTATTTTCACCGCGCTGAGCGACCACGCCGCCAGGCTGCCAAACGTAAACGGCGAGACCTGGCGGCCAGGGCTGACTCCGCTCTCGATGCGCGAGGTGGCGCGCCTGCTCAAGCGCTACGCCAGGCTGGGCGGGCTGGACCCGGGCAAGATCAAAGTGCACACCCTGAGGCACACCGCGGCGATGCTGCGCAAGGAATCCGGGGCGAGCCTGGAGGAGATCTGCCAGTTCCTGTGCCATAGCTCGCTGGCAGTCACGCAGATCTATCTCCACGAGGTCGAGGGCAAAAAAGACACCTGCTGGAGCCGGGTGGAGGCTCTGCTGGGGCTGTGATGTTTCTGTTTCGATAATATAGTTTATCGGCATATATAGAGAGTAGCATGAAATCGTCCCACCGTCTTTTTTTTAGGAGCGGAGAATGCCCATCAGGATCGAATCGGATTCCTTGTTTGGCTACATCCTGGCAGGAGTGGGCTGCCTTATCCTTATCATCATCGTTTTGAGTGTCGTCATATGGATATTGTTGCCGCTGGTTCGCTGATCGCATATGTATCTTTACCCCTCGCTCTGCTGGTCGGGATCCTGATCGGATATCTGATCTCCAAGGCCCGCACCGACCAGCAGCGGCTGGCCGAGCGCGTGCAAGCGCTGGAAGACCAGATGCAAAACAAGCGGCATACACACGCCACCATCAACGGGCTGGAGCAAGCGCAGGCAGTGGTGATCGACCTGACCTTCGAAGCGGAGGCGATGAACGCCAGGATCGACACGCTGAGGCGCTATTTGAACGTGATGCGGGAAGGCCCGCATGCGTTCCCGATCGACCCACCGGCGGGACGCAGGCCGGCAGGGATGGATAAATAGAAGGAATATTTATATGTGGAAAAAAGCGCCTCAAAATGTAATTGATTTAGCAGTAGAAATCATCAAGGATTTCCATCCAAATTTGGAGCAGGCAAAGATCGGGTTTTTATTTCGAGAGAAGGCGCCGATTAGCAAAGGTAAGATAACTGTTGGGAAAGCTTCGAAAGTGAATGATCGCACGAAGGTTTTCTTGGAGCTCGATTTTATTATCTGGATCGCTGAGGATTGTTGGAAGGAATTTTCTCCAGAACAGAAGAGAGCAATCATCGACCACGAATTAAGTCATTGTTTTATGGATGGGCTTATGCCGGTGATTTTACGTCATGATATCGAGGAATTTATCCATATTATTGAGCGTCACGGCTATTGGTCAGCCGATTTGCAAACACTCCAAAAAACCGGAAATGACGCTCGAATCATGGCGGCACAATTGCCAATGACGATGACATTCGGCAATCCTGCCGCCGAACATAAGCCATCGGGCAAGGTAGTCTCGATCGGCACTGAAGAAATCGAGAAATTGAATTTGACGTGATTTTTGAAATGAAAGGAGATATCGATGTTCGGTTACGGTTATTACCGAAAAGAAGAGGAAACGGATAACGAGCGATATCTGGAAGGCGAGCTCGAGCGCCACCGCCAGGCCGAGGAGCGGCGCAGTGCAGAGGAGGAGCGTCAGCGCAATGCTCGCCGGCAGGAGGTCCAGGAGCAGTTTCTGTGGGATGAGCGCCATGCTTCTTCCTGGCCGGAGGCGCTGAGAAAGCAGCAGGTGCTATTCAGGCGGGAGGCCAATCAGTGGATTGCCGACGAATTCCCGGACGAATATTTTGGCCCCGGGGCGAATGCCTGCGAGCGCGCCCTGGAGATCTGGGAGGAAGAGGAGAAAAAGCGCCAGGCGGAAGCGGATGCGCTGAGAGCCAGGCTAGAAGCGATTGGCGAAGAGATCCGCCTGGCAGTGGCGGACCGGCTGGCAGCGGAGAGCAGCGAACATGGCTGGACAGGCGTGGCGCAGGCGATCCGCGAGGAAGATTACAACAATTGGCTGTGGTGGTGAATGCAGCAGCGGAGCTGATGATGGCAAAGAACTGGATAACCGGTCCCCTGGCACGGGCTATCGCACAGCAGTCCGCCGAATGGCTGGACGCGAATTATCCCTTTATATTCGACGCGCTGCTTCAAGAGCTGGACGCCGGGCATTCGATCGACGATATCCGCCGCATCCTGCGGCGGACGTTCGGCAACGACCTGCGGGATGCCTTTGTGTTACGTATCCTGCAAGCTGCAGAGCACATGAAGGGAGAGATGCAATCGTGAAACAACTGGCACCGTTAGGATGTATTGGAATGGTCATTTTTATCGTCCTTGCCCTGGTCGGCGCGCCGTTCGCAGCGAGCGGGCCGCCGATGTACGAGGGGACGATCATGCAATTACAACTTGGCAGCACGCTCTGGGGTATCACGCAATGCCTGCGGGAGGCCGGCAGCACGCGGATATTCCTGGATGAACTGCATCAGGCGTACTTGTTCGCCTGGCCGGTGATGGACGGCTGGGGGTTCGCGCTCAGTGGTGGGACTCCCGAGCTGGTAAGCCAGATGCTCAAGAGCGGCGGGAATTTTGCCAATGCCAGAACAATGGGTCAATTGATGCAAGCGGCAAAAAACATGGGCTGGACGATCGTACCGGCCAGCGCGGTGCCGGCGCACATCAAGGTGATCGTCGCCGGCGCGGCGACTGCCCAGGGATTATATGCCACCTTTACTACATTCATCGTGTTGCCGGCGGGAGTGACTTTCGACCTGCTGGAGCAGTATCAGCAGTTCGAAGGGGGAGGCGAGATCGGATGAACATCTTGGATTTGCCCCTCCACGTCGTTCTTGCCGGCTGGCTGCTCAGGCGAATAGCGCCGCGCGCCGAGACTGGCATACAGACCCGCACAGCCGAGGAGATATACGCGGCGACCAATTTGCAGGTCAGGTTGATCAAATCCGGGTTGCGACTGTCGAATGCGGCGGCAATATTGCCGTCGTCAACTTCGTTGACGACAGGATTGCCGAATACTTTGCAGCGTCTCTCATTGTGGGTGATAGACAGATACCTGGCGCAGCAGCGCGCGACCGCCGACCGTTTGAGCCCATTCCGGATGTTCTACATCCGACGAGAGGAGTAGGAGCTCCCCTCTCCGCGGATCAGCCGCCTCCCTCGGTTGGTCTGCGGAAAGGTGGGCTTCACTGGGCGAGTGCTGCCCACTATCCTCCTAGCATGCCTCCCGGATCGATGTGATGATCGGTCCGGGAGGCCGAGAGGGAAATAAAAAATTATGCGTGTAGTCAATGCGAGACCAACTCGGAAGGCAAGGCCCGCGCTGCGCACGGCCAGGATTCCCATAATACAAAAGTTCCGTTTTTACCGCTCTGGTGAAAGGATGGAGAGATGTTGAGGATAGGGATGCTGTGGTATGACAATTCATCCGACAGCCTGGATGAAAAGATTTGCCGGGCAGCGGCCTATTACACCCAGAAATATGGGCGACAGCCAAACGTCTGCTGTTTGCCAGCAGGCGAGTCGATCTCCGGCCGGGTAGGAGAGATTATCCTAGAATCTTCTCCATCCGTCTTGAAAAATCATCTGTGGCTTGGGGTGGACCATGCGGGCGGATGAGCTGCAAGAAAGGCTGGTGAACTGGACAGTTGCCAACTCCGGGCACGACGAGCGCCGACATTATATTGGCCTCTCGGGGATCTGGGACTGCCCGCGGGTAATCTACGACCGCTATTTCCAGGGCCAGCACGCCAATGTGGCCAGGCACATGCTGACCAGGCTGAGCTACGAGATCGAAGATATCCTGGTGCGCCGATTATCCGAGATGGGAATATATGGCGCTTGCCGTGAGATCGTCGAGTTCGATGGCTTGGTGAAAGGACACCCGGATGGGATGTTAGCCGGCCGCAGCGTGCCGATGCACAACGGCCTGGCAATACTGGTCGAGATCAAGACAGTGGCGCTGGAATCCCATTTCCCGGAGCGGCTGCCGCGGCGGGTCTACTGGCAGGTGCAGGCGTATATGCACTACTTGGGGCGTAAATGGGCGCACGTGATCTACCTGGCCAGGGAGAGCGGGCTGGTCAAGGTGATCCCGGTTCGCTACAGCCCGGAGATGGGAGCGCGCGTCGAGGCGAAGGTTAAGCGCCTGGTGGTCGCGGTGCGTGACGTGGCGCGCCCGGAATGCGAATGCGGGAAGTGTAGCGCCAACGAAAGCGACGGAGTAGACCGCTAAGTGGGATTATCAATTGAGGAATTTGAATGACAGGTGACACAATTGTCCATTTTTCCACTGCCTACCAGGAACTGATGCTGGCCAGGGATGTGGATGAAGTGAAAGCGGTTCGTGATAAAGCGGCGGCGCTCCAGCTTTACGCCAGGCAGCAGGGCGAGAGCCTGGAGATGCAGAACGCGATTGCAGAGATCAAGCTGCGCGCTGAGCGGCGTGCCGGCGAGCTGCTGGCTGAGTTAGAACGTGATAAAGGAGGTAGACCAAAAAACTCGTCCCAGACTGATACAAGTTTTAGTGAATATACAAATGCTATCGAGAATGCCGGCATTGCTCGCGCGACCGCTCACCGCTGGCAGGAGATCGCCGGCATCCCGGAGGAGAAATTCGAGCAGCACATCGCCGAGAAGAAATCCAGGGGAGACGAACTGACCAGCGCCGGCATGCTGCGCCTGGCGAAGAATACGGCGGTCACCTATCAGAACCAGCCGGGAATCCACGCCACACGCGGGAACGTGCCGCTGGCTGGCACCTCGCACGTTTATACGGTCGAAAAGCTGCTCTGGCCGGAGCAAGTCGAGGGCTTGCTCGAGAGCCTGCTGGTGGGCAAATCGCTGCACATGTGTTGCGGTAAAAGCCGGCTGGGGACCGTGCGGCTTGATTTATTCGAGCCTGGCGTTGATATCCAGGCAGACGCAGCCATGACCGGGCTGGAATCTGAGAGTTTCGACAGTGTGCTCTGCGATCCACCCTATAATGGTCAATTTCAGTGGAATCATGACCTGCTTACGGAGCTGGCGCGCCTGGCTCGAGAACGGATCATCTTCCAACATTGGTTTGTGCCGGTGGACGTGGACGGATTCTACAAGAAGTCGCATCGGTTCTCGCTGAGCAAAATTTATCTCTGGCAACCGCGATCCTATTTCGGGCGTGCTCAGATCATCTCGGTGTTTGATTCATGAAATGGCATGATTCTGCTCAATATAGAAAGTCACTCGGCGATAGGGTCGAGAATCGATTTGCACAGCAGGTCCACTGTCATTGTGGGGGTGAATTCCGATATATCGGGGATGCTCACCCTGGTTTTCCCGATTTCACCTGCAATGATTGTGGTCAGTTGGTTGATGTTAAATATTCTCCCCAGGCGAGGAATACCGGAAATTTATCGATTTCGGAAAGACCCTGGGAAAGTTATCCGGATGATCTGATGATTGTAACCATGCTAAACGAGAGCGGCAGAAGTACTGCCGAATGGATTGGTCAGTTCAAGAAATCACTGAATACTTTATTGCAAAAACCATTACCGGCAACGCACAGATCAAGGCCAACGAATTTCTATCTGGTTTCATTGGACTCATTCAAGCCCCTGATCTATTTCGGATTTCAGGTTCAAGATGAATGATTTCGGAAACCCGATTCGCATGGTACGCGAGCTGAAGGGGCCGGCGCTCTCGATCTTCGTGGCGCTGGCGTTGGTGCACCAGCGCGTGAGCCAGTCCTGGCTGGAGATGGCCACCGGCTATACCGACAAGCCGGTCAGCCAGGCACTGGCTTACCTGAAGGAGGTCGGGCTTGCAAGCCATACCTCGGCCGGCTGGCAGCTCACCGGCAAGGCGCAGCAGCTCCCGTTGGCGAACGTGCTGGAATCGGGAGAGCAGGAGACCGATTCCACTCGGCAAATTGCCACCGAGGATATCGAAGACGGAGCACCGGTGGAGGAGGTCGGCAATCCTGTCGTCAACGAAGTTGACGATGGCAATTCGGACCAGGACAGTCGGAGTCGGAAAGTTTCCGACTCTATTATTAATAATAAGGATCTAGAGTCTATTAATAAAGATTCTATTAATAATAATAGC
>Ga0209727_1003381_pt1 | contig 10373 bp, 12 predicted proteins | sample RifGroC1_FD_183995 | JGI IMG/M metagenome (GOLD analysis project Ga0209727, IMG submission 183995) | Groundwater microbial communities from Rifle, Colorado, USA - Groundwater C1 (SPAdes) (version 2) | ecosystem: Environmental > Aquatic > Deep subsurface > Groundwater | place: Rifle, Colorado...
TCTAATATAAGACACTGTTCTCCGAATTTCTGTGCGTGGTGTAATCTGCTGCGTTTCGAGGCGCTGTAATATATTTTTCTTCTCACGGTATGCATCAATCCACGCAAGCGCTTCACTATGGAGCTTGAAGCTGCGCTCTTTACCTCCTGGTAAAATCGCTCGGTAATTCCCACGGCTCGTACGGTATACAGTATATGGATACTTATGCTTTTTCTCTCTAACTTCATTTATTTCTGACATTATTATTTATATATCTTCTCTCTTCACTTTCTTCCTAGCCCACGACGGCAGCCTTCTCTCAAGCTGCTTCACAAGCTTGAACTTAAGCTGCCCATATTCTCTATCTAATTCTCGCTCGTAAGTCTGCCGTATTCTTGTAAGTTCTCTTTCTATCTGCCCTCTTGTCTTCTCGTTAAACTCACCATAGCGACGAACGTGTGACAAGAGTGTATCTATGTCTTCAGATTTTTTCATAAATAACAAGCCTCCAGTGTTTTGTGTTTATCGATTACTATCATTTGTGTGGCACAAGCTTCCAATCGAGTGTGACACTTAATTTATGCTTGTCTAAAAGATTGTGCAATGTTTTTCGAGCTTCACTCTCAATTTTCTTATAGAGCTGCTCTGCTGTTATATTCTTTTCTGTATTCACAAGTCTAAGAATAATTTCTTGCATAGTCTCAGCTTCCATTTATTTTTCTCCTAATTTGTGCTGCTACTTCTTGTGCATATATCTCTGAGTAGTATCTCGAAGCTGGATGGTCAAGCGACAAACACTTCACAGTAACTCTGTTTCTATACTCAAAGTTATTGAACGCAAACTTCGACAGAAAAATAACAAGCTTCGGATGAATTATTTCTATTTCACAAGCGAGCAATTTTTGGTCATCTTCTGTTGCTTGCGGTCTTTGATTGTTTGGTGTCCAGTACTTCACGAAATTAGTGACTGCAGCATCTTTATACAAATCAAGCTCAAGCTTTGAGCACACATTTGCTATAAACTTGACAAACGTTGATTGCTTCCAAGAAAATATAAATGTCTCTTGTTGCTTTTTGTAGTCAAGCGACGCAAAGTTCTCAAAGATTTTTCTGTGCAAGTCTGTTGCTACAACGTTCGGATTTCCCGGGTTCTGTCCAACGAACAAAAGCTCAGTTCCGAACACCATACCGAATAACGGTATCTTGTCTTCTTTCTTGTGTTTCAAATAGTAAGTGCTGTACAGCTCTTCTATTTTACGCTGTTTTTCAATCATCCCATTCTGTATCTCGTGGGACAGCTCCGAACCCTGTCTTATGCTCAGACTTCTTTGTCTTCGCAGACAAGAACTGCCCTTTGCACTGCTCAAATGCTTCCCTGACGTGCGTCTTGTTCATCGTCTCATTTTTTGAAAGAGTAAGAATTACGCTCTTGAAGTATATCTCTTTCATAAACGCCATTGACATTTCATTGCTCTTCTTTGAGACTTCGTGTAGAAACTCATCGTCAGTGAAGTCTTTGCTAAAGAGCTTTTTCAAGTATTCAAAACGAAGAGCTTCTGACGGGTTTGTTAGCTCTATGATTGTGTCAAAGCGGGACGGCCTGTTTATCAGCGCACTGTCTATATCTTCAGGATGGTTTGCTGTCGCTATGACGAGCACACCATCAAGCTCTTCTATACCATCAAGACAGTTGAATAGACAATCTTTTGTTATTGCAGAAACTTGCTTTTCGTGTTTTGAAAACACCCTATCAACGTCTTCAAGCAAGAAGAGCGATGGTGCATTTTCACGTGCTGTCTTGAAAGCACGAACCAAATCTTGGTTCTGAAGATTTGTATTTCCGAAGTTGAATTGTGTGATGTTCAAATCATATTGCGAAATGATAATTTTTGATAAGAACGTCTTTCCGTTCCCGGGATAACCGTATATCAAAACACCGCGTTTGTATGGGAACTTTCGTTCACGGTACCAATTTTCGTTTGAGTACCAGAAGCTAATCGAGTCCATTATAGATTTTTTGACAGCCGGCTCTAAAATTATATCGTCCCAAGAATACAAGAAGTTACTTACAGTATAGTCTTCACCACCATACACAGTCACGTGTTTTTCAGCAGCTTGTTTCTTTACAAGAAACTCTTTGTATGTCTTTAGAAACTTGCCGAATGACTGTAGCTCTTTCTCGTTGACGAGCCAAATGTTATACTGCACTTCAGTCTTATCATTCTGATGAACTATCGTCATATTGTAAAAATCAGAACCGAATGCCGAGATACTTAGTATCCCGCCGTTTGTGATGTACTCATCTTTGATAGATGATTTCAACGAGTTTTTATTTCTTGATTTTGAGATAGAAACTTCGTAGCCATATTGAGAGAAGCCGAGTAAATCAAGATAATTTATTTTTATGTTATCGTTTTCTTTTTCAAGCTCGCGTAATTCATTTGATTTCCCGATGAACTCTTCTGTCGAGATTGTTACTCTGTAATCTGCAGACAGCTTGAAGTGTTCTCTAACAAGATTTGTCTTTTCAACAACTTCTTCGCGAAGGTTCTTGTTGTAATTTTTTACAATCGAGAATTGCTTGTCTTCCAATGTTTTTCCTTATTTATATGTGATTTTTATATTGTCAATATATTATGTGTATGCCACTTGTTTCAATGTGAGGTGTATTTTCATCATCCTATTTTGACATTATATTGTGATTTCTATCAGATGTTCATAAAAGCAATGATTGCTTGAGAGCTATATTGATTGATGAAAGACTTGCCATAATTGAAATGTTATCATTAGCACGATTTACACCAATGATTATTCCAACGAGCTCATAATCATCATTATACACGGCGCTACCGCTTGAGCCTTCTGATGATGTAACGCCGACAATAATACAATCTGTGCAAGCTTTTCCGCCGTATTCTGTTACGACGTATCCGTCAAACTTGACAGGATATATTAGATTGGGAGCACCAATTGTTGTTACGTGTTCTCCAAGCTGTACATCTTGTTTTGAAATCGCAATCGGAACGAGCTTGCCTATTCCAGTTATTGCTACAACACACAAATCGTAAGTCTTATCAACATAAAAAACAAACGCATCGTATGTCTTATAGTCATCGTCTTTGAGACTCAGCTGACTGTATGCAACATATTTTGCGTCACTCAACTCTATATCATACTCGACAGGCGCCTCACAAAAATGCTTGACTGTGAGTGCATACGAAATATTTTTATCATAATCGACACGCACAATAACACCGCTTGCTGACGCTGCTTTTATCTCACTATCGTCTTCATCATTGTCTATCTTGAAGCTCGTTGCTAAAAGAACAGTAGAGTTATAAATTTTGTCTACTATTCTCTGTTTCTTAATTGTCTGTAGTGTGACAAACGAGCACGATGTTTGAAAGAGCAGCAGGAATATAGCGACAACTGCAAGGCGCGCCATATGATATGTATGCATTTATGTTGCAAACGTCTCGGTATAAAATTATTTTATGAAAAGTAACCTCGAGCCAGAAGAGTGTCTTGAATGTGGCAAGTTCTTCAAATCTGTAAAGTCTCACGTGAGAGTGCATAATATGACAGTCACGCAATACAAAGAGAAATATAATAACCCACCGATGAATAATCCAATGAGTGACCCAGAAGTAAAGAAAAGACAGAAAGAAACTATACAGAAAAAGTATGGTGTCGATAACATTGCTAAATCAAAAGAAGTTCGTGAGAAAACAAAACGGACAAATCTCGAAAGATATGGTGTTGAATATATTTCACAAGTAAAAGAGACGCGCAGCAAAGTCAAGCAAACAAACTTGCAGAGATACGGATTTGTTAGTAATTTGAATATGCCAGAAATAAAAGAGAAATCAAGGTCACTTGAAGCACGCAAGAAAGAATACAAAACGAAGAAAGAAAACGGGACGTTAGCAACATCTAAACGCGAAAAAGCGTTCTATAAACTACTTTGTGAATTATTTGATGCAAGTGATATAGAATACGGTGCGTTCATCCACAAATGGGAAATAGATTTTTATGTGAAATCTATAGACACATACATTCAGTTTGACGGCAGATACTGGCACGGACTAACTTCTGACATAAACGAAATCAAGAAGCTTCAAGACGGTAGAAGCAAATCAATATACAATGCTTATGTAAAAGATAGAGCACAAGATGTGTGGTTCAAAGAAAATAAAATGAAGCTGGTAAGAATTACTGACGAAGAATTACTTATACTGAGCAAAGACGAAATAAGAGACAAGATAGTGAATGAGTGACAAGCAACTAATTCTCTCGGGCGGTGCAGTCGGGCATCTTTCGCATCCCTATGAAGTCCTTACGCCGCAACAACTTCTTGAGTTTATAGAGAAAGTTTTTAGTGGTGAGCTTGTCGGTACAGAAAAAGTTGATGGCATCAATATATTCATAGGGTTCAACAACAATAAACAAATCTCATTCGCTCGCAATAAAACAGAAGAACCATTTACACAAACATTAGAAAAGTTTTCCGAAACACACCCGCAGTACAGTGCATTTTTAGCTGCTACAGAAGCTATAAAGAAAGCATTTAGTGCGCTGTCAGATGATGAACTTGAAACATTCACGTTGCTGCGGGGCGGCAAACCAAACAATTTTATAAACGCAGAAATCTTGTACGGTGAAGTCCCGAACATTATTCCGTATAGCAAAATCAAAAACTTTGTTGTGTTTCATAATGTCAAAGGGCGTAAAGAAACAAGTTACGGTGACCCAGTAATAGACAGTGAAATAGACCAAAGCAAATTGCTAAATAAGCTTGCAAATCGTCTTGGCCCAGCTGAAGTGGAGACAGACACCATTAGCTATTTCGGTGAGCCTGGCAACGTATCAAAACAGAATGAAAAAAAGACAAGCAAGTGGGAATTCAAGGGACCAATCAACATATCGTTTACAGATATAAAAGCTCAGCTTGATAAATTATTGCAAGAAATTAGAGCAGACGATGCATATGTCGCTCTACATAATGCGATTGAAGGTAAAATCGAGCTTGATGATGAGCAAAAACGTGAAATTATGAAACGCTTTGTTGAGCTATCTGGTCGTAAAATACTGAGTGTCGTCAAGTCAGCACTGACAGACCCCGATGTGAACATCCCGACAGGTCATCCAGGAATAGAGGGTGTTGTATTCAAAACAAAAACAGACGATTTAGATGACCATCTTGTGAAGATAACTGGTGATTTCGCTCATCTCAATCAAGAGATGTGGGAGTATCTTCGAGAAACAATCCCGGCAATCTCGAAGAAGTTTACTGGAGCTGTGCTAGGTGAAGTGTTTGGCGTCAAGAATTTGCTAGCTCTAACAGACGCATCATTCAGAAAATATATTTCTGAGAGTGACAATAAGCTATCTATAGCAAGAAAATTTCTTGTTGATAGGTCTAACAAATATAAAAGATTACAGCACTTACTCGACCAGCCTGACATCAACGTTTATAACTCGCTTGTCGGTTACTCAAGTAGTGCACTAAAAGACTTGACGACAGTCTTTCAGTTTGTGACAAATAATCCAAAGAAGTTCAAGCAGAAGTTTGACGATGTCAAGCGAGCGATACTCATATCTGCATACCAATTCCAAAAGTTCAACGAGCTCTTATCACAAGAAGACACAGTCACTGAGATGTTTGTCAAGATGTTGCATTCGTTATTCCCAATAAAGTTTGCACGCAGAAAAGATGGGCTTGTTGAAGTCTTTTCAATCTTAGAAAATGAATTTTCAAAGGCTATAGACAAAAAGCGAGTCGGTGTGTTCATCGGAAAGTTTGACCCACCACACGTTGGCCATATGCAGCTCATAAAAGAAATGCTTGATGAAAACGAAAAAATCATTGTTTTTGTATCAGCTGTGAAAAAGTTTCTTGCTGTCCAAACGAAAATCAAGATACTACAGAGATTTCTAAAAGAAACAGGAATGTCTAATAAAGTTTCTATAAGTCAAATGCAGACAGGTTTCATTCCTGACTTGATAAAACAGACTATGACAGAAGAAGAGATACAAGTCTCATTATTCACAGTTTATGTCGGAACAGACAGGACATCACAATATGAGAGGCAGTTCAGGAATATCGGAAAAGATGGTATTGCTTTCTGGAAATACGAACAACCGGCTATAAGGACAATAGAGCGAGATACACAGCCAGTCGATGACAGACAATTTGATGAATTGTTGTCAGCGTCACGTATTCCAATAAAAACAATTTCAAGCACACTGCTACGCAAGCTTGTTCGTCAAGGGTCAGATGATGCCAAGAGACTGTTCATAAACTCACAACCAACACACGATAAAAATCTCGCGCTATATGTTTGGAACCAGCTAAAGAAAGAATTACACAATGGATAGACGAAACTTGATTAGAGATACGATAAACACATTAGAGACTTTATCTAAAAAAACAGATACGTGGAAGAATTATGAAAGCCACGATGATATAATACGAGAACTCAAATTTGCTATGAGCTCCCTAAAGAACGTAAAAGTTGATACAACACTGTTGATGAAATCTATAGACGCACTAATGCTGAGAGAAGTGAAATTAGCTTATAGCATTCTGTATTCTGACACTAAGCTCGGAACACAAGCCGAGCTTATCATTGATAATAAGTTCAACAACAATAAAACAAATCTTCTAAAAACACTAAAAGCACTGTAAAACAAGAGAGTGCGAGCACCCCAGCTGCAATGCGGCGTGGGCGAGGCGTCCGGCGGTGGGGGTCTTTAGCAGTAACTTGTACAGGCTGTGCTCGACGAGAAATTACAGCCACTTGATAATCATAGAGATTTTGTGTCATCAATATACATAGACTTATGAACAATGCAGCCCTCAGAGCTTTTATAAAAAGCCAGACAAAACAGATTTATGAAACTCATATTTCTGGACACAACAAAATTGTTGAAGCAGAAGAAGATGTTGATAACAGCGAACAGCAAGCCACAGACATCACTGCGCTTTCGAAAGATGATGGCAGTGAGAACAAGAGTGATAGCAGCGGTGGTGATGAAGAGAAAGATAGCGTGTATACATACAAATCGATGATTACACTATTCAACGCCATCAGGTCTGGTCAGTCAATGAAAGACAAGAATGTCGTCGCTTCACTAAAAGAATTATGGGACACATTTGACGAGCATCACCAGAAAGATTTATTATCTACACTCGCGAAGACTGCCAAAATCGTGTCGAAATCAGAAGAAGATAGCAGTGACGAAAGTGATGAAAAGCCAAGTGTCACAGCTGATGATATAGCTGCAAAGAAGAGTGAAGCGAGTGGTGAGGAAGAAGCGGTTGTGAGTGATGATGGCAGCGAAGAAGAATTATAAGTCTTCTAAAGCACTTCCGGTATCAATTTGTTCTGTATCTGCAACACCGAGATAATTCATTGTGTTATTTATGTTTTGTTTCTTCAAGAAGTCAAGCAAGAACTCTTTTATATTGACATTCTTTTTACCAAAGAGCGCGAACAAGATGCTTGATATGGGCTTATAATTAGCAAGCACCTTTAGCGCAAATTGCTTTCTATCATCCAATGAAATCACATCATTATAGGCACTCTTGAGTTTGTCTACAAGCGCATCAAACTGCGATGAGACTTTGTCAAATAATTGTTGTGATGCAGGAAAGTATGATACAATCTCGTCTTGTTCACCGTCAAACCAGAGAGGGATTATATTCTTATAGTTCATTTTATCAAGCAAGCGGTGTCGCTTTAGATATGTTTCTTTTTTCAATTTGACGCGCTTGCCAGTGTCACGCTGACGAACGACGAAACCCTCGAAGTCATCAGAAAATTTGTCCATCATCTTGATTGCTTTGTCATAATCTTCAGCAGCATCAAATACACGCGGTCTCATTGCACCGATTTTCTTTGCCAATTCATTGAGCTTGTCTTCAGAGAGCTCTTCGTACGTCTCTAAATCTCGAGCACCGATGAGGTACAGCCCGAGCTCTTCTCTCTTGTACATTGTGACAACGGGTCGCTCTGTTATTATTGCTTCGAATATGAGTGTGTAGTTATGCACATCACTCGATAATTTCAAGTGCTTGATATATTTTTCAATCTCTTTTAGCAAGCTGACAGCTGTTCCATCAAACAATCTTATTGTCGCGTTCAAATCGACGTCTGATACAGACATCATTTTTCGAGTGTGGAAGATGAGTTTATTATTTTCGTCTCTTATGAATGAGAGACCGACAAGCGTGCCGTCAAGTTTTTCTATAATCTGGCTGTCTTTTAGAGACACAGGCTCAGCGTGTGTTTCACCGAAGTTGAAAAATCTGACAAATGGGAAGCTGACAATCTTGCCGTCTGCAGAAATAACGAGCCCGCGTGTTAGTTTATTATATTCATTCTTGTCGCCAATGTGGCTATAGTTCAAGATGAAAAACTTTCCACTTCGCTTGACATCTATTGCATACTGCTTCAGCCATTCTTCATTATTTGACAGAGCATTGTTTATAATTGTTTGAAGTTTTTCGTGCATATCTGCAGCCTGTTGTGTAAGCACAACCTCTTTGATAAGAATTCTTAGAGCTGTTGTGCTCATATAGTTATTGATGACGCAAAAGTCTGTCTTGCTGCGTTCTTAGTCTCGTTTGTTCAGTTCTTACTTCTTGAACAGACGCGTTGAGAGTATCATATTTCTTTTCAACATCTGTTTTTAGCGTGTCTATTTGTGATTTGATATTGCCATTTTCTGACGTGATATGTGTCTTTAGACCCTCGAACTCTTGGTGGATTAGCTCTTTAGCTGACTGCTTTTCTGTGTTATAGATATCTTTGCTGACATACTTTGCGTCTGTGTCGTTGACATACCATAAAATCACAGCTGCAACAATCGTCGCTATCCAGACAATAGTCTTTATTATCTTCATAACTTCACTATTCTCGCTGAGAAAGTTATTTAGTTTCTTTTCTTTCAAGAGCATGACTCACTCCTGCGTCTTATCTGTTTACATATGTGTTTTTCATCGATTGAAGCTCTCGTTCTGTAAGAGCTATAGCTTTTTGCACGTTTAGCATAATGTTCTTTGGGTTTCTGAATTGTTCTTCTATTGATTTTAGTCCCTGTTTCCACCAGCCGAACGTGTCGTGTAGTGTTTTGTGCTCGTTTACTGCATTTGATTTGAGTGATGTGAGTGCAGTCGTGCTCAAATCATCACAGGACATAATCATTTTGTCACAGCACTCAGTCAGTGACTTAGCTACTGACGATGTGAAGAGCTTCACAGCAGATACATACTTGCTATAATTCTCATTGATTTGTTTGTTATCTTCAGCAAGCGTGCTCTCTTTCAGAATTGTCGTTTCAAATACAATGTCTTTTAGTTTGTGAGCTTTGTCTGCTGCTATATTAGTTACTGTTTCGAATAGCTTTGTGACGTATGCAAGATGCTCGTGTAATGATTGGACATTTTTTCTTTTATTCATTTCGAGCTCAAGCTGTTCTTGAATTAGTCGCTTGATTGTATCTCCGTCCAAATCTGACAACAAACTTGAATAAGCTTTATCACTCATCTCGTTTATAGAAACGAGATTAGAGACGAGTGTGTCTATTGCCTTGATGTGCTCGTGTATTCTATTGCTGAAACTTCTATTGAACATTTCTATAAACTGTTTCGTTTCTTTCATTTCTTCGAGTAGAAGAATGTTTGCTTTTGCAAGATTGACAATATTCTTATTGTTTTTGAGCGACTCGAGTTTCATTTATAATTCTCCTAAATGCTTATCAATAGGTATCTCTAAATAATTTTCGTAACCAAAAAATAAATTGCATAAATATCCTGCTCTCACTTATATATGTTTATATAACGAATGCAAACTCTAAAGCTCAAAATAGAATTCGACGATGAGCACAAAGTTCTCATCAAGTCTATTCATCAACAATCGGTAACTGCCAGAACACATTCACAGACGCAATAAACTCTTCACTTGAAGTTGGTCGAAGAGGATATGCTTGGTTCATCGCTAAGAAGAAAGATGCATTCTATCCGCCGTTCGAGCTCAAAGCTTCGCTAGAAAACCTATGGAAGGAAGACCTAAAGAAGTGCTCGAACTGGAAAGAGCTGCATCAACAAATAAAAAACTCTAAGTTGAAGGTTAGAGTTTCTTTGGAAGAAGCGCAGCAAATGCATTCTTCAAGAGTTTTTAGGCTAAACAGAACAGCAAAGAGCAAAGTGATTTATCATAAGTTATTTTATGAAAAGTTATCTTGTTTGCTGCCTATTTTAGACACTTCATATATAGTACAATGAGCACTAAAGGCACTTAGAAAAAGTGGTCACACGTAAGAAGAAAAGCGAGAATGTCGTGAAACTTGAAGTAAAGAGTGCCGATAGTTTGCGTGATATTATTGAGTTC